>Ga0210384_10005082_pt1 | contig 14462 bp, 7 predicted proteins | sample IncBWH2MmetaG_FD_160574 | JGI IMG/M metagenome (GOLD analysis project Ga0210384, IMG submission 160574) | Forest soil microbial communities from Barre Woods Harvard Forest LTER site, Petersham, Massachusetts, United States - Inc-BW-H-2-M | ecosystem: Environmental > Terrestrial > Soil >...
GCCGTCTCGGTGAAGCCCACTGAAGCGCCTCCCGTAATGGAAGCGGTTATGTTCACAGTCCCCGGCGTGAGCGGCAGGGTATAGGTTACGGTCGCATTCCCGGTCGCATCGGTAGTGACGGCGGACGAAGCCGAGAACGTACCGCCCGCGCCGCCATCGTCAAACGTGACGGTCACCCCAGAAACTGGATTGCCGAATTGATCCACGACGGCAACCACAAGTGCTGCGGGCAAAACCGTGCCAGCGGAAGCAGTTTGACCATCGCCCGAGACCACGGATACGGTTGTCGGCGCTCCCGCCGCAACGTTTGCAGTCATGCTGGCATGCGCGCTACTGGATGTTGCGGTCAAGGTTACGGTGCCGCTCTTGTTTGGTGTTGTGTAGATAGTCTGCGCCTGGCCGGACGCATCCGTAGCCACGGGCGAAGGGGCAAATGAACCGCCTGCATTGCCATCGTCGAAAGTAACCATAGCGCCGGAAACCACATTGTTGAATTGATCCACCACGAGTACCACCAGTGGCGCAGGCAAAGGCGTGGACACCGGCGCGGCTTGGTTGTCGCCGGAGATTACGGATACACCCGCCGGTGGACCGGCAATGACTGCCGCCGACATGGCAACGTGCAGGCTGCCGGAAGTCGCGTTCAAGGTTACAGTGCCAATCGTCCTCGGCGCGGTGTAGGTGGTTTGTGCCTGGCCCGTGGTGTCTGTGGTCACGGGTGAAGGGGAGAACGAACCACCTGCGCCGCTATCGTCGAACGTGACGGTCGCTCCGGAAACTGGATTGCCGTACTGATCCAACACGGAAACTACCAGCGCCGCCGGCAAAGTCGTGAAAACAGACGCCGACTGGTTGTTGCCCGATACCACGGACAGATTCTTTGCGGGGCCAGCCGTCGCCGTTGCCGACATGGTCGCGAGTGCGCCGCCGGAAGTTGCGGTTATGGTCACAGCACCACTTTTGGTCGAGGTCGTGTAGGAGGTCTGCGCTTGGCCGCTCGTGTCGGCGATCACGGGTGATGGGGAGAACGAACCGCCCGCATTGCTGTCGTCGAACGTGACGGTAGCTCCGGGAACAAGGTTGTTGTTTTGATCCACCACTGAAACCGTGAGCGGTGCGGGCAAAGATGTGCCAACAGGCGCGGTCTGGTTGTTGCCCGATACTACCGAGATGCTTGTCGGCGGTCCGGGAGCAGGCGTCGTTGCACTCACCGGCGCCGACTGTGCAGAAACATTTCCGGCGGCATCAAACGCTGCAATCGTGTACGTATAGGGCGTACTATGCGTCAACCCAGAGTCGTTATACAGCGTCGACGATGGCGTCGCGATCTGAACCCCATTCCGCAATACCTGATAGCCAACCACGCCCTCGTTGTCCGTCGAAGGTGTCCACGTAAGTTGGATTGCCGTGGTGGACGTCGGAACCGCGGTAATGCCCGTCGGTACGGAAGGTGGCGTGACATCGCGTAGGCCATTGGGAGCAATCTTGAAAAGCGTCGCAAGGTCGAGCCATGCACCCGAAGCAGATTGCGTCATCAAGGTGGCATAGTTTTCCGCCACGGTTGCGATTTTTTCTTCCACTAGATCGTTTCCCGCAGCGTCGCGAATGCCAAACCCAAGGCCCGCATCGCTGATTCTGTTGGCTGCGCTGCCAAAGCCAATCAACAATTCGTTTGCCTGCGTGGAAGTTATGTTCTTGCTGGTAAGAGCCGTGCCCGTGCCGGAAGACCAAACTGCTCCCCCCAAAGGCGAAGGCGAAGCAATTCCGGAATACTCAATGATGTGCAGTGCGGAGCAGCATTCCAAACCGCTAGTCAGTTTCAAGGTAACCGTATTCGTTCCCGCTTTGATGTTCTTGGCATACCAAACCTGAGCATGCAGCCCGTTGGATAATGCTCGAGGGCCGTTGGCCGTCGCGTACACATTTCCTTTCGTGTCTGTCACGGACCCGGTGATGGTGCCCGTGGCGCAGCACCAGCTTCCCGCCACAACAATCGTGTTTCCAGCAGTGTTTGGAGAGCCAAACGTCACTCCTCCCGATACAGCATTAGAGAATGTTCCGCCGTTCGATTGCACTGAAATGACCGAAGGAGGCACGTTGAAAACATTTACAGTAACCACGTTGCTTATCCCGACATTTCCCGAAGCATCGTACGCTTTAGCCAGAAGCTTATGGGAACCGTCCACAAGCAAAGTGGTATCGATGGCGAAATTGTAGGGAGCGGGAAGCAGGGTCGCATTAAGTGTTCCATCAACGTAGAGTTCGACCGCAGTAACGCCAACGTCATCGAAAGCAGAAACTGAAACAGTCGTGGTACCCGTTGCGACTGCGTTGTTGAGCGGATTTGTGATCGAGGCGCTTGGAGGCTGAACATCGTTCACGGCGTTCAGCACGATGGCCTTGTAGTAAATTACGGCGTGGCGGCGATACCCAGGTGATCCGTCATTTTGGTCAAAATAAATGAAGTCAATAATGTTTGGATTGTTATCTCGCAACGGATCAAATCGAACCGAGGCAGTTCCGTCCACGCCGGGACTCCCTGTTTTCTTGTTCACATTGTTGCGAGGATCTGCCGTAGCATACGCACTCCATGGATTTCCTGGGCCTCCGATCTGGTACTCATAGCCGCCCGGGGAACGGTTTACGTCATGCCCCAGGAAAACCCAATCATCACCCGTGGACGAAACGTAGTTGTCGGGAGTATGTGCAAACCAGGTGCCGGCTGGATTGCTTGCCCCACCGACTCCGCCGGGAGGCGTGTTGTCGGTCCAAACCCCTCCACTTGTCCGGTAGCGCATGCGGACAAAGTCATTTGCCTTAAGAACGCCGCCGTCCAAATATAGAACGTGAGGCAGGCTATTCAGATCGGTCGCAATGGTCGGTATTTGGTCGTCATCGCCATTGGGTAGGACCCCGTTATCTCCCTTGCTTACGATTTCTGGCGCGCTCCAGCTACCAAACGCATAGTGCGCATATTTGATAATGGGAGATGTTGCATTGGATTTATCAAGCCAAGTCGCATGCAGCGTTCCATCCAGGGCCGTAACCATCGATGGGTGGATCAAGTTGCTCCCCGTAGCAACTGTAAGAGGTGTACTCCAGATACCGCCAATGTTGTTTATGTATTGCAAGGAATTTGCACTGCCGGCCGTCGCATAGATCACGTGCGGTACATCGTTCCCATCCAGCGCGAGACCTACGCCGCTCGTCCGCAGCGTGCTTCCACCGGAAAATGTATTCCCATTCGTGCCCACGAGAGTTCGAGCGCCCCACGTGTCCGTAAGGGTTGAAAAGGTCTGATAGTAAACATTCTTGTTGTTTCCATCGATATACGCGAGATGAATAATCCCGGACGAGTCCAAAGCAATCGCCGGACTCAGAAGCATCGACGTGGAACTCGTCAGGCATGAACCCGTGCCCGCGGATACCGGGTGGTTGGCTATGTCCTGCTCCTGGAATACCGCTGGAATGAGCGGGTTGCTGGGTTGCGCGCCAATACCCTTCCAGGCACGAATCACGCCAGGTCCGACTATTGGCGTCGGTTGACACGGATCGTCGTCGGCGGTTACGACATACACCACATCGGTTCGCGTTCGAACCACTTGACGGACGATATCAACAAAACCGGGACCAACCAGAACGCCATTAGTGTCATTGTGCGGAATCAGCACGGGGATGGTTCCGGCAAAAGCAACGGAAACCGCGGAGAGCATAAGCGCCAGGCACAAGAAGCTCAGGGTGCGTCGAACGGTCGTCGGAATGTTCGCACCAGTAGCGTGCTCGCGCCGCGACAGGACGAGGTCGGATCGCATGACCACTCCAAAGTGTCCGAGGAAAATCGCTCCGATAGTAGCAGGTGGACCTGTGAAAAACTTCTGCGGTTTTTTGCTGCACTATGGAAGGCGCCGATGTGCACGACAAAGAGTGCATTTTCGCGAAAGTACCCGTGAGGTGGCGCAAAGGGCATGCCGATAGTGAAACAGGGAGGAGACTCTGAGGTCCCCTCCCTGTCAAGTTCGCCACATTAGGGTTGGCCCTGGAGCGCGAGCCGAATCAGGCTGCGCGGGTACGTGAAATGCTGGCCGACCCCACCTTGCCGACGCTCACCTCTTGCGCCCGGTCGAGCACCTGACCTGCAATTTGGAGTATGTTGGTGCGCAGGCTTCCTTCTTGCAGCGTGTTCGCGACCAGCGTTAGCTCAGATGCGATGACAGACAGCCATGGCGGCGGTCCCGGATATGGCCATGGCGGGCAGATATCGTCGCCGTCAATATACTCCGCTATCGCTGCGTTGGCCGCGGCGATGATCTGCTTCGCGGACTCTTTGTCGGTCATGTTGGCGGCGGCTTCCTTTGAACTCACGGTTGCCACCAGGAATGCCACTGCCGAGGACACAGGTTCCAAGTTGTGTTCAGGCGACGGCTCGTTTCGTTCGTGGGCAAGCTTGGGGAGACGAGGACCATTTCTCCCTTGTGCGACGCGCGAAGCGTTGTAGAAATCGAGGAAATCTTGTAGAGAGTAAAGTGACATGGTGTTCTCCTTTGCAATAGGTTTGGGGCCCAGCTAAGAGGAGATCGCGTCAGATGGACTGACTTAGTTCAGAGGATCTGCGAGAGGAGACGACTTGATTCACTCCGCGCACAGCATACTCTGAATCTAGATGCTGTCAAGTCAACTTCTTGTTGTGTGGAAAGCGAAACAGGGGAAGGCCTGTGGCCTCCCCCTGTCAAGTTCGCTCCAGTTAAGTCTGCTGCGTCAGTTGTGCTTCTTATCTTTAGGTTCCTTATCTTTGGGCTCCTTGGGCGCTTCCTCGCGCGCCGGAGGACGGGGCGGCGGGGCCGTCTTTTGCTTCTCCTGCCACTGTTGGAACTTCCTTTCATCTTCCTGCCCCTGTTGCGGGCTCCTGGGTTGTACCGGTGCCGCAGGTTTGGCTAGAGGATGCGACCATTCCTGTGGCGGACGAGCTTCCGGTTTTGGCTCAGGCGGACGCGGTGGTTCTGGTCGGGCAGCCTCTGGTCTCGGCGCCACTGGCCGGGGTTCCACTGGCTGAGGTGTCTCGGGCCGCGGTTGCACAGGCATTGGCCGCGGCGGTTCCGTCCTCATCGTGGGCTGGTTTGCCACGGGCTGGTTCGCCGCGGGGTTCGGCCTTGGAACGACAGGCTCTGGACGCGACGGATTGGGCGGCATCTGGTGTGGCTGTGTAGGCTGACCTGCCACCGGCGGATTCATTGGCTGCGGAGCGCCTGGCCGCGCTGGTTGCGTGACCATCGGTTGCGTAACCGTCGGGCGCGTGACCAGCGGGTCTTGTCTCTGCGCGAAGGGCACCGGAGGTTGTGAAGGCGGCCGCTGCGCAACCACTTGCCGTGTTGCGATCGCGGGCGGCGGCGCGATCCGGGTTGGCTTGCCCGATCCGAGGACGCTCGTCCGCGCTGGCTCAACCCCCGTCATATGAGTAACCGGCGCTTGCTCGATTTCTTTTTGCGACACCTGCACGACGTTGCGCGCCACGGGCCGCGCATTCACGAAAGTTTCTCGCGATACGGCCGTCACCGCATTCGGCGCGGTCTGATTCACGTACACAATCTTCGTCACGTTGTTATTGATCACAGTCGTGTTGTTGTTGTTGATCACAGTGTTGTTATAGACGTTGGTCACTTTGGTGACGTTCACCACCGTGTTGGTTACGTTCACCTGATTCACGTAGGTGCGGCTCACGTGATACGAGGGTACGAAGACTTCTCCCGGTCCCAGCGGGAACCACGCCACTCCGCCACCGCCGCCGAATCCAACCGACAAATGGAACCCGCCGCCGCCCACAAACGCTACCAATGCAGGAGCGTATACAGGACGCACTACCACCGGGCCCGGAATCCAGCCCCAGCTATCGCCCACTCGGCACCAGCGGCCATAGTGGAAGGGAGCGAAGCCCCAGGGCGCGTCATCCACCCAGGTCCATCCCCACGGGGCGACAAAAGCCCAGTGGCCTTCACGATACGGCGCCCAGCCCGGTCCCACGTTAGTCGGAAACCAAACATGACCGTAGGCTGCGGCGTAAGTCCAGTGTCCGTACTCATCCAAATCTTCATAGCCGGTCATCTCACGCGAGACATAGCTCGCGGATTCAGACCGGTCCTCGCGATGGTCGCGGTCCCAGGACCAGCGGTCGAAGTCATCATCACGCGGAAGACGATCAATTTCGTAGTCCAGCGGTTCGTTATCTTGAGCGTTCTCGCCGCCGCCGCGGAACGTAGCCTCTTGATTGGCCACAAGGGTGTAGCTGTTGCCGCCGCCGAGCACTTCGCCGCGGCCATGGAATACGTCAATGACGGTGGCGCGGCCGTCGGAGTTCACATCCACGCGGTACTCCCCGTTGTGCTGAATATGGAACGCAAGGTTCGGCGTGTCGACCTCAATGGTATCCTCATCGTCGATATGGCGGACACTCATGATCAGGGAACCCTGCGCCAGCCGCAATTGGGTTGTGTGGTCATCGAGATCGAGGAACGTCAGGCTGGTTTCGCCGCCGATCCGTATTGCCGTCGATCCCACGTGTAGCTCGGCCCGTGAGTCCTTGTCAGCCCACAGATTGTCGCCCGTCGTCATGGGACGATTCGGCACCGCCTCCACCCAGTCGCCTTCGCCGCCGGGCTGGAACGAGACGGAGCCCTGCGACAGATTCATGCGTGCAACGCGCCCTGGGGGGTCGTTGTGAGGATCATCGTAGCTGTCCCCGGAGTCCTGAGCGTGAACGGGCAGAACGGAACAGAGTGAAATAAGAGTGGCGGCCAACAGCCAAGTCCAAACCTTGGGGCGGTTCATAGTCGTAAGGCCTCGATTCGAGATTCTACTCACGACTAGATTAAACCCCACCCGGCGCAATTTGTTGTGGTCAATATTGCACGATCCTTTTGATTCAACAGGCTGGCGGGGTTGACGGAAAAAGAAAAGAGCCGGATGCGCATGGCATCCGGCTCTCGAGAGCTACTTACTTGTCTTACTGCGCGGTCTCAGTGAATCCCGCCGAACCAGCTCCGGAGACGGAGGCGGTGATGTTGATTATCCCCGGTGTTGCCGGAAGCGTGTACATAACCGACGCCTGGCCGTTCGCGTCCGTCGTCACACTGGAGGCGGAAAACGAACCGTTAGCTCCGTTATCGTTGTACGTCACGGTTGCACCCGGGACCACGTTGTTGAATTGATCCACCACTTTGACCACGAGCGCACCAGGCAAAACTGTGGAGCGGTTCCCCGTTTGGTTATTGCCGGAAACCACAGACATGCCCGCTGCCGGGCCGGCGGTAACAGTTCCATACATTTGCTGGTGGATGCTGCCCGAAGCTGCCGTGAAGGTAAAGGAACCGCTCTTGGTTCCTGTGGTGTAGGAGGTCTGCGCCTTACCTGTGGAATCGGTGACCGTGGAAGCTGGCGAGAATGCGCCCCCCTTGTTTCCGTCTGTGAACGTGATGGTTCCGCCAGCGATGCCGTTGTTGTTGGCATCGAGGAGCTGAACCTTCAGCGGTAGCGGATAGGTCGTTTGCACGGGTGCCGTTTGCTTGCTTCCACTCAGGATGGTGATTTTCGAAGCGGGGCCCGGCAGCACGGTAACAGTGAAGGAAGCTTTCGTTGAATTCGGGTAGGTTGCAGTTACTGTGACAGTACCCGCTGTTTTCGGTGCAGTGTATGTGGTACTGGCCAATCCTGAGCCATTGGTCACTGCGCTTGTAGGGTTGAACACGCCGCCTTGTTTGCTAGCGAACGTTACGGTTACGCCCGAAACTGGAGCGCCAGAGTAGGCGTCCGTGGCTGTAACTTGAAGCGGAGATGGCAAAGTTCCCAGCGCCATGACGCTCTGCCCGTTGCCGGACGTGGCTTGCAAATTTCCCAGCAGGCCCATGATCCGCAGATTGAGGTTGGCGCCAACATAGACTTTGCCGTTCGCAATCGTTGCCGCGTTGTGATGGGCAAGCGTGCCGAGCGTGGAGATGCTGTAGAGGGCGGGCTTGGTCATGTCGGAGGCATCGAACGCTGAGAAGCCGTTTACATTAGCGATCCAGACGATACCGTTGGTGCTGCCGTTTGCGGAAATAGATGGTGTATGCGGGCAGCACATCGTGTTTGCATTTCTGCCAACGAGCGACAATTGACCATTGTTCAAGGAAAACTGGGAAACGCCCTGATTCTGGCCTGTGAAGTAGACATTGCCATTCCAGTAGGCAGCAGTACTGAACATCGAGCCCACCCCGAATGGCAGGAACTGCACAATCTGACTATTATCCGTCGGGTTGAACTGACCCATATGGTCGCGGTCGAGCAGGTAAATGGAGCCTTCCTTGCCGGAGGCCACGATCAAATGTGGATGGGCGCCGGGCTGGTCTGGAAGCATGGTCACACCAGCCGAGGCGATATCCAAATCTTGGGCCTGGAGATACGCTTGATTGTAGGGAGTAAAGTAATCCAGCGCTCCCAAGCCACCCGATCCCCATCCGATTTTAAGAACACTGGAACCGTAGTCATGGTTCCCTGGGATGTTTGCGTCGAAGGGGCCGTTGGCCGTGGAGAAGAAAATGTTGCCATTGTCGTCGGAAGCCAAACCGCCTCCCGACATCCAAATGTTTCCCTCCGCCCCGGTGTTATCCAAAGCGTCGTTGAAGATGCCGAGTTGCACGAGTGTTCCGGCATCGTAAGCAACGACCCAGCCGCGCGTGCCGTGGCCATCGCAGCCGTTAGACCCGAAAGCCATATAAACAATACCCTGCGAGAGCAGCAGGCCGGGACGCGCCATCATGAACTTCGCTGCCGTGGTTAGTTGCAGCGTGCCGAGCTTGCCGGTGACGCTGCCGTTGACATCTATCGGGCCGCCAGATTTTTCAAAGCCTGTTGTGATATCCAGTGCGTGGAGACGGAAATGGTAGGTACCGTTTTCTTTTGTTTTAACCAATACGTACATGGTGCCCGAATTGGCGTCAATGGTAGGCGTGCCCAAAATTCCCATTTCCGTGTTGAAGGTTGTGCTGATGCAACCCAACTCTGCTGCCGGTTCGGTCGTGATACCCGCGGCTGGGTTCAGAAAGTTCACGGTCCAAAGTGGAGCCGCATTGGCGCCCGTGTTGTTATCAGCATCGAAAGCGTAGACACTGTCGTGCAGCGTGACCGCGTACACGACGTTGTGGATGCCCTTGCCCGGGATATTGACATTTGAGACGTAGAGTGGCTGCGCCGAGACCAGACCATCGACCGGCTGAGAGAACAGCACTCCGAATGTCGCGCCGCTCACATTTGCTGGTGTCAGGACGGTTTCGTAGGCATTCAAGCCGGAACGTGTATTGTCGTTGTGCTGCGTGAGCACATTCACCTGAGCTAAGGCTGGGAGCGTAAAGCTCAGAGACAGAAGGCCCAGGATCGCTACAGTCGTGAGCGCAATGCTCATGCTGCGAAGGTGCTTAACTCTGAAAAGCGTAGTGTTCGACTTCATGGCAGACACATCTCCTAAACGAGGGGCGGCTTTGATACTGTCGCAAGCGGATGACCATGCCCGGTGGCGCGGAAGTTTCCGATCCAATTCATTCTCAGCAACTTAGAAGCGGACTGTGAAAACCAATATGCAATTGTTTTCACATTCGGCAATTATGGTGAGACTAGGAAGGCGGGGCGTGGCACAAAAGTGCTACCTAGCGTGGTTACCTGCGCTTCTATTGCACCCGGCCAGGTCAGGAGATCTTTTAGATGGTCCAGATAAAGGATTTCCTCTCCTGCGGGCTTATAAAGCGTATTCACGACTGCATTCCTGTTCATGGTATTATTCGCCAGCTTCCTTCCAGCTGCGGCCCTCCATCCGGGGAACCGTCTCCAAATTTCTTTGCGGAGAGATTGAGTGTCCGATCGAAGTGAATACGAGCTCGACGAAATTCGACGCAGCGCCATTGATGCCTCACGGCGTACCGAGTCTTTGCAGGCAGATCCGGGGATCATCGCCCGCTACAGCAACCCGCCAGAAGATACTCCGTTTCAGCTGGAATACTCCTATCATTTACTGGGGGATGTTCAGGGTAAGACCGCGCTCGACTACGGCTGCGGTGCTGGAGAGAATTCGCTAATTCTGGCGGCCCGTGGAGCGCGCGTGACGGGCATCGATATTTCTCCCGACTTGGTGGAGATTGCCCGGCGCCGGCTGGAGATCAATCATTTCTCCGCTGAGTTTCGCGCCATCTCGGGCTATGACACCGGTCTGCCGGATGCTTCCATGGATGTGGTATTTTGCATTGCCATTCTGCACCATCTGGATTTGGAGCAAGCCCGGCGCGAGGTTCGGCGCGTATTAAAACCGGGTGGCATTTTGATTGTTCAGGAACCCGTGCGCGATTCCCGCACTTATGCTTTCCTCCGCAGCTTGATTCCTTACAGCGCACATGACAACTCCGAGTATGAGCGCCCTTTGAGAGCAGAGGAGATCGATACGTTCGCCGAAGGTTTGCAGTGCGAGGCGAAGCGCCGCTTCAACCTTCCCTTCGTGCCGGTAGTGCGGATGACATTACCCCGCCTCCACATACGGGCTATCCGTGTGGACCGATGGATGCTCAATACCGTACCTGCCCTGGGGCACCTGGCTACCGTCGAGGTGCGCAAGCTACGCCGGGTGTGATGAACATCCCATCGAAATCTCAAGGGGAGCGCGAACTTAGGGCTAGACCCCACTTTGGTGTCGTTGGTGTCCAAGTACCCTAAAGGGTGGGAAGAGGCATCCTAACAGGTAACGGGATTCCGGAATTGACGGCTTGCCTTACGGCTTGCAGCATCAATATAATCCCGAGATTGGACGCGTTGGCCGAGGAAGCAGCCATGTTGCCTGCTGAAGGTAAGTTTTGTGCGTTCTGCAGCTCGTAGCCTGGGCGGATCGCAAGTCTGTTAGAGAAGTGGAATTCCGTCCTAAATTTTCCCGTATACAACGGAGGAGTGACTTGATGAAGAAGATACTGGCGCTGATGCTGCTGACCTTGGGAGCACTGGCGATTACGGCACCAACAGCACTGGCGCAAGCTACCCAGAAAAAGGAAATTAAAGATCAGGCGGAATACAACGCCTACGTGGCTGCGATCCAGGCGACCGATGTGAACGCGAAGATCAGCGGACTGGAAGCATTTGCGCAACAGTATCCCAACAGCGTGGTGAAGGAAGATGGGCTCGAAGCGCTGATGGCGGCCTATCAGCAGGCAGGAAACGCGGCCAAGGTGGAAGACGTGGCGCAGCGTCTCCTGGTAGTCAATCCGAACAACATCCGCGCCCTGGTGATTTTGTCGTACATGAAGAAGTCTAGCGGAGATTTCACGAACGCCCGCAAGTTTTCCGAGCAGGGGCTGGCGGCGTTGGGCAGCTACGCCAAGCCTGATGGGGTTTCGCAAGGCGACTACGACAAGCAGAAGGTCAGCTTCACCGAGATACTCAATAACGTCGCGGGTTATTCTGCTTGGCAGACGAAGGACTGCGCCAGCGCGCAGAAGTATCTGAAGCTTTCCGTGGCAGGAAACCCGAACAGCCTCGAGGATGTGTACGCTTTGGCGGTTTGCTCTCTCCCGCCTTCCACTCCGGAAGAAATGCCCAACGGTTTGTTTTGGATCGCCCGCGCCGCCAGTTTGTCGACGGATCCTAACGGCAAAGCTCAGATTTTGAAATTTGGCAAAAGCAAGTATGTGAAGTACCATGGCTCCGACGAAGGCTGGACCGCACTGCTGGTGCAATCGGCCACGATGCCTGCACCACCTCCGGACTTGGACAAGACTGTCACCAAGTATGTTCCTCCGACTCCGGAGCAGCAGGCCGCGGAAATCGTCCAGAAGAAACAGCCCAAGGACATGGATTTTGCGGAGTGGGAACTCGTCCTCTCCGAAGGCAAGCAGGAAGACAAAGACAAAGTTTGGAACGGAGCCCCCGGACCTCCTGAGGTCAAGGGAATCAAGGGTGTGCCTTTGCAGATGCAGGGTACCGTGATTTCGGTTACGCCCACCAAGATCCAGCTGGCTGCCAGCGTGGATGACATTGAAGCCAAGCGCGTGGATATCGAACTCACGATGGTGGGCCCGATTAAGGCGAGCCTGATGCCCAAGGAAGGCGCCGACTTGCAATTTGGCGGTGTTCCCGACAGCTACACGCCTAAGCCGTTCGTGATGCAGATGATCAACGGCGTGTTGCTGACCACAGCTCCCCCGCCGGGCGCGAAGAAGCCTCCAGTGCACAAGAAGGCGGCACACTAAGACGTTTGGAAATAGGTTCCGGAATAAAAAATAAGGGCAGCCTGCAAAGGCTGCCCTTATTTCATATAAAGGCTTTATTCGGCGACCACCGGGGTCAGGTTATCTGGAGTCGGCACTGCTGGTGTTCCGCGCTTTGCCGCAAACCCCGCTTTCACCAGCTTGTAGATGGTTCGCCGGTTCTGAGCAATCCATTTGGGCCAGGCCATCCGGCCCATCATGGGGAAATAGATTCCGCGAAAGAACAGTTTGGCCACAAAAACGTTGGCCCGGTACCCCAGCGGTTTGTCGTCCAGGGCGTCGACTGCCTTGGCTAAGGCTTCAGGACTGTAGGCGTGAGTCCAACCATAGTTCACCTCGGCATGAGCTTCCTCAATCGTCATTTTGAGGGGCGTGTGTGCCATGGCGAATGGGATGAATTCCTGCCAGTGCTTCGGCCGCGTCAACCTGCCCGCAGCTTCCAGCCTTTTGTAGAGAGGTGTCGCCGGCAGCGGCGTGAGTAAGCCGAAGATGGGAAGCCCTGGGGGCCAGGTGCGAACCTGCTGCAGCGTTCGTTCTGCTGCACCGACGGTATCGTTGTCCATCCCGAAGATGAAGGACGTAATCGCAAAAACATTGCGCTGAGCCAGCCGTTCCAGCACGGCTGCATACTCGCCCGGCTTGTTGAAGCCCTTTTTGACATCAGCCAGGTTGGCGGGATCGATCGACTCCATCCCAATGAAAACCCATTTGCCTCCTGAGGCCGCAATCAGGTCCACCAGTTCCTCGTCACGCAGCAGGTTCGCGCTGATCTGCGCCACCCAATGCAATTGGGCGCCTGCGGCAATGATGTCGCGTAGCAGGGACTTCGTGCGCTTGATGTTGATAGCAAAATTATCGTCGATGAAAAAGACGGCGATCTGGCCACCCTCGGTCTTGGCGCGCGCCTTCAACATCAGCAATTCATTCACTACGCTCTCATTAGTGCGAAAGCGGATAGAGTCGCCGAAAAACCCAGTCACCGTGCAGAACTCACAGCCGTATGGGCAGCCGCGGCCCGATTCGACGGGCACAATGCGAAACGACCCCCACCCGCCCCCGAGTTTTTTCATCATCGGGGTTAGAGCCTTAGGGATCAAATTGAACTGTTTGAGATCAATCGTGTCCCATGGAATCGGGGGATACTCCTTGAGTGAGGGCTTGAGTTCTTTACCGGCAGCATCCACGGGCGAATAGATATCTTTGAGCTCGCCGCGGACAGCGTCTTCCACAATCTGCGGCCAGGTATCATCAGCTTCACCAAGTGCGACAGAGTCGGCGTGACGCGTGCCGCCATCGCGACCGAGTGCCTCGTCGGCCATTTCCGTCACATGCGGTCCGCCCATCACGACGGGGACTCCTACGGCGCGAACCGCGTCGGCCATGCGGTAAGCCTTGGCTACCATCCTGGTCATCGCGCCGATCCCGACCAGTCCAATGTTCTCTTCCTTAACGTAGCGTGCGATGCCCGCCTCGTCCATGGGTTGCGCGTTGCCATCAATCAGCAAAACTTCATGGCCGGCAGGAGTGAGGGATTGGAGAAGAAACATCCAAAGGTGCGGCATGAAATTGCGAGTCACGCCATTGTCGGGGTTGTAAAGCAAGATCCGCATAGCTTATGTCCCCATTCTGGAAATTTTCTTTGGTAGTGCCGCCAGGACCCTATCCGGAAGACTCGCAACGTAGAGATCGCGGCAGATCGCGGGAATGCAGGTGTCATGTTAGCACTGAAATCAGAGAATCCAGCGTGGACGGCATACTTTATTTTCGGGCTATGTCCAATATTGATCACATTGGTTTTTGCCCTAGTGCCAGCGGGCAGGCACTTCGGTAGGGTTAGCGATTCGACATGGTGCGGATATTGCCCAATCCCAGCAAGCGCTGGTCAGCGGTAATCAGTGTCAAGTCCAGGATTTCAGCGGTGGCGGCGAGAATGCGGTCTGCGGGATCTTGGTGCAACGGCAATTGCCGGGCGAGCAGTGCGATTTCATGAGTGAGCGGAGCCTCGTGGGTCCCGGCGGTCGCCTGTGCCAGCCATTCGGCAAGATCGCCATGGATCTGGATTCTGCCCTTGAAATTCAGGGTGAGCGCTTCCCATGTGCTGATCGGGGACAACCACAGCTCATTCGCTTCCTTTTTCAATTCCTGCAGAGTGCGTTTGCCCAGACGCTTGGGATCATGCAGCATCCACAACCAGATGTG
>Ga0210384_10005085_pt1 | contig 14459 bp, 14 predicted proteins | sample IncBWH2MmetaG_FD_160574 | JGI IMG/M metagenome (GOLD analysis project Ga0210384, IMG submission 160574) | Forest soil microbial communities from Barre Woods Harvard Forest LTER site, Petersham, Massachusetts, United States - Inc-BW-H-2-M | ecosystem: Environmental > Terrestrial > Soil >...
TCATTGACGGTGAATTCGGTATCCAGCGGCGGCGGCTTGAGCAGGCGCACGCTCACGGTGCGCGACGCGATCATAGCGACCATCCCGGCGAAATAGCCGCCATTCGCGGAAGCCGGCGGACCGCAGAAGCGGCTGGCGATGGTGAGGGTCTTCATATGTTTACGCGTAAGGATGCGGCGCGGGCAGGTTGGGCGCAATATTTCGGCGCCGTGTGTGCATTTGTGCGCGAACGCACCAGTAATGTCCCTTCCCGGACGGGAACCCGCGGAAATATTTTCCATCATGGCTCAACCCACCCGCGCGGCAGTCGCATCTGTCGAGCACATCGCCCGCTCGATCCTCGTGCTGCGCCGCCACCGAGTACTTCTCGACGCCGAGCTCGCTGCGCTCTAGGGTGTCACTACCGCACGCCTGAACCAACAGGTGCGCCGCAACCGCAGGCGCTTTCCGGCGGACTTTCTCTTCGAGCTCACTGCCGGGGAGTTCGCGAACTTGAAGATGCAATTTGCAACATCAAGTTGGGGCGGCCGCCGCAAATCTCCGCTCGCATTCACCGAGCATGGAGCCATCATGGCCGCAAGCGTCCTGAACAGCCCGCATCTACGTTTGGCGCACGGCTGCCCCGCGCAGCCCCTGCAACCACAGCGTGGGATCCTCCTCGCGCTCCAACACCTCCACCAGCGCCGAGCCGATGACCACGCCGTCGACATGGCCGCGCAGTCGCTCGACTTGCGCGCGGCTCCGGATTCCAAAGCCAGCGCACACCGGAACCGGCGCATTGGCCCGCACGTTATCCAGATAGCGGATCACCTCATCCGGCACCGCGACGCTCTTGCCGGTCGTGCCGGTCATGGTCACGGCGTACACGAAGCCCTGGCTGCCGGCGCACAGTCGCTGCAGGCGCTCAGGCTCGGTGACCGGAGTCACCATCTGCACCAGCGCGATCTCTTTCTCATCCAGCGCGGCGCGCAGCTCCTGGCTTTCATCGAGCGGCAGGTCCGGCACGATGAACCCCGTGACGCCCGCGCCCGCGGCAGCGTGCGCCAGACGTCCGATACCGAACGCGAGCAGGGGATTGAGGTAACTCATCAGGATGAGCGGTGCCTTGATCTCCCGCAAGGCTTGCAGCTCGGCGAGGATCCACTTAAGAGTCACGCCCTGCGCGAGCGCCGCGAGACTTGCGCGCTGGATGGTGACCCCGTCCGCCATCGGATCGGTAAACGGCACGCCGATCTCCACCACGTCGGCCCCGGCCGCGAGCGCCCGCACGTGCTCCCGAAACCTCCCGCGCGTGGGATAGCCCGCGGTGAGATAGGCCACCAGCGCCGGCTCGCCCTGTGCGGCTGCAGTGCGGATCGCGTGGCTGATGCGCTCGCGTGGACTCACGGCTCACCGGGCTTGAGAAGGGTTTGCTGCAGCGTCGGCATGTCCTTGTCGCCGCGTCCCGAGAGGCACACGAGGATGGTGCGTCCCGGGTTGGCCTGGGCGTAACGCCGCGCGCCGGCGAGCGCATGCGCGCTCTCGAGCGCCGGCAGGATGCCCTCACATTCACTCAGGGTGCGCACGGCTTCGAGCGCCTCATCATCGCTTGCGGTCTGATAACGAACGCGGCCGACGGCCGCCAGCAGCGCGTGCTCCGGCCCCACGCCGGGATAGTCGAGTCCCGCGGAAACGGAATGGGTCTCCTGGATCTGGCCGTCCTCGTTCTGCAGCAGCATGGAGTACGTGCCGTGCAGGACGCCCGGCCGGCCGTGCGCCACCGTCGCCGCGTTGTCGCCCAGTCCCGTGCCGCGTCCGCCCGCCTCGACGCCGATGATCTCGACCGCGGCATCGGCAATAAACGCGTGGAAGGCGCCCATGGAGTTCGAGCCCCCGCCGACACAGGCGATGAGCGCGTCCGGCAGGGCGCCGGTCGTGCTCAGCATCTGCGCACGCGCCTCGCGGCCGATGACCGCCTGCAACTCGCGCACCAGATACGGGTACGGGTGCGGGCCGACCGCCGACCCCAGAAGGTAATAAGTATCTGTCGGGTCCGCTACCCAGTCGCGCATGGCCTCATCGATCGCCGCGCGCAGCGTGCGATCACCGCTCGTCACCGGCACCACCTCGGCGCCCAGCAGGCGCATGCGTCCAACGTTGGGCGCCTGGCGCTCCATGTCGATGGCGCCCATGTACACGGTGCACGGCAGGCCTAAGCGCGCGCAGGCGGCGGCACTCGCGACACCGTGCTGCCCGGCGCCGGTCTCGGCGACGATGCGTCTGGCGCCCAGCCTTTTCGCGAGCAGCCCCTGGCCAATCGCGTTGTTGATCTTGTGCGCGCCGGTGTGGGCGAGATCCTCGCGCTTCAGCCACAGCTTCGCACCCCAGCGCTGCGACAGTCGCGCGGCAAACGTCAGCGCCGTGGGCCGACCGACCCAGCTCGTCAGCTGCTGCGAGAATTCCGCCTGAAAGTCGCTCGCGTGCAGATGCTCACGCACCCCGCGTTCGAGCCGCTCGAGGGCCGGAATCAGCGTCTCGGGAACATAACGCCCGCCAAAGGGGCCGAAGCGCCCGCGCGCGTCCGGAAAACGGCCCGCGATCAAGTCCGCGAGCAGCCGCGCAGCATCGGACGATGAGACCGGTGTACTCATGAGGAATCCCCGCTTGAGCTGACCGCTGGCGCTGCCGCGGCATGCACGCTCGCCACAAATTGCATGATCGCAAGCGGGCTCTTGATCCCCGGCCGATCTTCGACACCGCTCGACACGTCAATACCAAAGGGACGTACCGTCGCGATCGCCGCCGCGACGTTGCCGCTGTTGAGTCCTCCGGCCAGCACGAGCTGCGTAGTGCGCGCAAGATCACGCGCCGCCTGCCAGTCCGCGGCGACGCCAGTGCCGCTCATCGGTCCCTCAAAGAGAATCCGACCCGGCAGCGCTTCTGGCAGTGTCTCCCCGGCGCGAATTACCGGCAGCAACTCAAGCGCCGCGGGCAATCCCAGTGCCTGCAAGTCAGAAGCGTCTGTCTGCAGGATGTCGGGATTAAAACCGGCGAGGATTTCCTCCAGGGCCGCCTGGGTCGGATGGCGTGTCACCGCCACGCAGCGTACGCGGCCGCGTGCGGGGGCGGCGAGCTCGTGCGCGCGCTGCGGGCTTAAGCGGCGCAGCGACTGCGCAAACACGAAACCGATCGCAGCCACCCGCGCCTCGACGGCCGCGGCCACCGCCTCAGGTGTCGTCATGCCGCAGATCTTGATCCACATCTAGGGCATCCGGCGCGCCGCGCGCCCCGCCGCCAGCAGCTGGCCTGCGAGCGCGGCCGGCTCCTTGCCCTGCATGAGGGCGCTGCCGACGAGCGCGAGGCTATAGCCGGCCGTGGCCACGCGAGCCGCATCCGCTGCGGAAACTACGCCGCTCTCGGCGACCCGCGGGACATTCATCGGCAGCAGCGGCGCCAGATCGATGAGGCGCTGCGGCACGATCTCAAGCGTCGCCAGGTCGCGGCAGTTGACCCCGGCGAGGAGCTGATTGCTGCCGCGGTGCGCCGCGATCAGTTCGTGCATGAGCTGGATGTCGTGCGCATCAAAAGCCTCGAGGAGCACGAAGAGCCCCAGGGCACGCGCGCAGTCGAGGAGCGCCGTGAGCTCCGCGCGTGGCAGCAGGCGCAGGATGAGCAACACGCCGCCGGCTCCGGCGGCGCGCGCTTCCAGAACCTGGTACGGATCGACGAGAAAGTCCTTACGCATCGCCGGCACGGCGAGCGGTGCCAGAGCGCCTGCGGCACTCTTCAGGTGCGCGAGGCTGCCGTCAAAGCGGCTCGGTTCCGTGAGCACCGAGACCGCGGCGGCACCGGCGCGAGCGTAGGCCGCGACGCGCAGCTCCACGCTGTCACCGCGTGTGCTCAGGGGGCCCGCCGCCGGGGAGCGCAACTTCAGCTCCGCGATGAGATCAAAGCCGGAAGCGTCGAGCTGCAATCGGGAGGGAGCGCGTACATTTGCGGCCTGACTCTCGAGCGCGGCTAAAGAACAAGCGCGCTTCGCCGTGCGCACGCGCTCGCGGCTGCCGGCCGCCATTTCCTCGAGGAACGCCGTCACGCCGGCCGCTCCGCTGCCGATTGTTGCGCGCGCCACTCACGCAGCGCATCGAGCAGACGGCGTGCGGCGCCGTTGTCGATCGCCGCCGACGCGCGCGCCACCCCCTCCTGCGGATGTTGGGTCTCGCCGGCAATCTCGAGCGCGAGCGCGGTGCCGAGCAGCAGGCAATCGCGGTGCGCGCCGCGGTCCTCACCCGCGAGCACCGCTTGCAACGCCCGGGCATTGAATTGCGCATCGTCGCCGGCGAGATCCGCCGCGGTGCACGGCTTGAGTCCGTAGTCGGACGGCGACCGCAGACCCGCAGCCACGCGACCCGGCCGCACGTCGAACACCGTGAAGGGTCCCAACGGCGTAGGCTCATCCCAGCCTTCGGCCCCGTGAACGACGAAGGTGCGCTCGCCGGGCAGCGCGGCGAACGTGTCGGCCATGAGGCGCGCGACCTCCAGGCTGAAGGCGCCGATGAGATGCAGCGGCGGCTGCGCGGGATTGACCAGGGGACCCAGGATGTTGAATACGGTGCGCACGCCGAGCGCGGCGCGGATCGGTGCGACGCCAGCGGTCGCCGGATGGTAGTGAGGCGCGTAGAGGAACGTGAAACCGGTGGCGGCCAGGCACGCCGCGGCAGCTTCGGCATCAGCCGCTATGCCGACGCCGAGCGCTTCGAGCATGTCCGCGCTGCCGCAGCGGCTCGAAACCGAGCGATTACCGTGCTTGATGACCGGCACACCGCAGGCGGCGGTCAGCAGCGCCGTGCCGGTGGAGATGTTGAAACTCCCTGAGGCATCCCCGCCGGTGCCGACAATGTCGATGGCGCGCAGGTTGGCGGGAATCCCGGTCGGACGTGCGCGGCGTCGCATGGCTTGCGCCAGACCTAAGAGCTCCTGCGCCACCACGCCCTTGGTCGAAAGCGCGGCCAGCAGCGCGCCGGCCATGGCGGGCGGGATCTGCGGATCCGTGAGCTGCGCGAGCAGCGCTTCCGCCTGGGCCGCCGAGAGATCCCGGCGCTCCAGGAGCTGTTGCAGCAGTTCACGCGGAGCGGACATCGCTCGCTCCACTGCTGACGCGCAGGAAATTGCCGAGCAGCCGTGGCCCCTCGGGCGTGAGAATGCTTTCCGGATGGAACTGCACGCCCTCGACGCTAAGGGTGCGGTGGCGCACACCCATGATCTCCCCTGCCGCGGTCTGGGCGCTGACTTCCAGTACCTGTGGCAGCGATGCGGGCGCGGCGATGAGTGAGTGGTAACGCCCCACTTCGCACGGCAGCGGCAGGCCTGCGAACAGCGTGCGCCCATCGTGACGCACTAGCGAGGTCTTGCCGTGCATGAGCCGGTCGGCGCGCACGACCTTGCCGCCGAACACCTCCACGATCGACTGGTGCCCGAGGCACACGCCGAGCACCGGAATACGCCCCGCGAAGGCGCGGATCATGTCCATGGACACGCCGGCATCGTACGGCGTCCCCGGGCCGGGGGAGATGCACAGGTGCGAGGGCGCGAGCGCCAGGGCGTCCTCGGGAGTCAGCGCGTCGTTGCGATAGACACTGACCTCGGCGCCCAGCACCAGGAACGCCTGCACCAGGTTGTAGGTGAAGGAGTCGTAGTTGTCGATCAGCAGCAGACGCGGCGTCACAGCCCCTCCCCCGCGAGCTGCAGCGCGCGCACCATGGCCGCGCTCTTCGCGAGAACCTCCGCGTGCTCGCTCTCGGGCACGCTGTCGGCGACGATGCCGGCGCCCGCCTGGTAGCTGTACTCATCGCCCTTGAACACCAGGGTACGGATGGTGATCGCATGATCCATGTCGCCACCCGCGCCGAAGTAACCCACCGTGCCGCCGTACAGGCCGCGATTCACCGGTTCCAGCTCATCGATGATCTGCATGGCGCGCACCTTCGGCGCCCCCACCAGGGTGCCGGCGGGAAACGCGGCCGCGAACAGGTCGAACGCGTCGCGCTGCGGTGCAAGTTCCCCCTGCACACCGCTCACCATGTGCATGACGTGACTGTAGCGCTCGATGCAGCGGTAGGGCTCGACGCGCACGCTGCCGGCCTGCGCCACCCGCCCGAGGTCGTTGCGCGCGAGGTCCACCAGCATCACATGCTCGGCGTTTTCCTTCGGATCGGCGAGCAACTCCGTCGCGCGCGCCGCATCGATCGCTGCGTCCGCGGAGCGCGGTCGCGTGCCGGCGATGGGGCGCAGCTGCGCCCGCCGTCCGTTGAGCTTCACCAGCGCTTCGGGCGATGAGCCCACCACGGCGAGCTCTCCCAGTGCGCAGTAATACATGTAGGGAGAGGGATTGATGAGGCGCAGCGCGCGATACGCCTGGAAGGGATCAAGCTCATGCCGTCCGCTGAAGCGGCTCGCCAGCACCAGCTGGTACACGTCCCCGGCGGCAATGTGCTCCTGGGTGCGCCTGACTCCCGCCATGTAGTCCGCGGGCGACCACGCGGCCGCGGGCGGCGCGTAGCGGCCGGCGCGGCGGCCAGGCGGCAGCGCGCCGCGCAGCGCGCGCACCACTTCATTGCGCAACGAGCGCCGCTCCGCCTCGCCGCCGGCGTGCACGAGGGCGATGCCGCGCGTCAGGTGATCGAACACCAGCACCGAACGTGGTGCGACGTAGTGCAGCGCGGGCACGCCGCTCGCCCGCCCGGCACGCAACGGCAGCCGCTCGAAGTAGCGCACCACGTCGTAGGCCGCGTAACCGACGAGCCCGCCCGCGAGCGGCACACCGGCAATGTCCGGCTCGGGCCTGGGCGCCGAGCGCAGCGCGGCGCGCAGAGCAGCCAGCAGTTCAGCGCCCGTGGCCGGCAGGGGCTCAAGGCGCGCGCCCGCCGCGAGCCCGCGCTCATCAAGACGCACTTCGAGTCCGGTGCCCAGACCGATGAACGAATAGCGCGCGAGCCGCTCACCGCCCTCGACGCTTTCGAGCAGGAAGCGCGGCTCGAAGGCGGCGAGTTTCATGAACGCCGATACCGGCGTGTCGAGGTCGCCTGCGATGTCGAACAGTGCCTGCAACGCCAAAGGCTCCAGTTACCCTAAGACAACAAAAAACCCATCACCGGGATCGTCCGGAGATGGGTTGCTGGTACGGTGAATTCTTTAAAGTCGAAAAACAGCTGGCCGTCAGCCCACTCCGTTACAAGGGGCGCCACCACCAAAGACGCGAAGTGCTGACAGGGCGCTGCGACATGTTGCAGCGAGTATTACCGTGCGGCGGTTGGGACGTCAAGCGAGCGGCTCAATCCTCGGTGAACTCTGGAGGTGGCAGCCTATTTCATGCACACCGCTTCGACATTGTTGCCGTCGGGATCGAGCAGGAACGCCGCGTAGTACGTCGGACTGTAGTCCTTGCGCAGCCCCGGTTTGCCGTTGTCGCGCCCGCGCGCCTTGAGCCCTTCGCGATAAAAGGCATCGACCGCCGCACGGCTCCCGGCCGTGAACGCCATGTGCACCAGCGAGTGAGCCAGCTTGGCGTCGGCGTACAGCCAAAGACCCGGCGCCCCCTTGGGACCCAGGCCCACGACCGACTCATCGCTGTACCCCGGCTCGTGGCCGAGAGCCGCGAGCGCCGCGCTGTAGAAGCGCACGCTCGCATCCAGATCCTTCACCTTCAGACCGATGTGATTGAACATGATGACTCCCCGGCTCAAGCGCCCTGCGTGGCGATGCTACCCGCCACGCCCGCCCGCTCACAACCGCGTGCAAGTGAGGCGCGGCTTTTTTCGCTAAAATGCCGGCGGCGGGAGCCCCAGCCAGCGCTGGTCCGAAGGTGATATCGAAAATGAGCATCAAAGAGTTGCTCGAAACCTGGCGCGAGCATGCGGCCGCGCCGCGCACGGCGGAGACCTGGGCGGTGCGCCTGCCGCTGGATGATGCCGCGCGCCTCGCGGCGCTGGCGGAAATGTTCCCCGGGCGTTCCCCGGAGCAGCTCGTCACGGAACTGCTCGGCAAGGCGCTCAAGGAACTGGTGGCGGCCATGCCGTACGTTGCCGGCAAGCGCGTGATCTCCACCGACGAGCAGGGCGATCCATTGTACGAGGATGTGGGTCCGACACCGCGCTTCATGGCGCTTGCCCGCCGCCACTACACGGCGCTCTCGAGCAGTCCCGGCAGCCAAACCAGACAGCGCCCACCAGCTTCCGCCGCCGGCGCGCCCGCCCGCAAACCTGCGCTGCGTTCGCGCAAGAAGACGCGCCGCAAGCGCGCACGCTGACGCGAGGCCTTATGCCCTCCTTCGACGCCGTTTCCGAATTGAACGCCCACGAAGTCGCCAACGCGATCGACCAGGCGAACCGCGAGCTGTCGCAGCGCTTTGATTTCAAGGACACCGGCGCGCGTTTCGAGCTCGCGGAGCTCACCGTCACGCTGCACGCGCAGGTGGACTTCCAGTTGAAGCAGATGCTGGAGATCCTCAAGGTGCGCCTCTCCAAGCGCGGCATCGACCTTGCGTGCCTGGAGGTGAAAGAGCCGCAGACGAACCTCGCCGCCGCGCGCCAGGAAGTGCAGCTCCGGTACGGCATCGATCAGGACAGCGGCAGGAAAATCACCCGGTTGATCAAGGATTCAACGCTCAAGGTGCAGGCGAGCCTGCAGGGCGACAAGGTGCGCATCGTAGGCAAGAAGCGCGACGACCTGCAGGCGGCGATGGCACTCCTGCGCGGTGCCAGACTCGAAGTGCCGCTGCAGTTCAATAACTTCCGCGACTAAGCCCCGCGATGGTCCTGCACAAGCCTTCGGTGGCGTCGATGACGCTCGGACCCAGGCGGCTGAACGCCTGATCCTCGAATACCACCAGGCGCTGCTCGCGCACCGCCTTGAGACTGCCAAACGGCCGCCAGCCGGCAAGCCACGCCGCGCCCTCCCCCGGCGGTGCAGCCGCGACGATGATGTCCGGATCGCGGGCGATCACCGCCTCGGCGTCCACGACCGGGCTGGCTTCCGGCAGGTCCGCAAAGAGATTGCGCGCGCCGCAGGTCTCCAGCGCATCGCTCATGAGGTGACGGCCGCCCACCGTGTAGATCGGGCGGCTCCACACCTGCAGCAGCACGCTCGGACGGGTGGCGTCGCCGCGCGGAGCAGCCGCGTGCGCGCTGCCATAGGTTGCCTTGAGCGTCGCGAGCCGCGCGTCGATGTCGCGTGCCGCGCGCGCGGCGATGGCTTCCGTCCCGGCGAGGGAGCCGAGCCGGCGTACTGAGTCCGCAAGCTCCGCCAGCCGCACAACCTGCTGTTCGTAGATCGCAATGTGCAGCCGCGCGATCTTGGCGCGCTGCGCAGGGTTAGTGCCCGCGGGCCAGGCGATCACCACATCCGGATGCAGCGCGACCAGGCGCTCCAGGTCCACCGCCGCCACATCCCCGATGCGCGGGATGCGGCGCGCGGCGGGCGGCTCGTCGGAGTACTCAACGGTCGCGATGACCTGCTCCCCCGCGCCCGCGGCGAACAGCATCTCCGTCGCGCCGGGCGCGAGGCTCACGATGCGCAGGGGCGGGGTGTGAACACTCACCGTGCGGCCGGAATCATCGGTCACGCTGTGGGTGGAAACCGCGCTGACCGGGGGCAGCATCGCCGGCGATGCGCCCAGCGCCATGGTAAGCACGCCGGCACCCGCAGCGCTCAGGGAATTCATGAGTGCAGTTATTAACACGATGTTGGTCCGGCGCCAGGCTCGCGGCATCATGGATCACATCGCCGAGCGCCGCCATCTGAGCCGAGCCGCCCGGTTGCGGCGGCGAGCCGAGCGCGGAAGAGGCCGGCGCGTGCCTATGATGCTGACGGCCCACCGACCATGAAACCTTGGGAGCGGTCCGATGCGAGGCCCTGCCGCCGTATTTGTCCTCGGGATTCTCGCCAGCGCACACGCCGCTGAACCCGCGCAGTTCCGCGCCGATGCGCGCCACGGCGGCGTCTACGACGGCGCCGGCGTGCCGGTGCTGCACGGCGTGAAGTGGAAATTCAAGACCGGTGCGGCCATCGTCTCGAGTCCGGCGGTGAGCGCCGACAGCGTCTATTTCGGCAGCAGCGACCACAGCTTTTATGCGCTCGACAAGCACTCCGGGAAGCTGCGCTGGAAATTCGCGACGCAGGGCCGCGTGACCTCATCCCCGGCGGTGGCGGCCGGGCGGGTGTACTTCGGCAGCTACGACAGCAGCTTCTACGCCCTGGACGCCGCGAGCGGCGTGCTGCGGTGGAAGTTCGCCACCGCGGGCGAACGGCGCTTCAGCGCCCGGCATCTGCACGGCGCAGAGCCTGCCGCCGAGGTCATGCCGGATCCGTTCGACCGTTTCCTTTCCTCGCCAGCAATCGCGGGCGGTAGCGTTTACTTCGGCAGCGGCGATGGCAACGTGTATGCACTCGATGCCGGCAGCGGCGCATTGCGCTGGAAATTCCACACCGGCAACGTGGTGCACGCCTCCCCCGCGGTGGCGAACGACACCGTGTACGTGGGCAGCTGGGACAGTTACTTCTATGCCCTGGACGCCGCGAGCGGCAAGCAGCGCTGGCGCTTCAAGACCGGCGAGGATCCGCAGATCAGCAACCAGGTGGGCATCCAGTCCTCCGCCGTGGTGGCGGGCGGGGTGGTGTACTTCGGTTGCCGGGACTCACACCTCTACGCGCTCGATGCGGCGAGCGGCAAGCAACTGTGGTCGTACCCCACCAAGGAGTCCTGGGTGATCAGCTCCCCGGCGGTGCGCGACGGCAGGGTGTACTTCGCGACCTCGGATACGGCGCTGCTGCTCGCGGCGGACGCGAAAAGCGGTGCGCCGGTCTTTGCGCTGAGCTTCAACAAGTGGCCGTTTTTCTCCTCCCCGGCGCTCGCCGCAGACCTTCTGTACATCGGCTCGAACGCGGGCAAGCTCATCGCGTTCGACCTCAAGGGCCGGCGGGTGGCGTGGACATTCCAGACCGACGGCGCGCAGAAAAACGGGCCGGCCCTCACCAAGGCCGACGGCTCACCGAACTACGAAGGCGCCTTCAGCGATTTCTTCTATGACGACCTGGTCGTCGGCGCCAACCGCATGACGAGTGTGGGCCAGGTGTTGTCCTCACCCGTGGTCGACGGCGATACGCTGTACTTCGGCAGCACGGACGGGCAGCTGTACGCGATCGGCTGAGGCCCCCGCACGCCCACCGTGACCCCCGCGCCACCATCGGCGCGGGGGTTTCCAAGGCGGCCTGGCCTACGGCGTCAGTTTGCTGATGTGCGTCGCCCAGTTACCAAGCGCGCCGCGCGTGCCGCCGCATTGGCCGCGCGGTACCACCAGGTAGTCCGAGTAGCTGCAGGTCTGGGCGATGTACTCGGAGGCGATCCAGATGCTGTTGCCGTCAACGGCGGTTGCACCGTAGTCGCCCCAGCGAGGGCGGCCAGCGCCGAATTGCACGTATGAGGTAAAGCCGTCCCAGGGACCCGCGCCCGCGGCGGCAACGGCGACCGGACCCATGCCGATCTTGGCGTCGAGGGAGGCGAAGCCCGCGCTCGGGTAGTCGTTGTCACCCGTCAGGGTGAACGCGAGCACCCCACGGCCATTGGGCAGCACGCCGACCTCGGGATAGGTCATATCGGTATCGGCGAAGCCCGCCTGGCCCTGCAGATCCAGCTTGCCGGAGTGGGGGTTCACCACGTAGTAAGCGATGCCCGCGCGGGTGTTGCCGCCGACGGTGACCGCCGTGCCAAGCGCGCCCCAGAGCTTGCCATTGGCGTAGAAGACCTGCCCCATGCGCGAGTCGTTGGAATTCAGCTTGCCGTTCGGAGGGCCGAAGGTCGAGTTGTCGTGGGTGCCGATGCCGGCTACCAGCAGATTGCACGGAAAGCCAAGGTCCGCTATGCACTGCGACAGCGGCCGGGACCCGGCTGGCTGCTTTGCCCGCGGGGGCGGGGCGTATTGGTCGACCGTGATCGCCTGCACGTTGAGCCCGACGCCCGCAGCGGAGGAGTTCAGCGACGCCGTACCGGTGAACGACCACAACAGGATGTTGGTGCTTGCTCCAAAAAATACGGCATCGGAGCTGAGGAAATATTCCGTCCCACCGTGGGCGCCGTCGAACTGGCTCCCCTGGGCCGGCCACACTGTGAAGCCCGCGCCATCGGGTCCGAGCCCTACGGTGCTGAATAGCACCGCGCTGCCGGGCTGTCCGGTGAGGAGGTTATTGCCGATGCCGTAAACCTGGGCGCCCTCGAAGAACGGCCCGAAGAAATCGAATTCATTCGTGGTGAGGTAGATGCCGTTGGCGTCCGCGCCGATGTGCGGGTAGTCGCCCAGGCATGGGCCGTGCAGGAAACTGCCGCTGCGGTCGTCAATACAACCGTGGTCCGGTGTGCCCTGCGTGCCGTCGTTCTGAACCGGCAGTCGGTAAATTGTCCACGTGCCAGTCGGGTTGCCGGTGTCGCTGACTGCGATGTCGAGGTGATCGGTGCCAGAAAGCGCTGCCGTGAATCCGATGTGATCCAGAGTCAGTGCCACCAGCACGAAGCGACCGATCGCCGCGTCATACAGGCAGCTGGGGTCCGTCACCGACGGACCGCGCTGGCCGACATTGGGACCGGAGCGGACGATGGCCGGGGCATAGCCGAGGAAGCTGTTCAGATCGACTGCGTGTGCACTGTTCAGCAACGCATTGCCGGAACTGTCGTACACCTGCAGGACGTCATTGACCGCTTCCACCACGTAACCGTTGCCCGCGCACATGCCCTGGTCGGGCGGCTCGACGGAAAACTGGTTGCCACCGTTGGCAAAGCGCTGGTCGTGGAAGTTCAGTCCGTCGAAGTGCACGCCCAGGACAGGATTGGATTTGGCGCGTGCCGCCGCCTTGACCGGGCGGCCATTACCTTGGCTCGCGCCGAGGACGGTGCGGTTCGTGCCGGTGAAACCACCGGTGCCCCCCGTGCCGTCGGCATCGCCATTCAATGCCAGGTCGATCTCATTCTGGCCGTCGGCGTCGGTCGCGTAGGGTGCGGAAGCCGGCGAGGTACTGCCGACCTTCGAAATCGCCACGCTGACCGGGGTCGGGGCGGCGCCGGCAGCCTGGCCGGCGGCCAGGCTGAGCACCATCACGACTAGGATGAGCGGGTGCGGTGCGAGGACGCCGGCACTGGCTGAGAGGATAGGACGCATGTCGGACTCCTGTTTTTCCGGCTGCGCCGTGTGGATCCGGCGCTGCTGTGGTTCTTGTTGCGCGTCGCCGGCGCTGCCGCGTCGCGGACGCTCCCCGAATCGGACCGCAACATAAGCCCGGCATTGAAGGATTGCAATTGCCCGCAGGGCGCGGTTAAGCGCGTTGCGGCTACGTTATGTCGTATAGCGGAATTCGATCCGCGCTGCGCGGCGGCGGTGCGGGCGTCACGCCGCCCGCGACTGCCCCGCGGCGCTCTCGCCGCCCGCACTCTCCAGCACCCGTGCCACGGCGTGCACGGTGGCGGCGATGCGCACCGCGCTCTGCACCGCCTCGCGCTCCAGGCCGTGCTGGCGCAGCTGCCGCTCGTGCGAAGCGACGCAGGTGCCGCAACCGTTGATGGCCGACACCGCGAGCGCCAGTAGCTCGAAGTCCGCTGTGGAGATGCCGTGGCTGCCGAGGATGTTCATGCGCAGGCGTGCCGGGAGCTTCGCGTACTCCGCGTCCTCCACCAGGTGCAGGAAGCGGTAATAGACGTTGTTCATGGCCATGATCGCGGCCGCGGCGTGCGCCGCGCTCACGTGCGCGGCGTCCAGATGCCGCGCGGCGAGTGCCTGCAGGTCGCGCGTGAACCGCGGGTTGCGCGAAGCGGCGGCGGCGGCGAGCGCCACCGCCCAGATCTGCCGCTCGTTCAGGCCCGGCGCGCCCGCGGGCGTCAGCACGGTGCCGAGATTCAGCTGCAGGTCGCGCGCGTAGCCCGGCAGCGCCTCACGGATGTTTTCCAGCGTGTGCATTTCAGGCCGCCTTGAGGGTCGCTTCGCCCTGGGTCCAGTTGCACGGGCACAGCTCGTCCGTCTGCAGCGCATCGAGCACGCGCAGCACTTCTTCGGGATTTCTGCCGACGTTCAGGTCGGTGACGTACACGAAGCGGATCACCCCGTGCGGATCGACGATGAAGGTCGCGCGCTGCGCAACGCCGGCCTCCGGGTCGAGGATGCCGAGGGCTCCGGAGAGCTCGCGTTTCACGTCCGCGAGCATGGGGAAGGGCAGATTGCGCAGCTCTTCCTTCTCGCGCCGCCAGGCAAGATGCACATACTCGCTGTCGATGCTCGCGCCCAGAAGCTGCGCATCGCGCGCCCGGAACTCCTTCTCGAGCCTGCCGAAGGCGGCGATCTCGGTGGGGCACACGAAGGTGAAATCCTTGGGCCAGAAGAATACGACCCGCCACTTGCCGGGGAAGCTCTCGTGGGTGAAGGACTGGAACGCGTTCGCAACCTCGTTGG
>Ga0210384_10005086_pt1 | contig 14458 bp, 11 predicted proteins | sample IncBWH2MmetaG_FD_160574 | JGI IMG/M metagenome (GOLD analysis project Ga0210384, IMG submission 160574) | Forest soil microbial communities from Barre Woods Harvard Forest LTER site, Petersham, Massachusetts, United States - Inc-BW-H-2-M | ecosystem: Environmental > Terrestrial > Soil >...
GCGGACGGCAGGCTGGAGTTCCGGGGTCGCGGTGACGACCAGGTGAAGATCCGCGGCTTCCGCGTCGAGCCGGGCGAGGTCGAGCTGGCGCTCTGCCGCCACCCGGCAGTGCGGCAGGCGGTGGTGGCGGTGCGCGAGGATGCGCGCGGCGAGGTCTTCCTGGCCGCCTGGGTCGTCGCCGGGGAAGGGGCCCGGCCGGCTCGTGCCGAGCTGAAGCGCTTCTTGCGCGAGCGGCTACCCGCCTACATGGTGCCGGCGGCGTTCGTCCTCCTCGACCGCCTGCCGTTGAACGCCAACGACAAGATCGACCGGCCGGCGCTGCCGGCGCCGGTGCCGGGCCGCCAGGACCTGGGCCGCGACTACCTGGCGCCGCGCGACCCCCTGGAGCTGCGGCTGGCGGGAATCTGGGAGGAGCTGCTGGGCATCCTCCCGATCGGAGTGCGCGACGACTTCTTCGAGCTCGGCGGCCACTCGCTCCTCGCCGTGCAGCTGATCGCGCGCCTGCAGAGGGCCTTCGACCGCCGCCTGCCGACAGCGGCGGTGCTTCAGCACCCGACCGTCGAGGGGCTGGCCGCCCTGCTGCGGGAGGGCGCCGCGCCGGCGCGGCGCAGGGCCCTGGTGGAGATGACGCCGAATGGGACGAAAGCGCTCTTCTGCGTGCATCCGATCGGCGGCGACGTCCTCTGTTACGCCCACCTCGCCCGCCACCTGGCCGGCGAGCGAGCGGTCCACGCCCTGCAAGTGCCTGATCGCGACGGCGAGGCCCCCTGGGCGACGCTCGAGGAGATGGCGCGGCACTATGTCGGCTGCCTCCGCGAGACCCAGCCCGCCGGGCCCTACGCCCTGGCCGGCTGGTCGATGGGAGGAGTGGTCGCCTTCGAGATGGCGAGGCAGCTGGAGAGCGCGGGCGCGGAGGTGGAGCTGCTGGCCCTGATCGACGCCACCGCGCCGCGCGGAGACGCCCACCTCGACGACCTCGGCGGTGGCGCGCGGGTCGCCCGCTTCGCCGGCGACCTGGCCCACCTCCTGGGGCTGGATCTCGCCGCCACGTCGATCGACCTGACCCTGCTCACGACCCAGGAGGCCCTGGCCGCGCTGCCGGCGGAAGCCGAGACGCTGGGCGTCCCGCTCGGCCTCGACCCTGCCGAGCTGGCACGCCGCTTCGCCATCTTCGAGGCCAACGATCATCTCCTGGAGCGCTACGCGGGAGGCGCCTGCGCAGTCCCGCTGACCCTCATCAAGGCTGTCGGCTCCACCGCGGCCGAGACGGTCCCCGCGCCCGCGGCCAGTGCCATCCCTGCCGCCGCGCCGGACCTGGGTTGGAGCGCCCTCGCCAAGGGCCCCATCGAGGTGCTGGAGATCTCCGGCGATCACTACTCCCTGCTGGAGGAGCCGCGGGTCCACCTCGTCGCTGCGCATCTGCGGGAGCGCCTCGTGAGCTGATGGCTTGCAAGGTGTCGGCTGCCACGCTAGCCCTGCCAGGCCTTCGGCTGCAGGATGCGGATCTGGTTGCCGAACGGGTCGCGCAGGCCGCAGTCGATCCCGTAGCCGTGATCGGTCGCCTCCTGCGTGAACTCGACGCCCTTGGCGCGGAGCCGCTCGTACGTGCCGAAGCAGTCGTCGGTGCGGAGCACCATGACAACCCCGGTTGCGCCCTTCGTAACGAGCTCCCGAACCTGCTCGGCGGTCTTCTCGTCCATGACCGGCGGGCCAGGGACGTCGAGCACGATCTCGGGGACCGGCTCGCCGGCGACGCCGACGGTCAGCCAGCGGAAGCCGCCGCGGGTGTAATTGGCCTTGACCTCCAGTCCGAGCTTCCCGACGTAGAAGTCGAGCGCCTCCTGGTGATCGAGGACCCAGACGTGCGCGTGGGTGATCGCGTTGAAGTTCTTCATGGCGTCGATTTTACCGCGCCGCTCGGCCGGCCGGCTTCTCCGAAACTGCTCGGTCGCGCCCATGCCATCGTGAAGCAAGTGGGGACCGCGCCCGGCACCGGCGCGCTGCTGCGGCGGTAGGCGAGCGGCGACTGGCCGACGATCTCGCGGAACCTGCGGCTGAACGTGCCGAGGCTGGTGTAGCCGACGTCGAGGCAGATGTCGGTGACGCTGCGGTCGCTCTCGCGCAGCAGGAACATCGAGCGCTCGACCCGGCGGCGCTGGAGGTAGCGGTGCGGCGTCTCGCCGAACGTCGCGCGGAAGGTCCGGATGAAGTGCGCCTCGGAGACGCAGGCGATCCGGGCCAGCGCGGGAACGTCGAGCGGCTCTGCGTAGCTGCGGTCCATCGCGTCGCGCGCGCGGAGCAGCCGGCGGTTGCTCTCCTCGACGGCGCGGCTCACGGGCGGCGGGTCTCCAGGTGAGAGGACCAGCACCCTTAGCCGGCGCCCAGCTCACGTACCAGCATCGCGTTGACCAGCTTTGGGTTGACCTGGGCGGCGTCCGGCTGGACCTGCTTCATCACCTGGGCGACGAAGAACCCGAGCAGCCCTGCCTTGCCGGAGCGGTATCGCTCCACTTCGACGGCGTGCGCCGCCAGCACCCGCCGGACGACCGGCAGGAGCGCCGGGCGCAGGCGTTCGAGCTGTTCCAACTCGGCCTCCGACAGGGCGATGGGCGCTTTCGCCTCGGAGGCCTTCGGCGCGAGAGTATCTGGACCGGGAGCTCTCGACTCGGGTGCTCTGGGACCGGAGGCCTGCTGCGCCTTCCCTGGCGGGGCGGCGGGCCTGGCAACTTCGGGCCTGGGCAGCGGCGGGCCTGGCGGGGTCTTTGCGGCCTCCCGCGCCCAGGAGTCGCGCAGCGGCACGATACGGTTGAAGGCCAGACGGCCGGCGACCGCGTCGACCGGATCGCGGAAGAAGTAGCCCTGCCGCTCGAACTGCAGGCGCTCGCCCAGGGCGGGATCCAGCGCCGCCGGTTCGATGCGGCAGCCGGCGAGGACCTTCAGGGAGTCGGGGTTGAGCACGGCCTCGAATCCGGCCTCCGCCGCCTCCAGGTCGGGCCGCTCGACGCGGAAGAGCCGATCGTAGATCCGCACCTCGACGGGCAGCGCGTGGGCGGCCGAGACCCAATGCAAGGTGCCCGGCACCCGGCGGCCGTCCGGCGCCGAGCCGCCGCGCGTGGCGGGATCGTAGGTGCAGCGGACCTCGACGGGCTCGCCGGTCGCCGGGTCCTTGACGACGCTCTCGCAGCGGACCAGGTAGGCATAGCGCAGGCGCACCTCGCGCCCCGGCGACAACCGGTGGAAGCCCTTGGGCGGCTGCTCGGCGAAGTCGTCGCGCTCGATCTGGAGGACGCGTGAGAACGGCACCTTGCGGCTCCCCTCCTTGGGCACGTCGTGCGGGTAATTCGGCGCCTCCAGCTCCTCGACCATGCCCTCGGGATAGTTCTCGACCACCAGTTTGAGCGGCCGCAGCACGCACATCACGCGGGGGACCTGCGGGTTGAGGTCCTCGCGCTGGCAGTGATCGAGGAGGGCCACGTCCACCGTGCTGTTCGCCTTGGCGACGCCGATCCGCTCGCAGAAGTCGCGCAGCGCCGCGGGAGTGAAGCCGCGGCGGCGCAGGCCGGCCAGGGTCGGCAGGCGCGGATCGTCCCAGCCCGCAACCCGCTTGCGTTCGACCAGCTCGAGGAGCTTGCGCTTGCTCATCACCGTGTAGGTCAGGTTGAGGCGGGCGAACTCGGTCTGGCGCGGCGGGTCCGGAAACTCCAGGGTGTCGACCAGCCAATCGTAGATCGCGCGGTTGTTCTCGAACTCGAGAGTGCACAGCGAATGGGTGATGCCTTCGATGGCGTCCGACAGGGGATGGGCGAAGTCGTAGAGCGGGTAGATGCACCAGGCGTTGCCGCGATGATAGTGGGCGGCGTGCTTGATGCGGTAGAAGAGCGGGTCGCGCATCTTCATGTTGGGCGAGGCCATGTCGATCTTGCCGCGCAGCACGTGCTCGCCGTCCGCGAACTCGCCGGCCCGCATGCGAGCGAAGAGGTCCAGGTTCTCGGCGACGCCGCGTTCGCGATAGGGGCTGTCGCGGCCGGGTTCGGTGAGCGTGCCGCGAGAGTCGCGGATCTCGTCCTCGCTGAGGCTGCAGACGTAGGCCTTACCGCGGCGGATCAGTTCGACCGCCAGGTCGTAGAACCGTTCGAAGTGGTCGGAGGCGCGGAAGAAGTTGTGCCCCCAATCGAAGCCCAGCCACCGCACGCCGTCTTGGATGGCGATGACGAACTCCTGGTCCTCGGTCTCGGGGTTGGTGTCGTCGAGGCGCAGGTTGCAGGTGCCCCCGTACTCCTGCGCCAGGCCGAAGTTGAGGCAGATCGACTTGGCGTGTCCGATATGGAGATAGCCGTTCGGCTCCGGAGGGAAGCGGGTCGCCACCCGCCCGCCGTGCCGGCCGGCCGCCCGGTCGCGGTCGATCAGGTCGCGGATGAAGTCGCGCCCGGCGGCGGAGGTGGGTGCTTCCGTCATGGTGCCGTGCATACTATCCGAGGTCGAAGCCCCACCAGCGCGAGCCTTGCTGGTCGCTGGTCGCCGGTCGACAGTCGCCAGCGCCTCGGGCGGGCCACGTCCGGGAGCCCCGGACTCCTCGGCCTCGCACAGGTCTTACCGAGGCACGTTATAGAATGTAGGCAGACGACAAGCGAGAGCCGAGAGCGATGCTCTGGCGAGCGCGGGCGAGAGCCTCGAACGGCCGGAGGAGCAGCAGCATGCGCGAGCGGTGGCCAGCCGTCAGGGTGAGCGATTGCCTGGGATTGCTTGCGGCCCCGGCTTCTACCTAGGGGTCATCCGTCGCCTGGGGCTTCACTGGAATCGGCACTTCGGTAGATGAGCCCCCCTCCGATGGAAGGGGTACCCTCTAGACCAGACGGACCGCCGTAGTTCGTGGTATTCAAGGGCGTGATGCCGGCGCCCGCCGTGCGGGGATCGCCTGCATACAGTCCATCCCACCAGCGCTTGCCGCCAGCGGCGAATTCGGCAAGCGTCAGCGGCCGGCCCGCGGGATCGCGAATCTCAAGCCTGTCAAACCAGATCAGAAGATCGAGGTGCCGCTGCGGGCCGTGGAACTCTTGGAAGAGAAAAATACTATGAGAGAGGCCGTCATCACCGGCGCGGAAGTCGACGCTGAGGCGACCCCCCCAGCGGCGCAGCTGCTCCTCGTGGAGATCGAAGAATTGCCAGCCGTAGACGGAGCCGCGGCATGACTTCCCGAGGAGCTGGTCGAGCCTGAACGTCTCGACCTCGGCGGCAGGGTCGTTCCAGGCTCCCCGCCGAAGCGAGGCGGCGAGCCGGCCGACCGGAGAAAAGAGGAGCTGCACCCGTGAGTCCTGCGGTCCCGGACCCGCCTCGGGCAGCGTAAGCACCGCGAGTGTCGCGGCAGCGAGACGGCGCTCCGGGTCGAGCTCGACTCCCAGGAGTGTCGCCTCGTTGAGAGCGACCCCCAGGCTCTGCTTCTCTTCAACCGATAGACTCACGGATGGTCCCCTCGAAGCCGCCATTCCCCGCGTGACTCGGCCCGGCCGTCATCATACCCGGGGGCCGAGCGCCTCAACCGGCTGATCCCCCGCGACCGCGACGGTGCCGGCGTGTTCCTCGACGGCGACGACGCTCGAGTCGGCGGCTGCTTCCAGCGCGGTCGAGCCCCGGTCGTCCGCGTCATGGCGGGGAATGAACCAGCGCTGCGATCGTCGTCTCGATCTCGGCTTCCGAGCTGCCCTTCGCTCGGAGCAGCTGCCGGTAGTTATCCAGCAGAGTGCCCTGCTGGGGATGTTCGTACCCGTTGCGGCGTCTGGAGTCCAAGAAGATCTCGAGCGCCCGATGCATCAGCGGCTCGGCCTCGGCGAGGCGGTTCGTGGCCATGAGCAGCAGGGCCAGGTTGTTGAGAGCGATCGCGACCTCGGGATGATCCGGCCCGTAACTCCTCTCCGCGATGGCGAGCGCCCGCCGCATCAGCGGCTCGGCCTCGTCGGGGCGGTTCGTTTCTTGGAGCAGCTGGGCCAGGTTGTTGAGGTCGATCGCGACCTTGGGGTGTTCCGGCCCGTAACTCTTCTCTTCGATGGCGAGCGCCCGGCGCATCAGCGGCTCGGCCTCGGCCAGGCGGTTCGTGGCCTTGAGCAGGTGGGCCAGGCTGTTGAGGCCGGTCGCGACCGCGCGATGTTCCGGCCCGTAACTCTTCTCCTCGATGGCGAGCGCCCGCCGCATCAGCGGCTCGGCCTCGTCAAGGCGCTTGGTGTCCTGGAGCAGCAGGGCCAGGTGGTTGAGGTCGATCGCGACCCCGGGATGCTCCGGCCCGTAACTCTTCTCGTCGATGGCGAGCGCCCGGCGCAGCAGCGGCTCGGCCTCGGCGAGGCGGTCGCTCGCCTTGAGCAGGTGGGCCAGGTTGACGAGATCGGTCGCGACCTTGGGATGTTGCGGCTCGTAACTCTTCTCGTCGATAGCGAGCGCGCGGCGCAGCAGCGGCTCGGCCTCGGCGAGGCGGTCGGTCTCCTGGAGCAGCAGGGCCAGGTTGCCGCTCGCGGTGGCGACGTTGGGATCGTCAAGGCCAAAGCTCTTCTCTTCGAAGGCGAGCGCCCGGCGGAATAACGCTTCGGCCTCGGCGAAACGGTTGGTGTCGGCCAGCAGCAGGGCCAGGTGGTTGAGGTCGATCGCGACCCTGGGGTGTTCCGGTCCGTACCTCTTCTCGTCGATCGCGAGCGCCCGGCGCATCAGCGGCTCGGCCTCGGCGAGGCGGTTCGTGTCCTGGAGCAGCGCGGCAAGGTGGTTGAGGTCGGTCGCGACTCTGGGGTCTTCCGGTCCGTACCTCTTCTCGTCGTCGGCGAGAGTGTGGCGCATCCGAGGCTCGGTGTCGGCCACGCGGTCCGCCAGCTTCGGATGCGTCGGCAGGGGCTTGGGTTCGCACGAGGCGCCAAGCGTCCAGACGACGGCCAGGAGCGAAGGGCCGACGCCCCAGCTGCGGCGCGCGCGCCGGGTCCTCGGGATGCCGCTGGTCAGGGGCCGTGCCATCCGCTGCCCTCGCTGAACGTCTTGTTGCTGAAAGTCGTCAACAGTATAGCGCACGGCCGGGCGCTCTCTTTTCCGCGGGAGCGGCACGCGACCGCTGGAGTCGCTCGGACGGCTTCGCCCGACGCTAGCGGCGTCAAGGTACGAGGAGATCGCGGCTAGGAGCAGGATATGCGGGGGAGGAACCCCCTTCTAGGCGCCGAGCTAAGATGGGCGGTACGATGTGGACCCTCCCTCCCGATGCCGAGCGTCTCCCGTCGTCGGGCGAAGGACCGGAAGAGCTGTGGCGCCGCTCGCATCCGCTCGCGGGAAGCGATGCCGAGGCCTACTTTGCCAAGCGGCGGGTGCCCCTCGGAGTGGCCGAGGCGGCGGACGTTCGTTTCACGGAAGACCTCGAAGGGCGGCCCGCCGTGCTCGCACGCCTGGCAGGGCCGAGCGGAGATCTGCACGCGGTGCACGGCAGGTATCTCCACAACCGCCGAGGCGAAGGCAAAATGCTCACCGCTGGGCGGCCGGGCGGGGTGTTCGGCGGGGGTGGGCGGGACGCTGACCTGCTCGTCCTCGTCGAAGGTCTATTCGACGCCCTGTCGCTTGCCACTGCCGGGCTTCCAGCGGTCGCAACGATCGGTCGCTGGGTCGACTGGCTCCCCGCAGGGCGCGGCGGCCGGGACGTTTGGCTTGCCTTCGACGGCAACCGGCCCGGCGAGCGGTGGGCGGCCGAGTGGGCCAAGGCACTGCGCGGCGGCCGGGTGTTTCGGCTCCGGCCGCCCGGGGGCCGCGGCGACTGGAACAGCGCGGCGCGACGGATCGGCGCGGAGGATCTCGAGCGCTGGATCCGGCGCGACGCGGCCCGCTACCTGGAGGTCATGGGCTGAAATGGAGATCTATGTGAGCACGGATGTCGAGGCGAACGGGCCGATCCCCGGTCCCTATTCGATGCTGAGCCTGGGATCGGCCGCGTTTCGAGCTGACGGTTCGCTCGTCGGCACCTTCAGCGCGAATCTGAAGACACTCGACGGCGCGAGCGAGGACCCGAATACGATGGCCTGGTGGGCGCGCCGCCCGGACGCCTGGAACGCCTCCCGGGAGAATGCTCGCGAAGTCCACGAGGCGATCGAGGAGTATGTCGCTTGGCTGGAAGGTCTGCCAGGCCGGCCGGTGTTCGTCGGGTATCCGGCGGCCTATGACTTCGCCTTTGTGTACTGGTACCTGATCCGCTTCGCGGGGAGAAGCCCGTTTTCTTTTTCGGCGCTCGACATCAAGACCCTCGCCATGGTCCTCCTGGGCACCGATTATCGCGCGACGACCAAGAAGGCGATGCCCCGCCGCTGGTTCGGCGAGGCGCTCCACGGCCATGTTGCACTCGCGGATGCGATCGAGCAGGGGCAGCTCTTCTGCAACCTTCTCGCGGAGGCGCGGGCCCGGGTGGCCGCTGAACCTGAGACACCGGCGCGGGCGCCTGGACCCACCGGCTGATCGGAGGGGCATTCCGACGGCGCTGTGAGGCGCGGATGTGCCGGTGCCTCGGGCGGCTCGAAGCCGCCGAGGGGCGTCTGGAGGTGGCGGCCTCGGGCTGCGCTACAGGACACCCAAGACGCAGACTCCTGTCACAAAACCCCAGACCACGCCTTTTCCGGTGGAAACGTCTATGATGGTGGCGGCCCCTCGGCACTGAGCTCCAGCTCTTCGACGCGCGAGCCCACTTGAGGCAACCACGAGATGTCGCCGCTGATGAGAATCCCTCGGCTGTTCGTCCTCCTGTTAGCCTTGCCCGTCGCCATGAGCCCCACCGTGTGTCGAGCCGAAGCGAGCAGAGAAGTCGACGCAGCGCCGCCCATAGGTTCTTCGCCCAGTGAGTTCTCGCCGTTGGGCACCGTGGCCCTGTTTGCAGCCTTCGACGCCACCGGGGGGCAGGCCGCGTGGCGGACCGACGGGACGGTGGCGGGCACGTTTCGGCTGTCACCGGACTGTGGACCGCAATGTGTCGTGAACTACGGCTTGCCACTGGGCAGTGCGGCCCGCCTGTTGATGGTGTATCCGGCCTCGGGCGCGCCGCAGCTCTGGGTGACGGCGGGCACTGTGGAATCGACGGTCGAGCTGGCAGAGGTGGTTCCCACCGGCTTCCCGCTCTCGGACGGCCTGTGGGTTCCCGAACAGGGCTTGCTCTACTTCCTCGCTTTCGCAACACCGGGAGACGAGCAGCTGTGGCGAACGGACGGTACGCCTGGTGGCACCTTTGCCGTCAGGTCGTTGCCTTCACAGTTGGCACCGTCCTTGGCCGACTTCAGGGGCAAGCTTTACTTCGACGCCAGGGACGGGAGCGACAGCAGCGAGCTCTGGGAGTCTGACGGCACCCCGGCGGGAACGCGACCGTTCGTCAGTCTTGGATTGAGCGCGCCTTCGTGGCTAGGCGTGGCAGGCGACCATCTCGTCCTGGTCATCGACGGTAAGCTCTGGAGCACGGATGGAACGGCCGCCGGGACCGTCGTGCTCAACGGGCCGGGCGAGGTGAATTTCTTCGGTCCGTTCTGGTCGTTCGGGGACCGTGTGCTCATCCTCGGCTCGGATGGGAGTTTCTTTAAGCTCTGGGTGACGGACGGAACGAATCCAGGGACCCGCCGACTCACCGACCTCACCTGGTCTTCGCCGAGCGATTTCCTCGGACGCGCCTTCGGCGACAGGTTCTACTTCAGCCTGGATGACCACGTGCACGGCAGCTCGCTGTGGGTAACCGACGGTACGGTCGGCGGGACCCACCTATTTGCCGATCTTTGCCGGAGTCCCTGTCGACGTGTCGGCTACACTTACGTTCGGCAGGTCGTCGGGCGGGAGTTGCTGTTCCTCTCCGACGACGGGGTCAACGGTGAACGGCTTTGGTCTACCGACGGGACGGAAAGCGGCACCAGGGTGATCGCCTCGACGTGCGCGGGCAACTGTTCCGTCGTCGACGACGTGCTGGGAAAGGTCGGTCCCTGGATTGTCTTTCTCGGCGCTGGCGCCAGCGGCGCTCCCGAGATCTGGCGGACCAACCTCGGAGGTAACACGGCTCGCCTCACTGCCTTTGACCCGTCGTTCCTGAGCTCGCCCTATGTCTTTCAGGGCACCTTCATTCCCGGTTTGATGCTGTTCGCAGGAGAGGACGCGGTCCACGGCATCCAACTCTGGCGCAGCAACGGCACCCGTGCAGGCACCCGCCTACTGGAAGATCTGGGGCCTCCCGGCTCGGCACACTGAGCGCCAGGAGACTCCCCGAGGGCCCGTTTGATCGGACTCTTGAGCCGTGGTTCCCGGGCCGACGGCCGCCGCGGCCGCTGGGTCTATTCGCTGCGTAGCACGGCCGCCGGATCGAGGCGGGTGGCGCGCCGCGCGGGAACGAACGAAGCGATCAGCACCACCAGGGAAAGAAGCAGCGCGGCGGCGAGGAAGGTCGGCGGATCGGTCGCGGCGACGCCGAACAGGAGGCTCGACGCGAGACGGGTGAGCGCCAGGGAGGCGAGGAGACCGATCGCCACGCCGACGCCGATCAGCCTGAGGCCCCCGGCGAGAACGAGGCGCAGCACGCGGCCGCTCGAGGCGCCCAGGGCCACGCGGATGCCGAGCTCGCGAGTGCGCTGGGCCAGGGTGTACGCGACGAGACCGTAGACTCCGACCGTGGCGAGCAGCAGCGCGAGGACGCTGAAAGCGCCGAGCAGAAGCGTACGGAAGCGCGGCTCCGACACCGAAGCGGCGAGCGTCTCGTCCATCGTGCGCACCGCGGCGAGCGGCAGGCCGGCGTCGAGCTCGGAAACCACGCGCCGCAGGGCCGGCACCAGCGCCGCCGGCGGCGAGGAAGAGCGCACGACCAGGTACATCTCGCTCCACGATGACTGCCCGATGGGTTGGAAGAGCGCGGGCGCCGGTGGCAGCGCGAGGCCGTCGTACCGCAGGTCCCCGACCACGCCGACGATCTCCATCCAGGGGTTGTTCGGGCGCTCGGGGCCGCCGGTGCGGATCCGCTTGCCGAGCGGATTGGCGGCCGCGACGAAGCGGCGGGCGAGCGACTGGCTGACGATGGCCACCTTCGGGGCATCCGCCCGATCGGCGCCGGCGAAGCTGCGGCCACGGAGGAGCCGTACGCCGAGGGCGTCGAAGTAACCCGGGCTCACGAAGACCAGGTTGGCCATGGGCGGGCTCTGGCCTGATGGCGCGGGCGGAGCGCCCTCGACGGTGAAGATGTCGCTCACCTCGAGCTGGTCGGGCGGGAGGCTCATGCCCAGTCCCGCCGCCGCCACCCCCGGAAGCGCCTCGACCCGCTCGAGCAACCGCTGCCAGAAGGCGAGGGTGGCGCGGTCGTCCCCGTACTTGGCATGCGGGAGGACGAGATAGGTCGTGAGCGTGTGCTCGGGGCGGACGCCGGAGTCGACGCGAGTGAGGCGGACGAAGCTCTGCAGCAGGAGCCCGGCGCCGACGAGCAGCACGAGAGAGAGGGCCACCTCGGCGGCCACCAGGGCGGAGCGCAGGCGCCGCCGCTCGGCTCCGGCGGTGAAGCGGCCCGCTCTCTCGGCTAGTGCTCCCGCGAGGCGGCCGCCACCGAGCTCGCCCCAGGCTGGTGCCAGCCCGAAGACGACACCCGTGGCGAGCGCGAGCAGCGCCGCGCAGGCGAGGGCAGAGCGGTCGACCGCCGCCTCGGCAAGGCGAGGCACCGCCGCGGGGGCGAGGGCCTTGAGGCCGGCCAGCTCGGCCCAGGCGAGCAGGGCCCCCAGCGCTCCCCCGGCGAGAGCGAGCACCGTGCTCTCGGTCAGCATCTGGCGCAGCAGGCGCGCGCGCCCCGCGCCGAGCGCCGCGCGGAGGGTGAGCTCGCCGCGCCGCCCGAGGCCGCGCGCCAGGTGCAGGCTCGCGACGTTGGCACAGGCGATGAGCAGGATCAGGACCACGGCGCCGGAGAGCACGAGCAGCGCCGGCCGTGCGCCGCCCACGATGCGCTGCTGCAGTGGGATCATGCGGAAAGCGAGGTCGCCGTTGGTCAGGGGAAACTGCTGCTGCAGCCGCCGGCCGATCCCGTCGAGCTCGGCGCGGGCGCCCGCCAGCGCCACGCCCGGCGCCAGGCGGGCCACTCCGAAGAGGAAGTAGCCGCCGCGCCGGGTGGGCGGAGCGAGCTGCAGGGTGCGCCAGAGCTCCACGGCGTCACCGGGGTAGGCCACCCGAGGCGGCAAGACGCCGACCACTACGCAGCTGCGCTCGTCGAGCTTGATCGTGCGCCCGATCACCTTGGGATCGGCGCCGAAGCGGCGCCGCCAGAGACGGTCGGCCAGGACCACGGCTGGCGTGGCATGGGGGCGGTCCTCCTCGGCGGTGAACGAGCGGCCGAGCGCGGGCTCGACGCCGAGCGCCGCGAAGAAATCGGCGCTGACGAAGGCGGCCTGCACCTGTTCGGGCTCGCCGCTGGCGCCGCCAAGGTTGACGTGCCCCTCCTCGAACACCGCCAGGCTCGCCAAGGACCGCGCGGCTGCCTTGAGGTCGAGATAGTCCGCCACCGAGAGCGGCATCTCCATCTCGGCATGCCGCCGCGGAGCGCCGGTGACGAAGACGAGGCGGTGCGCATCCCGCATCGGCAGGGGGCGCAGGAGGACGGCTTCGACGAGGCTGTACATCGCGGTGGCCGCGCCGATGCCCAGGGCGAGGGTGGCGACCGTGGTCAGCGCGAAGGAAGGGCTGCGCGACAAGGTGCGCAAGGCATAGCGCACTTCCTGCGCGAGGATCTCGAGCTGGTAGAGCCCGCGATGGCGCCGGTGGTCCTCCTTGATTCGCGTCACCTGGCCCAAGCGCCGGCGCGCGGCGCGCGCTGCCTCCTCGGGGTCCATGCCGCGGCGGCGGTTCTCCTCGGCGAGCATCGCGAGGTGCGAGCGGAGCTCGTCGTCGAGCTCGTCGTCGAGGCGGCGCGCCGCGAACGTGGCGTGGAGGCGGGAGGCGAGCACGCGCAGGGAGGTGAGCATGCTCTCAGCTCCGCGGGATGAGCGCGAGCAGGCGGCCGATGACGCCCGAGATGCGCTGCCAGTTCTCGGCCTCGGAGGCGAGCTGGCGGCTGCCGGCGCCGGTGATGGCGTAGAACTTTGCCCGGCGGCCGTTCTCGGAGACGCCCCAGACGGCGCTGATCCACCCCTTCTGCGCCAGCCTCAGCAGGGCCGCGTAGATCGTGCCCTGGTTGATCGCGAGCACTTCCTCGCTGACCTGCTCGATGCGGCGCGCGATGCCGTAGCCATGCAGCGGTCCCATCGTCGCCAGCGTCTGCAGGACCATCAGGTCGAGCGTTCCCTGCAGGATCTCCGACTTCTCGCTCCCCATGTCCCGTCCTCGAGCGTTCCGCTCCTGTGGTTGTGCCACAGGAGAGTGTCACTCTTCGTGTGGGATGTCAACAGGAGGACCTCAGGAATTGGGGGGCGGACAGGGGGGGAGACTGGTGTGCGGAGCGAGAAGGGGTCGGCCAGGTCCTAGGTCGAGGCCTGCCCGATGAGCGCCGCGAAGGCGGGTGCATGGAGACCAGGGCTCCATGGACTCTGAAGGTTCGTACTATCCTTGCTCTTGCCATGGACGACGAGAGGGGCCGCGATCTTCAGTCCAAGGCGATCCGGCGCCGCCTGCGTGAGCTGGCCGGGCAAGCGTACGCTCGCGAGCTCGGGGCCGAGCTTGCCAAGCTCGAAGCGGACTTCGCCCGCTGGCGCAGCGGTGAGATCGATCCGTTCGAGCTCAGCGATCGCATTCATCGCTTTCACAACGGCAGGTCGCGGGATCTCTACGTCTTCTATGATCCTCGCGATTCCGAAGTATCGGTGGCGCGCGCCGTCGGGCACAGGATCCTCGACCGCACCGAGGTGCCACCCGAGATCTTGGCGGCTCTCGAAGGGAAGATCGAGTACTTCGCGAGGATGTTTGCAGAGAACGAGCCCGACGAGGGTGGTTGACCATCGCCCGGGCCTGGTGGCAAGGGGCGAGGCCGGGAGGTTGACAGGCCGCAGGCGTCTCCGCTAGCTTGGCTCCGCGACGTCACTTGCCGACCGCAGGAGCAGGAGAGGAGCGCCGTGCCCGAGCCTGATCGCGATCTCCAGGGCGCGTTCGAGGATTACCCGCTCACCCGCAGCGAGTACATCTCGGCGATGGTGCACTTCTACCGCGGCGAGCGGAGCCGCGCCGACGCCTGGCGCAGCCGGCTCGACCCGACGACCAACTGGGCGGTCGTGACCACCGGCGGCATGCTCTCCTTCGCCTTCAGCCATCCCGAGAACTCGCACGTCACGCTGCTGCTCGCCAACCTCCTGGTGACCGTCTTCCTCGGCATCGAGGCCCGCCGCTTCCGCTACTTCGACGTCTGGCGGGCGCGGGTGCGGATGCTCGAGGAGAACTTCTACATCCCGATCATCCGCCGCAACCTGGTGAGCCCGCGCCAGGACTGGCGGGAACGGGTGGCCGACGACCTCGACCGGCCGACCTTCAAGCTCAC
>Ga0210384_10005087_pt1 | contig 14458 bp, 13 predicted proteins | sample IncBWH2MmetaG_FD_160574 | JGI IMG/M metagenome (GOLD analysis project Ga0210384, IMG submission 160574) | Forest soil microbial communities from Barre Woods Harvard Forest LTER site, Petersham, Massachusetts, United States - Inc-BW-H-2-M | ecosystem: Environmental > Terrestrial > Soil >...
CGAGTGATCGCATGGGTTCGGGATTCTTGTTGATGTTCAGCGAGACAACCAGAATGAGTTCCTGCTCGATCACATCATCGATCGAAAGCAGCTGTTCGTATGGTCCGGTGAGGATACTCAGTTGGTCGTCGAGAAAGGTCATGCACTCGTTCAACAGACCCTGAATTTTCTGCACGCGCTCTCGATCTGCAAGGGATGTATACAGGTTCTTGACTGACATCTCGAAATTGAGGCGGCGCTGCGTCGCGAGCGAAGAGTCCATGGCAATGCGCTTCCGAGCTTTCTCGACCTGCTCTTTCATCACTCTTTCGTCCATAGCCATGACGAGGACGTCGTAGAAGTTGAACTTCAAACCGGTGTAGAAGAGCACGCGAACGATATCCGCCAGGTAATTGAGCTGGTGCTTCGCGAAAAACTCTTTGCGCAAGTTGAATGAGCCAAAGATCATGGCGACCACCGGCATGTACTCGTCATCTGAGCATTGAAACGGGTTGTAGCGGACGGAGAGGTCGGGACGGGCGGGGTTCAGCAAGCGCAATTGATGTAGCCGGCCAGCACGATGCACATGCGGCAGCAGGTCCTGAAAGAACTCCAAGTCTCCCTTGCCGTCAAAGATCACCATTGGTATGCGATGAGGTTCGGCGGGAGGGCCAACAACCCGTGCGAGGTCCTGGGAGATGATGTTGCGCAATAACGTCGTTTTTCCAGTGCCGGTCATGCCCAACACGATCGCCTGCATGACCCGGACACGGTCCGGCCAATACCAGGGCTGGCCGTGAATGTCGTATCCGAGCACGACCGAATCCTGATCCCAGGCCTGCCGGGTAAGTCTTTCGTCGCGTCTGCGGGAAATCGCTAGCGGCGGACGCGGCCATTGCTTCTCCCTTCGGGACCGCCGAGTGGCCCAAAGGGTACCGGTCGTAACCAGCGTGAAGCTCGTAATAATAAGGTAGGTAGCAACCTCGGTCAGTTGGCGCGCTGTCAGGAAGTATCGTTCTCGTCCGACGTACCACGCGAACCAGCCAGCAAACATCAGAACCGCGGCGATGAGGATCTCAGCGCTCTCGAGGAGACGCGGATGATGGTGGCGGTCGGCATATGTTTCCCGGATCATGATGTTGGTACGCGGTCGAGGAAGAAGGCGAAGACCTGCATGGCGATCAGCGCAACGGTCCAACGCCACAGGCGCAAGAAGCCTTTCCGCTGACGCTGAACCTCGCCTTCATGGCATCCGGAGGGCGGAGTGAACATCACAATCAACTTGTACGCGAGCATCAAGAGAGCGCCGAAGAGCCACGCCTGCGGCAAAGCAGCGCCGGTCCATTGGCCTGTGAGGCCGAACGATGCGCCCTGGCTATCGGGATGTTGGGATAACCAGTAGACGATTCCACCTTCGAGAACGATAGCCAACATCATTGCCAGGAAGAAAACAACGGCTTCGATTCTGTGGAGCACAGTTGCGACCATCTCAATTCAAGAAGTTGAAATATCCCAAGGCTGCGAGCGCCGCAACCAAACTGAGCACGAAAAGCACAAACCATCGGTGGGGTTTTCTTCGGGGCTCAGTTGAAAAAGGATTCTGCGATTCGAAGATCGTCGCTGTTAATGCATTCCACAGTCCCAAATCGGAGCGGAGACGCAGGTGTTGCCGCAGCAAGCGATCCACTTCTCCCGGCGTAATCGGTTCCATAGCTCACCGCACCAGCAATGCTGCGATCTGTTGTTTGTCGTCGTTGGGGAATTGAAAGCGCAATATCGTGGGTTCCGTGCTCGATGTTAGGCGAAGGGCTATCACGCCAAGGGATTCCTCACCAGGTGCAAGATGCTCAGTCTGCAGGTGACTTTCAAGCACGGGAACTGGAGTCTGCTGCTTCGCTATGACTCGCAAAGACTCCTGGTCGCCTAGCTGCGAGTCCACCAGGGGATAAAGAGATTGAGGGTAGCGCACGCCCGTAAGCTCAAAGACCTGCGGCGCGTTAACGTCGTAGACATGGTTGCCTCGATTCCGAACGGCGTATCGCACCAGCAGGCGTCCATCTTTTTCGTAGAGATCGCGAATCGTGACTTCCACTGGTTTGCGCGAAGGCTTGGCGGACTCAAGCCGTACTGCCTTCCCGGCAAGGAGGATTTCGGTTGGGGAGGGCTGAGGCGGCTGAAGGACACTGGCTGGCTTGGGCTGAGCGAGCGGAATCTGATCCACTGCAAAGTCCATGCCAGCGACGTCATCAGCCGGTTCCAGTTCATAGTTGAGTCGTTCGGATGCAGTCCAGATGAACAGATTGGTAGAGGCATCAGCCTCGGTGGGCTGCACAAACACTTTGTTTTCCCGCCACTCGACCTTGAAGGACTGACTCCCGGTGGCGACCTGAGTGACAGGTTCGCGAAGCTCAATCACCGTCAAGTGATTCAGTGCAGTTTTCAGGTGAATGATCTGGGAGCGATCGCTCGATGCGCGCTCGATCTTCTGGCTGGCCAGCGGTATCCCTATAGTCGAAATGACCACAATAATAAGGATGAATCGCCTCATCGTATTTCTCCTGTTGACTTGAGGTCACTTTGAGAATGTCTGGGAGGTTCGAGGCGAACCTCCCAGAGATATTCAGTTGACGGTTTGCGGCAGTATGACGGCCCCGCCTGGAACTTGAGGGCGTCGCTGAGTTCCGGGAAAGGTGACTACCCCATCCCGCGCCTCGCTTCTGCCGGGCTGAAATGGAAATGGACGGACTCGTTCGATCACGATGGGCGAGCCCTGCTCGTCGCGTTCACGAAAGACCTCGCCTTTCCTCGTTACCTGAGCAAGAAAGACGAGGCGTTCGTGGACTTGACCGTCGCCATTCGTGAAATGGCTGACCAGAAAAATGCGGCCCTCCCGGTCGATTTCGACTTCGCCGTCTGTGAGATCGGGGATCTCTACTGTGACCGGCCGCCCTCCCGTTCGTTCGGCGATTTGGTTGACGATTTCCTGAGGAAACGCATAGAACACGATCGACCCGGTCCCCGGAGCAAACTCATGCTCCGGATCCGGCCGCCTATCCCGGCACACGATCGCGTGCAAGGCCGATAGGTATGCCAATCGCGTTCCATTCTTGCTTTGGGCCCAGATGCGGACCTGATCGATCAGCGCCCGCAACTCTTCCCGCGACCGCTCCTCAAAACTTTGAAGAGCCGCGGAGGCCTGCTTACGGCGGAAAATGGCGTCTTTCCGAGCCTCGGCATCCTCTTTTAATGCCTCGACCTCGGCTTCGGCCTTTTCCAGTCCGTCCCATAGTTCCCGTCGCTGAGTCAGGGTTTGAGTCACGACGGCTGCATAGTACTTGTTGACCGTGGAGCACTCGGCAAAGATTTCCGGGGTAAACTCTGCACCTCCGATCAGCCCGCGGAAATCGCTGAGCGGCGCCACAGCAGCGTCTGAGAAAAAACGTCCAAGCTCTTTGCGGAGAAAGTTGTAGAGGTGTCCGACTTTGTCGTGTTCTGCGACCGGCAAGTGCTCGGCCATCTCCACGATTCGCCGCTTTTGTTTGAGCTTGAGCCACGGGGCCTTACTTACTTCGTTTCGGATATCCCGAATCACGGCCTGGTCCGGTTGTGTCCCATGTTTCAATTGGTCGAGGGCGTTCTGCAGCTGGTCGACAAGCTGCCAGGCCAAATCGTCCCTTCCGTTTGCGAGACACGAGGTTTTCAGATCGGTAATCGATCCGATCTGGTTTCCCCGGGCCTGCATGGCAACCTGCGGCAGGTTCCACCAGGGACTAGGTGGTTTGGGAGTTTTGTTTTTCTGAGCGGCATGCCGTTCTTCATAAGCAAATCGGTCGCGAACAAAACGTGGAAACTTGTCGCCTTCGAGCACACACACCTGATCGAAGTCGAAGTCTCCGCCGTTTCGGGCAGCTGCTTCGGAGTGCAAGATCAATGTGCCCTTCAGTTGCAACTGCTCACTGGCCACCGCCGCGACCTCTTGTTCCGAGATATGGCAACCGCGCTTTGAAAGGTCGGACGCCAAAAGAGACGTAAGTTCCTCCGGCGACAGATTTTCAAACGGGAGCAAGTCTTCCTTCATCCGGATGGGATAGCGAACGATCAGACCCAGACGGGACAAAACTGGAGCAAACCCGCGGTCTTTCGGAATCCAGTCCGAACCACAGAAAATCTCGCCATCGCTCAAAATCAAATAGCCATCGTCTGCCAAGGCGAAGCCGGGCAGGCGAAAGCCGCCGCTGGTGCAAAGGCGATACGCCCAGCGAGCGAGCACCTTTTGCAGATGGCTGTTCACGAAGGGATGTTTGAGCATGTAACCCGTGCCATCGGCAACAAGTGCACCGTCAGCAACTGTGTACTCGTTGCAGGTATACTCCGGGTCCGGATCTTCGGCGATGTCGAGCGCGCGCTGGCTCTCCTGTGTGCCCAACAGCTCGAAAAGTTCCGTGAAGTTGTTTTCTTCCCACGCCTTTCGCAGTTTCTCAATCTGCTTCAAAGCGCAGGGTTTGAGTTCGAGTTCTATGGAGTCCTGAGGCGCATGCTCCACAAGGGTGTAGCTCGATTGGAATTCGAGATTTCGAGAGACGTCCCGAATGCCGATCAACGTCAACCCGCGATAACAGTGAGCCTGGCGGTCACCGAGGACGGACCGAATCGACCGCAGCATTCCTCCCTGGTACCTGGGTTTGACCGACGACCTCGGCAGGATGATGTCGGCCTCAAGCTTTTCAGCCACTTCATCCGCCATGGTCTTGAACGACCCCTTCGCCTGCGTCTTATCGAACGCCAGACGAAATTGATAGAAGCGATTCCCCCGAAGCAGCTTTCGGCCAATCATCGCCTCGGCTTGCTGCTTGAGAGCCTCGCCATCGTCCGGATTCAGTTGAGAGTCCGGTCCGTGTTCATGCTTGCGCAGCAGTCTTTTGACTTCATCGGCCAAAAGATCCGCGCGATGTTTTGCCTGGAGTTTTATGAACAACGCCTGTGAGATCCATCCCCGACAGTCGTTCGTACCCAATTCACGATCGTCGACGACGAGAACTCTGCACTCTGGGACTTCGACCATGACCTTGCACGAAGACACCAGAATGCCGAAGTAGGTCATGGCTGCCTGCGGCGAGTATCGAAATCTCTCGGCCAGACGTTTCTCAAAGCGAGAGTCGACGGCGTAGAACTTTCCTTTCTTAGCACTGCCGCTCGCGCCCACGAGGTTGTAGCGAATTCCATCGAACTCAACCCGCGCCAACGCCTGCTCGACAATCGCTTGCTCGCAGGCATCCAGAGGTTCGGTTGGCACATCCACCGTGGCCACGCGGATCCCCGGACAAAATCCCTGGAGCAATGTGTTCGTGAGCGTTTCTTGACGGTTGAGTCTCATGGTTTTCCTGGAAATGTGACCCTCGCGATCAAGTTCGAGCGGAAGGATCGGCATCGTATTGTGCTCCACGTGTGACATACCTCATCTCCTTTTCTGTCAGGCAAAGGACAGAGATGGAGGCTCGTGTCCGCCCCTCGCTGTCCCTTGCCGAAAACGGTGAAATGACTTTTCGGCCGGGCAGCGAAGCGCCAGGCCCACGAGTTGGATTGCTTAGCTCACACTTTCCTTACGGTCTCGAAGGTCTCAATCTCCGCTGGTTGTGTTGGGTAGCGAAAGCTAATTTGTAGCTCCACCACCCACGAAACCTGCGCATTTTGAAACAGCACCACTCTCCCCACGCCCAACATGCACAAAGCACCGCGAGCGCAAAGAGCGCGATCGTTGCCACCGTCACGACATCGGAGATGTTGAGAGGCGGATGTTGAAGCCATGTACGGATCTGATCGAGAAGTTGATACGTCACGATCAGCGCACCGGCTTTACATACGGCAATAAGCCACGGTTTGAAATGCGTGAGAAACCGTTGCTTCACCATTTCTCTTCCTCCTTTCTGCCTGAAAACCAGAACAGATCGGAGGGTCGCTCGTGCGGCTCCCGTTGCTGTCCTGGTCGAAAACGTTTCAGGTTCCCGGCCAGGTTCGCGAAAGAACCGGACCAGCACTCATCCACAATCAGCTTGTGGATCGCTCACTACAGACCAACTTCTGTCATGAATCCTCGTGCTATAAATGTCGAACCTCGTCTGGTTCGTTACCCGTTCCTTTCCTTGCAACAGCTTCCCGCTTCAGTTCGGGATTCTTCCCGGCAAAATCCGCGACAGGGCGCCACTCTTGGACGCTGTAGTAGGTCACGCCCAATTTGAGCGCCTCCACTCTTGCTTCGCCTTCGGTCGGGAATTCACGCCCGAGTTCAGGGGCGTGGCCTCCGGTGCCTGACTTGGGCAAAAAGAAGCGGGCTTCTAAGACCGCCTCCTCGTCACCTGAATGGCGCGCCCGCCGGACCCCCTTGCCGGCCGGGCGATTGCTCGCTTGGATTGTTCTATCCTCGGGTGGTGATGCAGTCATGGTCGCCATCTTGGTCCTTCCCACATTCGTGATTTCACTTGTCCAGTTCACTTCTCTGCAGAAGACTGTTGTCGCGATCTCCAACCATCTGCTGCTCGGAGTAGTCCGCAACCAGCAGTCCACTGGGGTTTAATTCCGTGCGCCGTTCTTCCGCTAGGCGCAGGTTGTATTGACCCACGATCCGATCGGTTACCTCGGTCCCATTCTTGATGCGGTGAATTTCTTTCACGCCAAAAACCACGTAACACCACGGGGCATCCTTGGATCGTTCGATCGACCGAATTCGGAAGTCCGAGATGATCTGGTCCTGCTGGATCTTCCCGACGGTGTCGTCGTCCCGCAATTTGTCCATGGTGAGTTTGCGGAGATTGGCAGTCATCATGTTGAGCGACTCGGCGAGATTGCGGGTGGCCGAATCAGGCGTATAGGAAAGGTAGTGTTGGAGAAACCGGCGAAGCACGGCTCTTCCTTCGAGATCGGTGGGGGCGGCCGAATTCGATTCCGCTGATGCGGCTGCCTCCGCCGAGAGCATGCCAGCGAGCTTGGCCGCCGGATCTCGTCCACTGCTTGCCCCAACCACCGTCGCGTCGCCGTCCTTATCAACGCGAATGACCGTAGGCGGCTGAATGCGAATGTAGATTGCGAATCCCAGTGATCCAAGTGAAATCACCCCAAACAAAATGGCGAGGAACATAGCCCGGTTGGCATAGGCCCGAAGCATGCCGTCATGTTCGTAGTACTTCGTATAAGCCGTGATTTCGGAAGCCGGTTTAGATTCCGCTAGTGTTCTCATCGCATCCAATCCATCTTTAGTCCGTGTCACGTTTGCGTTCGTTCCTCACACAGCGAGGGCAGCCCCTGAGGCCCCAATGCCGCCGGCGGAGCCCGCGCTGCTGGCTGCCACATCTGCGCTTGGAGGCGTCGGAGGTTTTGAGCCGGCCAGTGCACCGCCACGCACACTTCCGTCCCCACCCGCCTTTGGACTACCGCCTGCACCCGGCCCACCTGGGGCGGGTGAGCCGGGGTCTGACATGGCCTGGGGAGGGCCACTGGACGCGACTTTCGAGGGGGAACCCGAAGCAAGAAATCTCTTAGCAGTCGCATCAGCGTAAAGTCCCGCTGCCGAGACCAACGCAAAGACGGTGCTGCCGACATCTCCCCGAACTAGTCGACTCGCAATGAACGGAATCAGCATGATCGAGATTGAGAACAGCAAACTAACTGCTCCCAGAAGTACCATTTGGCTGGAGCCAACGAAGGCGTTGAGAACGCCATTTCCACTCAATACGGCGTTCACACTGTTCATCTGCAAGGCCGTGATGAGAACCTGGAGAATTGCATAAAGCAGGCCCCAGCTTTGAAAGATCATCAGGTTCACAAAGTAGGTTCGCGATAGCTGACCCATGGATCGGCTCGGCCACAAGGCGAGCACAAAAGGCCCAACGAGATAAAGGATTGATCCGTACATGACGTAGGCGAGTGTGAACAATGTGTAGCTGACGGGAAGAATGATCAGCCCAACTAGGATCAAAAGCACATCCAGAAGGCCGGAAATCGCTCCGGTTACGAGCGTCCAAAAGCTCGACAGGCCCTGCTGGCCCACGTAGGCGCTCACAGAATTCAGCCAATTCTGAATCACGTCGCCGATGCCATTGGTGTTGTAGATGTAGTCGGCGACGCCGTTGAACATCCCGTTTACCGAACGAAACGCCTGCTGGTAGTTCAGGAAAACCAAGCCGAGAACCAGGTACTTGATGCCTGCTACTCCGAGAGCTCGCACGTCCCCGCCATTGCTGTAGGCTTCGTAGACCGCATACAGCAAACTGAGGATCAGGATCGCACCTGCGACCTGCAGCACCGGCCCAGTGACATTCTGGTCGATGCCATTGAGCGCCGTCTGGAGGACTTGCTCGAAATAGAAGCTTGGCATAAAAGTCTCTCGCGGCGTTTCAGTTGTGTTGCAGCAGGTTCATTAATTGCTGTCGAAGGTTGGTCGTGTTGGTCGCGCCCATCTTTATGTCCGCGCTTGAATTGGCGAGATCGATGGCTCGCAGCCTCATCAAGTCGGCCGTCGCGGCCTGGGTATAAGCATTAGCCCGTATCAGCCACGCATCGGCCTGCGCTTCGATAATCGGCGCGCTGCCTGACGCTGCGGTCTGGATGCTTTGGTTGATTTGGGTGGCTGCCTGAATCTCCAGGTCGGACAACGCGTCGATCTGAATCGCCCTTTTCATCGCATCCTGAGCAGCCGCGTCTGTCATGTCGACGAGGTCTCTGACCTGCGGTGACGCATCTGTTGTCGTTGGGACTGGGCCGTACAGAGCGGTGTAATTCGTCGATGTTTGACCGATTTGACTTGGATTGCGGGAAAGAAGAATCGCCTCAAGTTGTTGAGGATTTGGTTGGGTTGCGCTGTTCACCGGGATGTGGAGGAGAGTCTGAATTCGCGTGAAGAGGCCTTGTTGGCTTCCTACCAAAGCTTGCGCCTGACTAATGGCGCCGGTTGGCCAGACCACCGTCTGCTCGAATTGCAACATTCCCTTATCCACGCCGAGAATCGCGTTCAGGGAACTAGCGATGGTCTTCAGCGAATTTGCAATGCTTGATAGACCTGCGGCAAGAATCGCACAGCAGGGACTGAGCACTTGCCCTCGGGCTGGCCACGGGGCAGTTAGAACCAGAACGACGCAGAGGAAGATGATGCGGAGTCTGTGACCCCACACCCAAGACCTACTCCCCTTAAGAACTGCCGAGACGCTTGTCATAAGACTCTTCCTTTCTAGAAATCAGTTGTGTTGCGAGAGGTTCATGATGAAGCCTCGCAATTGGGTCGTGAACATCGCCCCCCGCTTCCTTAGTCCGTTCTGGTGCGCGATGCGTGCGGCCTCTTGGCGTAGTTCCGCGGCCAACATCTTCTGCGTCAGCGCCTGGCTGCGAATGCTTGATGACGTCGCGGTCGCGGTCAGGAACGGGGTAGATCCTGGCACTGCCTGGCCAGCCGCGCTCTCGATCGAGTCGGCTGCTTGCAGTTCCAGATCGGTCGCGCTATCCGCAGCTTTGAGCGTCTTCAAACTGTCGAGTGTCAGGGCATCGTCAAAATCCGACATGTCCCGATCGACTTGATTCGCATCGGTTGGGCTGGGAATCGTTCGATAGGTGTCATTGAAAGATTGGGTCAGGCCGGCAAAATTGCCCACCTGGTGATCTCGTATCAGGGTTTCCATCGACTGCGGTGCCGGTAGTGTGGCGCTCCGCAGATTGATGTTTAGAATGCCGGACATCAGATTGCGATACTGGCCGATCATTTGGAGCACCAGCGACGTGGATTGGTTGATCGATGGCACAGGCCACACCGTGTTTTGGAAGAAGGCGCTATTCGCACTGCGAGTACCGTGGATGCTGTTCACGACAGGCAGGATCAACGAGTTGAGCACTTTCAGCACCGCTTGAATCGCCTGAACGATTCCACCAGGCCCCTGTGCCTCCGCCTGCGGTGGGACCACCGCCAACGTCACTAACATGACACTAGCGAGACTGAGAGTTAACAAACGGCGACGACCATTCACGGTCAAGACCATCCACGCGAATGCCGAAAACAAAACGGCGTATAGCAAATAGTGCATTTCATTACCTCCTGCTGCTGGCGAACTGAGCGTACTCGTTGTGGCTCTCTGAGAACTCCTCTCCACCTGTCACGCTCTTGCCTCGGCTACCTGTCCTCGTTTTCGTTCGCTGGCCATTGCTGCCACTGCTCCTGACAACTCCTCGGGCAATGGAGCCATGTCCGCAAGTCCTTGCGGAAATCGCTTTGCGAGTTCCTGATAGCATTCGAGCAATGGCCCGCTGACCGATTTGTTTAAAAACCAGTTGCGGTATTTCCTTTCGCGCGGAAACGTGGTGCATATCCAATACGAGAGCGGCGTGGGCACGATGCGTATTGTCTGCGTTGCCTCCGCTTTCTCCCCTATCACCAGCAGCACGTCCGCACTCCGGCCTTTACGGGGTGCGCCGAACTCTTTGACCTGGCCGACTGCGACTGGATTTAGCGAAAGGTGATTCACGAGCGCGCTAACATCGCCCGGCTGTTGACCCACGATTTTCGTACTCGCGTTCTTGAGAATGCCTGGTCCATGCGGGCGGGGCTGGGATTCAGTCCCAACAAAATCTTCCACCGTCTGACTGATACCCCAGACGCTAGAGTTCCGCTTGCGGGCAGTCCGGAACAACTGCACCACTTCGGGCGCCAGAGCCACGGAGTCCAACAATGACCAGCACTCATCCAAGACCGTGATGCTCGGTCGCCCTGTTGTTCCAGTCGCTCGGGAGGCCATTGCGGCTGCGATCAACATGCTCATTGCGGTTTCGAGCCTCGGATCGGAGGCGAGACGTTCAACATTAAAGAAGAGCCAATCGCTATCCAGTCGCATCGTGGTGGATCGGTCGAAGAGGTTCGCGTAGATGCCACTCTCGCCTGTCCACGAGCGCAACTTGATTGCGGCGAGACGGGCTTCGTCCATGGTGCGTTGCATCTTCTCGGCGTCCCGCCAATTGGCCAATTCCTCACGCAGGTCATTGAACGTCGGGGTTGGATTCGAATAGCGGATCGCGCAGCGCTTGTAGACCTTCGGAATCGCGTCGGTCAACACGTTGTCGAGCAGGGCAGTGTCGGCCCCAGGGCTCTCGCCGATCATGTGCCGCGTGAGGTTCTTCAGAAACGCGGTCTTCTCGTTGCTTGGTGCGGTTTCTCCCGTCGGCAGGTCCCAGGGATTTAGTGTCTCCCTGCCATCGAGGTCCACGTGGATGACTCGCCCGCCCATCAACTCGACAAGCGGTTCGTACGAATCGCCTCTCTCCAGGATGGAAATCAGGGGCTTGGCGCGGGCCATCATCAGGAGAAACCCTTGAGTCATGAAGGTCTTCCCACCTCCACTCTTGGCCATAATCAGCAGGTTGGCGTCACCCAAGGTTGAGTCGAATGGTGAAAACGGTATGAGTTGACGGTAGGGTGTTTCGAATAACATCAAGGGTGAGTTCGGTGTGCCGCTCCACGGCATCTCCACCGGCAATAGATCCGCGGCGTGCAAGGTGAGGACGTCCAATTCCCGTTTGTTGGTTTCTCCCTGTCCCGGCAGACTCGAAAAGAAGAATCGCTTCTGCGCAAGCGTTTCCGGAATACCCCGAGCACCGTTCATCCTGCCGATGGCATGCAGAACTCGTTGGCGGCGGTCCGCAAGAATGCGTTCCGCCTGCTCGGTTTCCATACGGTTGCGCGCAGGACGCGAAGTGCGGATCGCGATCGTCAGGCTCATCTGACACGACTTGAGCGAGCTTGCGATCAGATCCTGCAGGACTTTGACCAGTTGATGTTCTGCCACTTGCGCATCGACATTCAGCCGGAATCCGCCGTGGATATCTTTCTGCGCCGCCGTCATTTTTCGCAACCGGCTTTTGTATTGCTTCACAGCCTTTGCCTGGTCAGGGAGAACAATCTCTGCGGTGATCACAATCGGGAAGTCCAGGACGACAAGTTCCCGCAGCACACCAGGAAATGTCGCATCCGGCAGGTCCTTCAAACTGATGAACGAATACAGCAGACCCCCGATTTTCAGATACTCATCGAGCTCGTCCTCGATGTTGACGTTCGCTATTTGGCTTCGCGCGCTTTCGTAGAGAACCGAGGTTTCCGGACGTCGATAGGGCACCCGGTCGTTTCCGAGGGGATGGAGCGCTCTCTTGATTTCGAGGAAGAGATCATTGCCCGACATTCGCGACAGCGTCATGCCGGTCGATTGAAGTGTTGCTTCTACTCCGGACATTAAGCTGCGGAACTCGGACACGAGGTCTTCGTGCTCACGACGACCTCGTTCGATACATTTCGTCGCAGACATGCTGAAACTGCTCCCGCGCATCTTCTTCTTCCACTCGAAATCGGGAGACTGATGATGGATCCGCGGGTCCCAATTGAAGCAGAAGTACAGGAAATGGCGCAGGTAGAAACCCTCGGCGTCCTTTTTCGACCACGCATCCGCCTGTTGTCGATCGAACTCCTGCAAAACTGGGCTCGGGTTCCGCTGCTCTCGGTTGTAGCGGCCAATCAGGTCCCCGGTGCCCTCTGAGATCTCAAATCGGGCCTGCATCCGCATGGAACGTTCAGGCAGGGATCGAACCAGGGTTTCGAGTGCTGACTTCGTGCGGTTGCGTTCTTCGTCGCTCGCGTAATACGAGTTGATCCCGCTCACTTTGTAGCCGGCCACGAAGGAACCGTTCACTTGGATGAACAGGTCGTCGATAATGTCGCGCACCTTGAGCTGTTCGCACAATGGAGGCTGACCCAGCGACCGGTGGTACTCTTGGCTCGTAAGCGGCATCTTGGTTTTCCTCAGTCCTTCATGTACTCCTGCGTCAGTTCCCGGTCCCGCTCAAGTGCCGAATAGACGTGCGGTTTTGTGTGAAACATCACCCAATCCAAGAGATATCCACGTTGTTTGCCGTACTTGAACAGCATCAGAGCCGGCACGCTCACGATCGGGACAACGTACTGCAACACCATATTCATGGGCAGCCCGAACATCTCCCGATTCACGAATCTCCCGAAGATGTTCATCACCACGGCCACTGCCAAGATCGCGAACAGGTCCTCCGCTTCGAGGCCGGCGAAGGTCACCCGAGTCCGGAGATTTCGATAGACTGGCGTCACGTCCAATGCCATGATCTTGTTCTCCTTCTAAGTCACCCCAGCAGTGCCGTGGCTCACAAAGAACTCAGCCAAGCGGAGCAACCCTGACACCATCAGGCAGAGACCGGCCGCAAGGAAATGCCGCATCCAGCTGCTCGTGGGGTGGATGTACGAGAACATCCCGATTCGCAAGGCTCCTATTCCAACTTGGGCGGCTGCGTAAACCGGTAGGATCACGTTTCCGACCCAATTGATCAGAGTTACGAGCGCCATCCAATAGACGTCTGGGTTATTCCATGCCCGCTGAGAAGCGAAGGTCTCAAACGCCCGCGTTAGGCCGGAGACCATTAAGCAAGCCAGGGCTCCATACATGCCGTGCGAGAATTCCTGCCCCTTTGAAAACTGGATGATCGCCATGACGATGAACACGGCGGCGATCGTCGGCATGATGACGTTTCCAACCCAGTTCGCGAGATGCAAGATCCCGTTGTCGAACGACATTTGAGAGAAGTTCATCTTCCTCTCCTACGACACCATCGCTACAACCAGCTTCCAGATTCCCGAAACACACAGCAGAGCGAGCGCAATCGCAACCAAACGCATGAACGGCTTGCGGGTCGCGAAGTTCACGATCGCGCCTACCAGAGCCAGGACGGCTGCGATCGGCATGATCATTCCTGCCAAGTGATTCCAGAGACTGTCGAGTACGTCGGCTGTCGCGAACTTGGTTTGCGTGTTGTAGCTCTGGATCAGGTTGAAAGTTGTCTGTGTGCCCAGCAAGAACATCGCCGCAATAATCGATGGCAACGGGTGCTCACCGGACGCCGTATCGAGGATTGCGCGTAGCACAAAAAATGCGGCCAGCGTCGGCACGATCCGCCCTACGACAAAATTGCTGATAAACGACGCCACGTCGGACTGAATGCTGGCTATCCAGGGCGTGCTAATTCCGCCGCCTGGCAGAGGCATATTGATTTTGAACGAAGAAAACCAGGTCAGCAACGGCTGCAATGTAAGAAACACCACTGCCCAGAACATCCATTTCGTGAACCCGCCACCGATAGCGAATACCGTCCCTCCCTCGCGTCGCAGGGTCACTCCGGCCAGCACCAGTGAAACCAGTGCCGCGGACGGTGCTAGCAAAAGCAAGAGCGAGATGACGTCGTTGAGCAGTTGCGGTGTGGGCATATATCTAAGCCTTGAAGCGTCCAGTTTCGGTAGAGGTTGAATTCTGCAGGCAGCCGTCGCCCGCCCTGATTCGGTGCGTCGGGCTGCCTGCGCATTACGACTTGCGAGTTGGTCCTGTCTGGTTATGTCACGCCACCTGTTCCGTTCGTGATCCAGAACTCGATGAGTCGCGTGACA
>Ga0210384_10005088_pt1 | contig 14458 bp, 14 predicted proteins | sample IncBWH2MmetaG_FD_160574 | JGI IMG/M metagenome (GOLD analysis project Ga0210384, IMG submission 160574) | Forest soil microbial communities from Barre Woods Harvard Forest LTER site, Petersham, Massachusetts, United States - Inc-BW-H-2-M | ecosystem: Environmental > Terrestrial > Soil >...
AACCCGTCAACATCCACCAACTCGCCGACAAAATTCGCAAGCAGCTCAAGAAGCCGCAGGACGTGGTGTATCTCCGGGCAGACGAAACCATCCCCTTCGGCGCCTTCGCCACCGTAATCGATTCCCTGCGGCAATCCGGCATCGCCAACATCAGTATCGTCACCCAACCCATAAACGACAGGAACCACTGACGTGGCAGCAATCGACACAACAACCCATTGCAGGGGCGGCCTTAGGCCACCCCTGTGGTTTCCTCTTCTGCTGTGTGCCGCACCCTGCAGTTTTCAGGGTGCGGGTTTTGATATTTCCAAGGCGCAAGTATTCCGTCACACAACGTTCTAACTCCATGGAAGACGTCTACTACAACGACGACCCACGCATGGCACGGTTTTTGTTCCTCTCCATCTGCCTGCATCTTGCGTTAACGGCTGGAATCGCACTAAGCATCTGGTTTCAACGGCCCGGCAATGCTTGGGGCGGCGTCGGGGGGCCTGACTCCGGCAGCGTAAAAGTAAATCTGGTCAGCAACGCGGCTATCCCCATGCCCTCGAATCCCAATCCGACGGATTCCGACGTGGTCGATCCCACCAAAGGCCTGAATAAGGAAGAACCAGTAAAACCCAAAATTCCCGAGCCAAAGGTTCCCGAAGAAAAGATTCCCGAGTTCGATAAAAAGAAACCACCACCGCCGTCCAAACTTTCGAAGACATTCGAAAAGAAAGTTCCTCCACCCGAAAACGCTGTGCCCTACGGCAAAGGCGGCCAGATGAATGTGCCCAGCGGCTATTCGCAGCAAGTGGGCCCACCCTCAGGCGGGACACAGATTATCGGGGAGGGCGGTGGAGATTTCGCCGCGCGTTACGCCTGGTACGTCGAAGCCGTAAAACGCGCCATCCGTCAGAACTGGATGCAAAACACAATTGACCCTTCTGTCCGAGCCGCACGCCGCGCGCACTCCGTGGTCACCTTCCGTATTAGTCGTGACGGCAGCGTACAAAATATCCGTCTCGATACCTCCAGCGGCAATCGTTCCATGGACGATTCCGCCCAGCGCGCACTCCTTAGCATAGACCGCTTCCCCCCACTACCTGCCGACTACACCAAATCCTCCGTTGATGTAACCTTCGACTTCGACCTCTCTCTAGACAAATAACCCGTTCTCTTACCAGTTCTTTTAGGACCCTTCCCGCTGGCATCTATCGTATGATTCCGCCGCGCGGCGCTTACTCTGAACCGAGGTCTCAGGCTTTTTCCGGTACTCGCAAACTACACCGACATCGCCCTACTGCTTCTCCGGCTGATGATCGCCCTGGTCTTCTTGAGCAGCAGCTGGAAACACCTAGCGATACCGAAGCCCGCAGCAAAGACATCGGAATGAGCAAAGGCTTCGCATTGTTTCTCGGTGCAGCCGAATGCGCCGGTGCACTCGCTGTAGCATTCGGTGTGCTCACGCAACTCGCCGCCATCGGGCTGATCCTGGTGATGCTCGGAGCGATGCAGAAGAAAATCGCAGCCTGGCATATCGGTTTCTGGGGAAAACACGGCACCGAGGGCTGGAGCTATGATGTAATGATGATCCTGATGAATCTTGTGGTGGTCCTACCGCGGAAGGCCATCTGGTCCTCGAGAACCTTTTGCACTTTGGCTTTTCGCATCCATGAACTTTTTCACAACTCTGCGCCCGTCTCTGCCCCCGTTGGGTTTATCCTTCTAACGTGAACACAAAACTCTCGGAGGCACTCGTGCCCGTTAAATCATCCCGACTTGGGTATATTCGTTTGGTGTTGTCAGCAGTCCCCGCGTATTCGGCGTTAAAACTTTTGTTGGTCCTTCTGGTGATTTCTCTCGTTCTGCCTGCACTAGTCTCCGCCCAGCGCCCGGATTGGTTCCGCACCAGCACTGGCCTCGGCGCCGAGAAACCGCGGGTAGCCGTCTCCGATTTCGCACCGCGCGCCGACAATGCCCGTCCACACGCTGCACTTTTCACCCAAGTTGTCCGCGACGATCTCTCGTTTTCCGGCATACTCGATCTCGTCAGTCCGTCCTTCTACCCCACCCAAGTGCCGTCCCAGCCCGGTGAATTGCAGAAGCTCAGCTGGACCGATCCCCCGCTCAACACCAACTTTCTCGCGTTCGGCAATCTCACCGAAACTCCCACGGAAGTTGCTATCGCCGCCTGGATGTTCGACGTGCGCAGTACTTCTAACGAGCCGGTAGTCGGCAAAGTCTATCGCGGCGCTCCGACCGACGCGCAAGTCCGCAAGTTCGCCCACCAGTTCGCCGACGAAATCATCAGCAAACTTTCCGGTGGTTTCCCCGGCATCGCTTCCACGCAAATCGCCTTTATCAGTTCGCGCACCGGCAACAAGGAACTGTGGGTCATGGATTACGACGGCTCCAACCAACACGTCCTCGCCACTCTCAAATCTATCTCTCTGACGCCTCGCTGGGCGCCCGATTCTTCGCGCATCGCGTTCACTTGCTTCGCGCCTACCGGCGGCGTCACCAGCGCGCAAATCTGCATGTATTCCTTCGACACCGGCCGGTTGGTCTCTTTTGCCCGCTACAAGGGCACCAATGACTCTCCCACATGGTCTCCCGATGGCTCGCAACTGATGTTCTCGTCCTCGATGCCGGGCAATCCCGAGCTCTACGTCAGCGATCCCAGCGGCAACCGTCCCAAGCGGCTCACGTTTTCCAATCGCAACGTGGCCAACACTTCTCCAGCGTGGAATCCCAAGACCGGTCAAAGCGTGGCGTTCGTCAGCGATCGCACCGGCGTTCCGCAACTTTTCATGATGAACGCCGACGGCACCAACTCCCAAAAACTCGAACTCCCGGACATGGGCTATATCATCGACCCTGCGTGGTCGCCTAATGGGGCGCTGCTCGCTTTCTCCTGGCGCCGGCCTTCCGGGAACTACGACATTTACGTGATGGATGTTGCGTCGCGGCGCATTCTCGAGCTAACCCGCGACATGGGCCGCAACGAACGACCGAGTTGGGCGCTCGACGGCCGCCACATTGTCTTCGAATCCACACGTGGCGGCTCCCGTCAGATCTGGACCATGCTGGCCGACGGCACTCAACCGCACCAGCTCACCACCAGCGGTCACAACGAATCTCCCAACTGGTCCACCCGTTGATGCCAGGTGCACTCCAATAGACTGTCAGGGCGTCCTATCTCTAAAGGAAGCACTGCATGAGCCAACTTCGCGGGCTCCTTCCGGCTACGTTTCTGCTGGGTCTAAGTGTCCTTTGCTCCTGCCTCAGCTATCCTCCCCCAAAATAGTTGTGCCTAGACGCACCGCTGCTTTGCCCAAGAAAGCTGATCCGGGAGGCACTCGCAAAGTGTCGTCAAAACTGCCGTCACAGTTGATTTCACGTCCGTGACCTCCATTTGCCGGCAGCGCTGGCCTCGCCTGTGGGTTGTGTGTCACTTCCTCCCGTCTGTGTTCTTTCCTAACTCTCAACTATCGTGTTTTGCCGCTCTCCTCAGCCTCCTGATAGCTGTTCCTGTTCTCTGCTTCCTTCATGACATTTCCCGTACTATCCGCTACACTTATATCGTCTCACGACATATTTCCCGTAGTGCAACACCAGCCCTTGCACACGCGGGCCTAAACACGGGATACTTTCGCACTAGGAGGATTCGCATGCTTCTGTCCCGCCGGCTGCTGTCCCGTACGTCTTTGATCGTGTCGTCCGCAGTTGTTTTGGCTATCGCAGGTTGCACCAAGAAACCAAGTCTCCCGCCGCCGGTCGCGACGCCACCGCCGCCGGCCGCCGCCAAGCCCACCGCTTCGATTACCGCCGACAAAACCAGCATCAATCCCGGCGAATCCGCGCGCCTCTCCTGGACCACTACCGACGCGCAAAACGTTTCCATTGCTCCCGAAGTTGGCGCCGTCACCGCGCAAGGCAACACCGCTGTTACTCCCGCCGCTACCACCACCTACACGCTGACCGCCGCGGGCCCTGGCGGCACTGCCGAGGCTACCGTCCGCGTCTCCGTCGCTGCTGCCTCTCCCGTAGAAGCAGCGCCGACTTCTTCCCTTGACGAACTCTTCCTCAAGGAAGTTCGTGACGCTTATTTCGATTACGATTCCGCGGAAATTCGCGCTGACGCGCAAGTCGCTCTGCGCAAGACTGCCGACTTCCTCAAGAACTATCCGCAACTTCGCGTGACCATCGAAGGCCACTGCGATGAGCGCGGTTCAACCGAATATAACCTCGCGCTCGGCGATCGCCGCTCGAACGCGGTCAAACAATATCTGATCAGCCTGGGAGTTCCCAGCGACCGCTTGAACGTGGTCAGTTTCGGCAAGGAAAAGCCCTTCTGCATGCAAGCCACCGAAGAGTGCTACGCGCAAAACCGCCGCGGCCACTTCGTCCAGGCAAAATAAACCATTCTCGGGCGGGCTTCCCCGCCCCTTCCTGTTCTTGCCTTGTAGGGGCGGCTTTAGGCCGCCCTTCTTGGTTTACGGTCCACCGATAGATCTAGTAATCCACGAGCTCAGAGCCCTTCTCAAGGATGGCCTGCGCCGGTATATCATCTACGAGACGTTAGCACCGCAGTCGGAGAGGCAAGCACAGAGAGGTTGCACAGCAATGCCTGAAAAGAAGATTCGCGTGTTGATCGCTAAGCCTGGTCTGGACGGCCATGATCGTGGCGCCAAGATCATCGCGCGCGCCCTGCGCGATGCTGGCATGGAAGTGATCTACACCGGTTTGCGACAGACTCCCGAAATGATCGCCTCCGCCGCAGTGCAGGAGGACGTCGACGTCATAGGTCTTTCCATTCTTTCCGGAGCCCACAACACGCTTTGCCCGCAGCTCATGAAACTTCTTCGTGAGAAAGGCATGGACGACGTCACCGTTCTTGTCGGCGGCATCATCCCCGAAGCGGATATCCCAGCGCTCAAACAGTCCGGCATCTCTGGAATTTTCCTGCCAGGCACTTCCACGCAGGACATAGTCGACTTCATCCAAAAGCGTCAAGCCCAGCCCCGCTGAGCCGTCCTCTGCTTTTTGTCTTAACTCTTAAACTCCCGCTCGAACTTCACGCGCGTATACAACGTCTCGAATCCCTGCCGCGAAATATTGCGATTCGATGCACTTCCCGGCTGCGCCAGGCTCACTGCCAGATCGCATCCCGTTTCCGCCGCTCTTTGCAATCGCTTGTGCAGCAATGCGGTCTGAACTCCACGCCGTCGAAAATCCGGCAGCGTGCTGGCTCCAAACAACCCGGCAATCTTCCCGCGTAACGCCACGGTGGCTCCGCCGACTACACGACCATCGATTCGCGCCAAATAGCACTCCGTTCCCTTACCGAGGGAGAACATCTTCATCACCGACAGAATTTCCTGTGTCACCGGAAAATGTTCTGCGAATCCCTGAGCCACGGTCAGCGTCCACAAGTCTAACTCGTCCCTGCCCGCCAGCCGAACGTTTACTCCATCCGTCGATGCAAATTGTTCAGCCGGACTTACCGGCCGCACCATCACATTGGAAAATTCTGTCACGCGGTACCCGCGCTGACCAAACAGCACGAATAGCGAAGCGTCCGCCATCGGGCAGGTTTCGACTCGGACCGTCTCGCTCCTGGCGAAATAAAATTTCTCCAAGCGGTCGAACTCCTCGTTGGTTACCGCACCGTCCAGCCCTAGTCCGACCGCTTGCGTGACCGGACTATTCGCGCCGCAATACACGGCGAATCCACCACACACCCGTTCCACCGCGCTCTCTGCGGCGGCGCCCAGTTCCCGCATCGTTTCCGCGCACGAAACGGCTGCCTCCGCCTCCGCAAACTCAATTCGTCGAGCCAATTCCCAGGTCAACAAGTTTTTTTCCATCCCGGCAGTCTACCCCATCTTGTTCTTTTGTTTCGCTGTGTTCGCGGTGTTCTTTCCTCTGCCGGCTGTGTGTTAAAAGTCTGTCTTCCTCCGTATACTCTAAGAACACTTCTAGATAAGGCGAGGTTCTCTCGTGTCCTCTTCGGTCTTGAAAACCGCCGTCAACACTAAATCTCCCGACTTCGAAAAGAATTCCCGCCGCATCGCCGACCTCCTCGCCGCCTTCAAAAAGGACGAAGCTGCGATCCTTCAAGGCGGCGGCGGCAAAGCCATCGAATCGCAGCACAAAAAGAATCGCCTCACCGCCCGCGAACGTATCGCTTTGCTGATTGATCCTGGCACCCCTTTGTTCGAGCTAGGGCTCTACGCCGCGTACGAAATGTACGAAGAATGGGGCGGGGCTCCGTCTGCCGGTACCGTCACTGGCCTCGCGCGCATTCATGGCCGTCAGTTCATGGTCATCGCCAATGATGCCACCGTAAAAGCAGGCGCGTTCTTCCCCATGACCGCCAAAAAAGTAATCCGCGCGCAAAACATCGCCATCGAAAATCGCATCCCTACCATCTATCTGGTCGACTCCGCTGGAGTTTTTCTGCCTTTGCAGGAAGATGTCTTCCCGGATACCGATGATTTCGGCCGTGTGTTCCGCAATAACGCGGTCATGAGCGCCATGGGGATTCCGCAGATCACTGCCATCATGGGCATGTGCGTGGCCGGAGGCGCATATCTGCCGGTGATGTGCGATCACATATTGATGACCGAAGGCTCCGGGCTTTTCCTAGCAGGTCCCGCGTTGGTGCAAGCCGCGATTGGCCAAAAAACCTCCGCCGAAGATCTCGGCGGCGCAAAGATGCACTCGCAAATCAGCGGAACTGTGGACTTTCGTGAACCAGACGACGAATCCTGCCTGAAACGTATCCGCGCGCTCGTGGATAAAATGGGCGCGCCCGATACGCCGATTTTCAGCCACGTCAAGCCAGTTGATCCGCTCTACCCGGCGAGTGAGATCGGCGGCATTTTTTCGGACAATCCGGCCAAGCAATACGACATGCGCGAAATCATCGCGCGCACCGTGGATGGCAGCGTATTTGAGGAATATCGTGTCGAATACGGCGAAACGCTGCTCTGCGGCTATGCGCGGATAGGCGGATGGGCTGTCGGCATCGTCGCCAATCAGAAGAAACACGTCCAGACACTGGCGCGCGGTTCCGATCAAAAACGTATCGAATTTGGCGGCGTCATCTACACCGAATCTGCCGAGAAAGCCGCGCGCTTCATTCTCGATTGCAACCAGAACCGCATTCCGCTGGTTTTCCTGCATGACGTTAATGGCTTCATGGTGGGCAAGGATGCCGAATGGAGCGGCATCATCCGAGCCGGCGCAAAAATGGTGAATGCGGTAGCCAACAGCGTGGTGCCCAAGATTTCCGTAATTCTTGGCGGCAGCTTCGGCGCGGGCAACTACGCCATGTGCGGAAAAGCATATGATCCGCGCTTTCTGTTCGCGTGGCCCACCGCCAAATTCGCAGTGATGAGTGGAGAGGCCGCGGCCAATACCCTTGCCGAAATCAAACTCAAGCAACTCGAGCGCGACGGCAAAAAGGTTGACGAGAAAGCGAAAAAAGAGCTCCTCGAATCGATTAAGAAATCCTACGACCACCAAACCGACCCGCGTTATGCCGCCGCACGCTTGTGGCTCGACGCCATAATTGACCCGACCCAAACCCGCCAAGCGCTGATCCAAGCGCTGAACGCTGCTTCCCTTAACAATCATCTCGCCGAATTCAAAACCGGCGTCCTGCAAACCTGAGAATCAATATGAAACAGTTCCGCTGGATATCGACCGTTCTCGCGCAAAATGGCGTGGCTGTTTGGATACTGGTCGGTCCCTGGTATCCTGAAAACCATTTCGCCATTTTCCCCGTTGCACTCTTTTTTGGCGCGTCGACTGCGGGTGACTTTTGCAAGCTCTATCGAATTGTTCGCTGCGAAAAGCATCGGTCACAACTTGCTCCACTCGCTTTACTTCCATACCCATTTATTTGCTACTGCTTTGACCGACCTGAAACCGCGAAAAATGGCGCCCCGCAACCCTGATTCGAATCACAAAACAATGTCGCGTGCCTCGCGCTTCCTGCTCATCGCCATGGCCGCATCATTTGCGATTGCCGGCTTGGGGTTGGTAATAGGCCTTTTCTACGACCTTTACGTTGTAGCGATTCGCCACGGTCAATTAGAGAACGCACTGGGAAAGACTATCTCGTACAATAAGGTTCTCGGTGGATTCGGAATCTTGGGGTTTTTGCTGTTCTTTGCCTTCATCCTTTCTGCAATCGCCGAAAAGAAACGGTGATCCGTCCTCAATAATGACCGACACAATCAAACTCATCGAGTGTCCGCGTGACGCCTGGCAAGGACTGCCCGAAATCATCCCGGTCGACGTAAAAGTCGCCTATCTGCAGGAACTGATCGCGGCGGGCTTCCAGCACATTGACGCCGTCAGCTTCGTCTCTCCAAAACACCTGAAGCAGATGGCCGACAGCGAAGAGGTCATGGCTAAACTTCTCGCTTCCCTGCCCGATGGCTCCACGCTACCGGAAATTATTGGCATCGTAGTCAACGAGAAGGGCCTCGAACGCGCTCTGGCCACTCCCGGCGTATCCACCATCGGCTACCCGTATTCCATCTCCGCCTATTTCCGGCGTGCCAACGCCAACATGAGCCGCGCCGAATCCCGCAGGTTAGTCGAAACCCTCAAGCGCGAAACAAAAGGCGCGCACAAGGATCTGGTCATCTACATCTCCATGGCCTTCGGCAATCCCTACGATGAGCCGTGGGGACCGGAAATCGTGCAAGACACTCTGGAGTGGCTCAAGGATATTCACGTCCGCACCGTTTCACTGGCCGATACTGCTGGCACCGCGACGCCCGATCTGATCCACGAACTCTTCAAGCAAGTAAAAGATCATGTGGCGGGCATGGAACTAGGTGTTCATCTTCATTCGCGTCTGGACGGCGCAGACGACAAAGTGCTCGCCGCTTACGCCGGAGGTTGCCGCCGCTTCGATTCCGCGCTAACCGGCCTCGGCGGATGTCCCTTCGCCGGTGACGATCTGGTGGGCAACGTTCCCACCGAAATTGTGCTGAGCGCCTTGGCCAAAGCTGGCGCAAATCCGACCTTCAGCGGGGCCAATCTGGTCAAGCCTCTTCAACTTACCAATGAAATCCGCGCGAAATACGCCCACACCGCCACCCCGAAATAATTCGAAACCCTCCCTTACCCCGATTGCAATTTCCGCAAAACTGAAGAACGATAGAGCTATCACCAGGGGGTCTTGCGCATGACCTACGAAACGCTCTTAGTCGAAGAATCCGGCCATCTCACCACCATCAAGCTCAACCGACCCGACAAACGCAACGCTATCAACACGCAAATGATCGCCGAACTCCTAGGCGCCCTGGACGCCATTGAGAAAACACACGCACGGGTGGTCATCGTCACCGGTGAAGGCAAGGCCTTCTGCTCTGGCATGGATCTCGAGCTTCTGCAAAATATCGCTACGCAATCTCCCGGTGAAAATCAGGAAGATTCGCGGCGCATGGCCAAGATGTTTCGCCGCATCTGGTCCTACGGCAAGCCGCTCATCGCGGCGGTCAACGGCCACGCGCTTGCCGGAGGCTGCGGTATCGCCACACTTTGCGATTTCACTCTGTCGATTGCCGAAGCGAAATTCGGCTACACCGAAGTAAAACTCGGGTTTCTTCCTGCCATCGTTTCTGTCTTTCTCACCCGTCAAATCGGAGAAAAGCATGCCCGCGATCTTTTGCTCACTGGACGCCTGGTCGACGCCGCCGAAGCCAGGCAACTCGGACTGGTGAACGAAATCGTCTCCGCGGAAAAGCTCATGCAACGCGCGCACGAACTAGCGGAAACTCTGATCGAGGCGAGCCCCAGCAGCGTCACTCGTGCCAAACGCCTGCTGGTCTGCGCCGCCGCGCCCAGCCTGGACGCCGACCTGGAACGCGCCGTTCTGGAAAACGCCCGCATCCGTTGCACCCCCGACTTCAAGGAAGGCCTCGCCAGCTTCCTGCAAAAACGCAAGCCGGTCTGGCAGGACGACACCACCAAGCACTAACCTGACGATTGTGCATTTCCACTCTACCGCCATCTTCCGGCATACTAACTACTCCCATGCTTTCTCATCATGATGTCACTGTGCGCGTGCGCTACGCCGAAACCGACCAAATGGGCGTGGTTTATCATTCCAACTATCTGATCTGGTTCGAGGTCGGACGCGTCGAATTGATGCGAGCCCTAGGCTTTGACTACAAACTCATGGAAATCAACGACGACACCTTCATCGTGGTAGCCGATGTGCATTGTCGCTATCACGCACCTGCCCGCTACGATGAACTGCTCACGGTCCGCACGCGCATTCTCGAAACCAAGTCCCGCACCCTAAAATTCGGCTACGAAATTTTGCGCCAGCAGGATGACAAACTCCTCGCCACCGGCCACACCATTCACGTCGCCTGCAATCGTGCCGGTCACGTAAAACAATTCCCCGAGAAATACAAAACGGCCTTCCTGCAAATTTCTCCACCGATATCCGAGCGGAGCCGCGCATGACCGTGGTCCTGACCGGCAACGACTTAACTTTCGCCCAGCTCCAGGCGGTAACTGCACAACACGAATCCGTGACTGTATCTACGGATGCCATCGCCCGCATGAAAACCTCACGCGCGGTCGTTGATCGACTGGTGTCCTCGGGCGAAACCGCTTACGGTATCAACACCGGCTTCGGCAAGCTAGCTTCCGTCCGCATCTCGGCGGAACAAGTCCGTCAACTGCAAATCAATCTGGTGCGGTCGCACGCCTGTGGCGTAGGACCTGCTCTCAACACAACCGAAACGCGCGCGATGATTCTCTTGCGGGCCAACGCGCTGGCTAAAGGACTGAGCGGCATCCGCCCAACCGTGGTGGAAACTCTATGCGCGATGCTGAACTCCGGCGTACATCCCGTTATCCCTTCGCAAGGTTCGGTCGGGGCTTCCGGCGATCTCGCGCCGCTCGCGCATCTCGCGCAGGTGCTCATCGGCGAAGGTGAGGCCCACTACAAACGCGAAAGGCTTTCCGGTGCGGAAGCGCTCAAGCGCGCGGGTATAACGCCAGTCGCCCTCGAAACCAAAGAAGGCCTGTCTCTTTTGAACGGCACGCAAGGCATGCTCGCGCTCCTCTGCCTGGCCCTCCAGGAAGCGGACATCCTCTCCGACACCGCCGACCTGGCCGCAGCGCTGTCGTTAGATGCCCTTCGCGGCAGCCCCGGCGCGTTCGATCCGCGCATCATGCAAGCCCGAGCCTATCCCGGCGCAGCCGTCACTGCGCGCCATCTCGCGCGCCTCAATGAAGGCAGCCAGATTCGCGAGTCGCATCGCTCCGCCGAAAAAGACACCCGCGTGCAGGACGCATACAGCTTGCGGTGTACCCCACAAGTCCATGGAGCGGTCCGCGATTCGCTGAAACAAGCTCGTGATCTAACGCAAGTGGAACTAAACAGCGCCACCGACAATCCGCTGGTATTTGCAAACGAAAACGGCACAGGCGACATCGTTAGCGGCGGTAACTTCCACGGCCAACCCCTGGCTATGGCCGCCGATCAAACGGCGATCGCGATCGCCACGCTCAGCGGAATCTCCGAACGCCGCATCGAGCAAATGACCAACCCGCTCACCAGCATGCTCCCCGCGTTCCTTACGCCTGATCCCGGCCTCAATTCCGGCTTCATGATCGCGCAAGTCACCGCCGCGGCGTTGACCAGCGAAAATCGCGCGCTCGCTACTCCGCATTCTGTGGATTCGATTTCTACTTCAGGTAATCAAGAAGATTACGTTTCCATGGGCATGAGCGGCGCTCGCCGCCTGGAACGCATGTTGCAAAACCTTCGTCACATCCTGGCCATCGAACTATTGTGTTCCTGCCAGGGTATCGACCTGCTGGCACCGCTGCAAACCGGCCCGCTTGCTAAGAAAGCCTACGAGGCCGTCCGTGCCGCGTCTCCGAAACTCACCGCCGACCGGCCTCTTGCACCAGACATCAACGCCGTTGCAAATTTAATCGGCGAAGCCGCTATCGCAAAACTCCTGCACTAGCTTTCCGTTTTCGTCGGGCCCCGTTTTGAAGGGGTTGATGACCAGCAATCCATCCAAATTTTGTCCGGACTGCAAATCCTCGCCGACGAGAAACCCGCATAGGCTAGCCTTGGCCGTGAAACTATCAACGCGTCCCCCAAAAAAATGATTACCGATCTTGGCGTCCACGCAGTCAACAAAACATCACTGTCGAGGACGAAAGTGGCCGTTTGCGACAAAATCTGTGCGGTCCCAAATTGCGGACCTGCTGACTTGGCGACCGGTCGAGAAACGTTAAAATAGAATCAGGAGCAACGCCAGAAACCGCGGCATGCTCATTTCGTTTGGTGCGGCTTCGACGCGCGCCAAACTGCTAAGTCGGCTTGCAGAGTTACAGCTATGTTTTTGAGTCTGTTCTTCATATCCGCCATGGCACGGAGTCCGTATATCAACTTAGTGCTTTTAAAAAATAGGAAAACATGCGGTAGCCCGCCACGTAGCTGAATGGCCGCAACTCCAACGAGTAGTGGCCCACCGGCAATTCCAGCACACCCGGATCGGCTCCGTTCTCTCGCAGGGCCTCCAGCATCTCGTGGGTGAGTTCCGGCAAAAACGTCGGGTCGTATTTCCCGTACACCATGAACGTATCGCGTCCCGCACCCATCCCGCGCTCAACATACGGCATGGGGCTGATCGGCGCCCAATACTCGCGCAACTTCTCCACGCTCACGTCGTTCCGCAGTCCTTCCCAAACGTGCGTGGTGGTCATTCCTTGGCTCACCACATCGGCAAAGTACGTGGACACGTGAAAAAATCCGCCTGCACGAATGCGCTTGTCATGCACCAGCGTGATATAGCCCACCGAAGAGCCGATACTCGTGCCCATAATCCCCAGGTGGTCATAACCCTGCTGCTCCAACCATGTCAGGCATGCCCGGGCGTCTTTCACCGCTTGCCGGTTGGCCTGTAGTGTCAATCCGATATTCGGTCCTACCAATTGGTCCGCGCGCTCGTGTCCCTTGACCATACGCCGGTCGTGATACGGCAAACTCATCTTTAGCGAACTGATGCCAATCCTCTGTAGCCAGCGGCACAACGAAACTTGCCCGTGCCACTTCGCATTCCAGTTCGGCAGCACCAGCACCGCGGCGCCTTTCTTGCCGTTGGCCGGCCTTTTCCGAGCAGGAAAAAACTGCCCGTGGACGATGTTGTTCTCTGGCCAGGGCGAAACCATCGGACTCGTGAACGTCAAAACGTTTCCCGCATCCAGCCGGTAATCCGTGATTTCCTCCGGTGCGTACCACTCTTCGCTGTTCTCGATCACCCCTCGCGCGTACTCCTCCACAAATGCACCGGGGTCATCGTGCACCGCCGAGCCGTTTATATGTTCTAATCCCCATTCAAACGGCCGCACCATGCGGTTATCGTCGGTTTGCCACCGACGCTCCTCATACCGCCTTATCCATCGCTCATACCTGCTCATTGCCATATTCCAAGTTTACCGTGCCTGGGCGCTTTATTCAGCTAGAGGACTGCAGTTTCGCGATCGGGCCTCCACAAAGGTTAACCATCCGACACTCCGTTTCTGGCCTTGCATTGAGCGGCTTACGCGTCTGTGTCAAATTCAACACTGTGATCCCCTTCTTCTTTTTCCTTTTCGGTCTGGTCATTGGCAGCTTTCTGAATGTTTGCATCACACGCATTCCCGAAGGTTTGTCGATCGTTTCGCCGGGGTCCCGCTGCCCGCGCTGCCTGACTCCCATAAAGCCCCACGACAACATTCCCGTGCTCGGCTGGCTCATCCTTCGTGGGAAATGCCGCAACTGCGGTCTCGCTATCTCCCCGATGTATCCCCTCATCGAACTCATCACCGGCTTGCTCTTCCTTTTTACGTACTACGAATTTGGGCTGACGGTCACCAGCTTCAAATGGCTGTTCTTCACCTGTCTCATGCTGATCCTTATCGTCACGGACATCCTCTATCGCCTGCTGCCCGATGCTGTCACCTGGACCGGCTTCGGCATAGGCGTCGCGTTCGCCACGAGGATTCCTCCTCCGCAAAGCGCCGTGCCGGACCTTTTGCTCCTTCTGCACGTCAGGCCATTTCCTCGAGTTCCACCGACGGTTGTCGGCGTTGTCGACGCGCTTCTCGGCGCGGCCATCGGTGCGTTTTTTCTCTGGGCAGCGGCGGCTCTTTACAAACTCGTCCGCAAACGCGAAGGCATGGGCATGGGCGATGTAAAAATGATGGCGCTAGTCGGAGCGTTCCTCGGCGTTCGCGGCGCGTTTCTCACCATCCTCTTCGGCACACTGTTGGGCAGTATCATCGGCATCCTCCTGATTCTTTCTCTGTATCTGCTCGGCTGGAGAAGCAGACTCGCCGAACGCGCGCACCGCCGCGGACTGGGCAAACTGAAGGCCATTCGCTGGACCCTTGCCAGCCAATATCATCTCCCGCTGGGTACGTTTCTCGG
>Ga0210384_10005089_pt1 | contig 14457 bp, 12 predicted proteins | sample IncBWH2MmetaG_FD_160574 | JGI IMG/M metagenome (GOLD analysis project Ga0210384, IMG submission 160574) | Forest soil microbial communities from Barre Woods Harvard Forest LTER site, Petersham, Massachusetts, United States - Inc-BW-H-2-M | ecosystem: Environmental > Terrestrial > Soil >...
GCACCGCATTGAGGAGCCTGGGTTCGCTGAACGTACGGCAACCCACCTTGAGATTCACAACGTGTATGGAATGGAAAATTCCCGCGCCACTTATGAAGGCCTGCTGAACCTGGCGCCAAACTCACGCCCCTTCGTTCTTACCCGGGCTACGTATGCGGGCGGGCAGCGCTTCGCCGCTACCTGGACGGGAGACAACAGCAGCACCTGGAACCACCTCCGGCTGTCGACACCCATGCTGCTGAATCTCGGCCTGAGCGGATTTGGAATGGCTGGGGCCGATGTCGGTGGTTTCGCCGGAACCCCCCAACCGGATTTGCTGACTAAGTGGATCGAGCTCGCAACCTTTCAGCCGATTGACCGCAACCATACGGCCAAGGGAACCGGGGCTCAGGAACCGTGGGTGCATGGCCCCGAACATCTAGCCATTCGACGGCGCTACATTGAGGAACGTTACCGTCTGCTTCCTTATCTCTACACTACAGCCGAGGAGATGTCGCGCACTGGATTGCCCATTGTTCGCCCGCTCTTCCTGGAGTTTCCGTCTGCCACCGCAGACCACCATCCTCTTGACCTTGATGCTCCGAATCAATTCATGTTTGGTCCAAGCCTACTGGTGGCCCCATTTCGCTATCCTGACGAACTGGACAGTTATGACGTCATTCTGCCACCGGGCGATTGGTACAACTATTGGACAGGCGCGCGGGTGATAGGCGCCGAGAAAATCGAGCCTCGTCTGGATGTGTTGCCGGTGTATGCTCGCGCAGGTTCGATTATTCCCATGCAGCCTTTGACTCAGAGCACGGAGGAGAAGCCACAAGGGCCACTGACGCTAAGGGTTTATCCCGGCCCCGACTGTGCTGGAACATTGTACCAAGATGACGGCACAACCCTGGACTATCAGAAGGGAGAGTATCTGCGATTAAAGTTTTCATGCCAGCCAAGCCCCGAGGGACTGCGAATTCATTTGGGAGCGCTCGAAGGAAATTATCGTCCCTGGTGGAAGAGTTACGAAGTACAGATTTTCGGGTGGAGTTCGGGCAAGCCCAAGGTTCTGCTGAATGGTAAGGCGGACTCGGCATTATCTTTATCGCTTAGCGCCGGGCAAGTGTTGACTCTGAGTTTGCCGGCAAGCGGCGAAACCGACCTGCAAATAATCGCAACTCCGTAGAGTGTGGATTCGTAATCAGGTCACACAGAGGAAGAAGGTAACCTCCGAACGAGACCTTCGCGGCCGCCAATCTTATGCGGTCAGAATTGTGAAATCGTACGCTCAGATATCGCGGGTTCTCTGCTTCGTAGCTTGCATCGCTCTCCTGGGAGCCTCTACCACGTCGCCGGTACTTCATCCAGTTCATCCACGCGGTTTGGACTTCAGGCTTCAAAACTCTCCAACGCCGCACAAGCACCTCATTGAAACCATGCCAGGTGGCATTGCGCTCTTTGACTACAATAATGACGGTCTCCTCGATATTTTCTTGGTAAACGCGGGAGACACTACCAAGGCAGTCGGTGGCGTCGCCAGTTTCGATCGAAGTAACCCCAAATATTGGAACCGTCTGTATCGGCAGAACAAAGACGGGAGTTTTACCGATGTGACCCAGGAAGCCGGGTTGGCAAATGCGGGCGATAAAAACTACGGGATGGGAGTCGCTATCGGAGACTACGACAACGACGGCAACGAGGACATTTTCGTCACCAATTACGGCCAGAACGTCCTTTATCACAACAATGGCAACGGAACTTTCACCGACGTGACCGCTAAGGCCGGCGTGGCGGGCGGAGGCTGGTCCGCCTCAGCCGGATTCGTCGACTACGACAACGATGGAAATCTGGATCTGTTCGTGACCCGCTACCTCGACTGGGACTTCAAACGAAGTAAAGCCTGTGGCGAGAACAAAGATACCTACTGTCAGCCGGGAGAGTTTCCCCCAGTTTCGAATCTCCTGTACCACAACCGTGGCGATGGAACTTTTGAGGACGTCAGCATACGGTCGGGCATCGCTGCCTTGAAAGGTCACGGATTGGGGGTAGCGTTTGCGGACTATGACGGTGATGGCCTCACCGACATTTTTGTCGCAAATGATGTCGTCGAGCAATTCCTGCTTCACAATAACGGGAACGGAACATTCACCGAGCGGGCGCTTGACGCTGGGGTAGCGCTTTCTTCCGAGGGCAAGATGCTTTCCGGGATGGGCGTGACATTTCAGGATTACGACAACGATGGCCGCCCGGATATCATGCTTACCCAACTTCCCAAGGGCCTGTATCCCGTGTTTCGCAATGAAGGCAACGGCGTGTTTTCAGACCAGACGCGGAGCACAGGTTTTGGGTTGCTTTCCGGCTCAGTGTCCGGCTGGGGAATGGGTCTCGAAGACTTCGATAATGACGGCTGGAAGGACGTATTCATCGCGCAGAGTCATGTGATCGACAATGTTGAGAAGTTCGATCCTGGACTCCGTTACCTGCAGCCTCCATTGCTGGCTCTGAACCACCGCGGCCGCTTCGAACAGGCAGATGCCGGTACGAATACTCCTCTCGCCGGACGTGGGGCCGCGTTTGGCGATATTAATAGTGATGGCTACGTCGACGTGGTCATGACCGTGCTCGGAGGCGCGCCGCAGGTGTTCATGAACCAAGCGAGTGGGAACCACTGGATTACGGTTAGCCTTTCCGGTACCCGAAGCAACCGCGATGGGTTGGGAGCGCGCGTGGAGGTAAACGGGCAAGTGCGGTTTGCCACTACGGCCGGAAGTTATCTCTCATCAAGTGACAAACGGCTGCATTTTGGTCTCGGGGCGGCCACGCGCGCAAATATTGAGGTTCTCTGGCCATCCGGAATCCGCCAGCAAATCGCCGGGGCGGAGATAGACCAGATTCTCAAAGTGCAAGAACCCAAACAGAGATGAAACCGATATTTTTAATCTTCGTTCTGTTTGTCCGTGTGAATGATGGGGAATGAAGAGAGGTTCGCGATGCCAATCTCGATTCGACTGGGCCGCCTGCTTGTAGGCTTCGCCATGGTTGCGCTCGGCGCGATCTGCCTACGTTATGCTGATTTCATCATGGAATGGACGCCCGTGTCCCCGCAGCTCCCGGCGCGGGCGGCACTGGCCTATGTTCATGGCGGCGTGCTGATTGTCGCAGGCCTCGGCCTGTTTTTCGAGAGAACCGTTCGTCTCGGCGCTCTGGTTCTGGGTTCTGTCTGGCTCCTTTGGACGCTGGTACATGTCCCGCGCGTGGTCGCTTTTTGGCGCACCGGGTTGGGCGGGCTGGCCGAGGCTTTAGCATTAACCAGCGGCCTCTTTCTGCTAGCGGTTGTTGCGGGGCCAACGGTGAAACGAACCGAGTTGCTCATCAGCCGCTACTGTTACGCGTTCAGCCTGCCAATGCTCGGAACCGTGCACTTCCTCTATCCTGACGCGGTGGCGAACTTTATACCGAATTGGATTCCCGTGCGCCTGTTCTGGGCCTATTTCACCGGCGTTGCGTTTTGGGCCGCGGGACTAGCGATCTTAAGCGGCGTGCTGGCGCGTCTCGCTTCGCGGCTCTTGGCCACTATGCTGAGTTCGTGGGTGCTTATCCTGCACATTCCGCGTGTCGTCGCCGCGGTGGGCGATCGACATGAATGGAACACACTTTTCCTTGCAGTCGCCCAAACCGGAGCTGCTTGGATCGTGGCGGGCAGCCTTGAGAGATCGCAGTCCATATTGGACGCCAATCGTATCGGGCATACACCAGAAACAGCAGAGCAGAACAGGAACGGGATCTTGACGAGAGTCAGCAGTGTGCGGCGCGCGGGAAGCTGGCTGTCGACAAGACTTGGTTCCAGATCAGGATGTTCCGCTCTGCGATAATCCCAAGAGGTGCTGGAGGATACTGCCCATCGGGCGTGGTGTACATGAATGCCAAAGACCCGAAGCCTTCACAGGAACTGAACTCCCGCGAGGCGCTCGCTCCAGTCTTTGCAGATCTGAACAAGTATGCCGCCACGATGCACTTCCTCGGCCAGAGCACGATTCTCAGCCTGATACCCGACAAAGGCACCGGCGAGGCGTACTGCCTGGCACATCACCTCACGGTCGACGGTGGAAAGAGAAGCCTCATGTTCGCAGGGTAAAATAAGCGCTCATGCAAGGGTGCGACGATACCTCAAAAATGTCGAATTATGTTAACTATTGCCTTTGTTTAGATATACTTAAATCGATCTGCTTTAGATTTAATTCTTTGACGTAGAAGCGCTTGCATGTGTAAGCTTGTCTCCGCATTTTGGCCTCTTTTGCCGGACCCTTTGCCCACCCGACAAGAGGGCGAACGGTGGGCGGAGACGGACGAAGTCGTTCACATGGACTAGCCATGTCTGACGTGGTCAACAAGGTAATCGTGCTCATCTGAGGTAAGGATCGAAGATGCCCACAAGGAGAGAGCTTCTCCAATTGGCCGCCCAAACTGCGACTACCGCAATACTCTTGGGTCATCGCAGTGCCGCTTTGGTGCAGAACGAAACGCGCGTGACTCCGCGCCGCGAACTGCCTCTTCTGGAATTGCAACAGAGGTTTGTTGATCTGCGTTTTGGCATGTTCGTGCATTTCAACATGGCCACATTTCAGGATCGCGAGTGGGGTGATCCAACATCATCTCCCGACCTGTTTCATCCCACAGCTCTCGATACGGATCAATGGGCGACAGCGGCGCGGTCGGCCAACATGACATGGGGATGCCTCACAACTCGTCATCACGATGGCTTTTGCATCTGGCCAACAAGGACGGCGGCGGCAAGCGTGGGGCAGACGCCATATTCGATCGACGTCGTGCGCGCCTATGTTGATTCCTTCCGCAGGGCGGGCCTGCGGGTCGGGCTTTATTATTCAATCCTGTCGCTGCGGGATGACATCCGCCATTTCAACGTGACACGGGCGAAGGTTCAGCTCATCAGAGATCAATTGACGGAGCTGTTCACCGGCTACGGGGAAGTCGACATCCTCATCACCGATGGTTGGGACGCTCCGTGGAGTCGCATCACATATGAAGAGGTGCCGTTCCACGAGATCTATGAGCATATCAAGAATCTGCAGCCCAACTGCCTGATCTGCGATCTCAATGCCAGTCAATATCCTTCGGGCGGACTTTACTATTCCGATGTGAAGGTGTTTGAGCAGAATGCCGGGCAGAAGGTTCCGGAAAACATTGACGTGCCGGCCCTCTCATGTGTGACCCTCACGGACAAATGGTTCTGGAAGCAACAAGACGCCAATGGACCTCTAAAGCCAGTGAAGACTGTCGTAGACGAGTGGCTCGAGCCGCTGAATCGTAGACACTGCAACCTGATTCTGAATGCTCCCCCGAACCGAGAAGGACGGTTCGCGCCAAACGTTGTGAGCCGCTTGGAAGAGATTGGTAAGGCATGGAAGCATCCTGGGCCCATGACGAAGCTCAGCGAGCATGTCGTGATCACGACGCGCAATCTGGCGACGGGTAAGCCCATTCATGCCAGTTGCTACCCGGAGACTGTAGGACCGGACGAAGCCAACGACGGTGACTTCCGATCGAGCTGGTACTTGGATGAGGGACAAACCTCGGGCTGGTTGGAAGTGGATCTGAGAAAGCAGGAGAGTTTCAACATTCTCTCGCTCGTGGAGCCCGTTGGCAAACGGGATGACTATCCGGAGAGCCGCATTCGGAGCTATCGCTTTGAGTGCTGGAACGGTGCGAGGTGGACGAAGCTGATCAGCGGCGAAAAGCCCGCGCCCGCGACAATGCATCGCATTCCGCGCGTGTCATCGCAAAGGTTGCGGCTCCTCTTGGAAAGCAGCAAGGAGATGCCGCATATTGCCGAGATCGGCGTGTATAACGAATCCGACTAGATACGGATCGCCGGCAAAAGTTGAGTCGGTCGAGCTCGCGCCGAGGACAATCCACGACCTCGGTGGCTTTCCGCGCGAGCTGTATCAGGTTCAGTATCCCGCGCCCGGTGATCCTGACCTCGATGCGCACGTCCAGAAATTGCCTGCACCTGTGCAGGTGCGCCACGACAACCGCTGGGGTCTCGACCATGGTACTTGGTCGGTTTTGCGCCACGTCTATCCACAAGCCGATATTCCAGTGGTTCAACTCAGCATTGATGAAACGCAACCACCCTCGTTCCACTACGAAGTCGGCAAGCGCCTGGCGCTCTTACCCTGCACTGTCTTCGGATCCACTTTCAGCTTCACCAGCGCAGTTGCCAGTGAGTGCCGAAAATTGTGAAAACCAAAGCGACCCTTCCAGTCCGTCGCGAGCACACCAGCTTTGACCGCGGCGGGCCTCAGGTATTTCTGTACCATGACGGATGCTGACAGCGGCTTCTTGCCTCCGAGCCTTACGCTCGGAAACACGTAGTCGTTGTCCTTGGGATAACACGTCCTTTCGCGCCAGGCGAGCATGAAGCCAGCCAATAGAGGGTGCATGGGAACCGGAGCCTTCGAGGCTTTTGACTTCGGTTGCTTGAACCTTCCCCACACATAGGCTCGCCCAACGTACATCACCAACTCTTCGAAGTCCAGATCCATCCACATCAATCCGAACAATTCCGACACCCGCAAGGCCGTAGCAGCATCGCTCAGGGTGAGCGTCCGCCTCGGCTCCGGAATGTTGAGCAGAACCTCGAACGCCTGCTTCGGCGTCATGATGAGCGCCCTGTAATCGCTGGTCGTCCGCTGGTTCACCCAGTTCATCGGATTGCCTTCTTGCTGCCGCGGTACATAATTGTGTCGCTGGCCGTGCTTGTAGACCAAGCTCATGATGCGGCGAATCTTGTCGATCGTAGGATCGGCTAAGGGCTTCACCTTTTTCTGCGCGCTTGCCTTTGCGGAGTTCCCTGAACCATGCCTCGACATCTCTGGACTCCACTGCCAAGGGTGCTAGTCTCCCCCAGCGCGGAACGATGCGATTGATGAGATATCGCTCGTAGGTCTCGACAGTGGGAAACGCATGACCAGCTTCCTACTGCCGTTCAAGACGGCGATCACAATCGCTGCGAACACCATCGTCATGCCACAAGCTAGCGTACGTACATATAAGTATTGACACCCGGCAGTATTAGTGCCAGAGTCAGATAGCGCTAGCAGACTTCAGATGCGATTCGAGTGGGATGAGAACAAGAATCGAGAAAACCGCAAAAAGCACGGCGTTTCTTTTGAGATTGCAATGGAGGTCTTTGACGATCCGTTCAGCCTCACAAGCCAGGATCGAATTGTTGAGGGCGAAGAAAGGCTTTGGACGCTCGGCCGCGTAGAAGATCTCAACATATTGGTTGTTGTCCACACAGTGGTGGATGAGAGGAACGAGGAGGTCATGCGAATCATCTCCGCCCGAAAAGCGACCCCTCGAGAGAGAGCATTTTATGAAGAAGTTGACGGATAGACAGCGCCGCAAGGCATTGGCCGCGATTGCCGCCATTCCGGACGAACAGATCGACACATCGGATATTCCGGAGCTCACCGACGAACAGTTGAGCAATGCTGTGCGTGGGGAGATGTATCGACCTGTCAAGAAACCAGTGACCATGCGGCTAGATGCGGATGTGATTCACTGGCTCAAGTCGCAAGGGCCCGGCTATCAGACCAAGGCAAATCGACTACTGCGCGCAGAGATGCTGCGCTCGCTGGTGCGCGCCGGGAAGCACCGGCAGTCGTTCGCGACAAGGATTGCGCCAAAGCACGCCGAGCGAGCAAAAGTACGCCGCCGGCGCGGGTAGGTGCTACTTTCGCAGGTTCGGACTGCTCTCGAACCCACGATTTCAACCCACGATTCGGATGTCTCTCACGTCTTTTCAAGGACTTAGGCGGCCACCTGAAGTTACTCAAGTTGTTTAAAACGCAACATAACGTAGCACTGAAAGGCTGGCGTCGGCGGTTCAACTCCGTCCCTGGCCACCACAATTTCAATCACTCACAAACTGGCAGCCTCGAAACAAGGGTTCGAAAGGGTTCGTTAAGAGCGCAGCCCTTCTGAACCCGTCATGGAAGTGACTAATTCAGACGTCGAGTGCAATTGCCATTCGTAACAAAGGCGGTACTAATTTGATTTCGAGAAGCGAACATAACGTTAATTCCGAACGTTGGGCATAGCTAATCATTTACTTTGCAATGACGAAGTCCGCACTCTGGCCCTCTGCAGAGTTGGGGCCGATCCACACGGTGGCGCTTGCCGGCTCAACCAGTTCTTGCATATCAATGTTCCAGAAGGCGAGTTCATTCCGGCCTATGGTGAAGTCGACCCGCTGTGATTTTCCTGGCGCCAATGTGATTTTTTGGAATCCTTCCAGGTCTCTTACCGGAAGAGATACGCTGGTCCCCCGCAGGCGCAGGTAAAGCTCCACAACTTCATCGCCGGCGCGCGTTCCGGAATTGGTTACGGTTGTGGAGACGCGTAATGCTGCGGCCTCGCGATTCAGGGCATCGGCGCTCAACTGGGTTGTGCTCAACTCCAAAGGCGAGTATGAAAACGTTGTGTAGCTTAGTCCAAAGCCAAAGGGGAACAGTGCAGTGTTCTGTTCATCCACGTAGCGCGCATGGTATTTCTCGTGATTGTCGGTGGGCGGACGAGTGAGGTCAACACCGTCAGCCGGACGCCCGGTATTCAGTGCGTTGTAGTAGAGAGGTTCTTGTCCCACGGAACGGGGCATTGAAACCGTTAGCTTGCCGCTCGGATTGACATCGCCAAACAGCACGCGCACGAGAGCGGGACCCGCTTGCACGCCCGGAAACCAGGCCTGCAAAAACGCCGGAACGTGTTCCGCGGCCCAGCCAAGCCCGAGTGGCCGGCCGCTGAAGACAACCAGGATGATCGGTTTCCCGGTGGCGGCCACCGCCTCTAAAAGCTGCTCCTGGTTTCCCGGAAGTCCGAGATGAGCACGGGAAGCTGCCTCTCCGGTCATCCATTGCGCGTCTTCTCCCACCGCCATGACGACAACGTCCGCCTGTTTGGCAGCGGCAACCGCTTCGGCAAAACCGGTGTCGTCTTTCGTCAAAATTTTCGTGCCCGGGGCGTAGAGTACCTGCCCGCCCGTCGGTTGCACGCGTGCGGTCAACGCCGCTCGCAACGTCACGACGTCCTTCGCATCCCCCCGCGCATGCCAACAACCCAACATATCGACGGCGCTATCGGCAAGCGGACCGATGAGCGCAACCGTGTTAGGCTTCGGATCCAGTGGAAGCATGCTTCTCCCGCCCGAACTGGCATTTTTCAACAGAACGAATGAACGTTCGGCAATTGTGCGAGCGAACTCCACGTTATCCGCCTCGAGTTGAGGCTTGTCAGCGCTTGCGGGTTCAGGGGCGTAGGGGTGATCGAACAGTCCGAGAGCAACTTTTAGACGTAGAACCCGGCGCACTGCTTCATCGATGGTCGCTTCCGGCACTTCTCCGGAACGTACCAGCTCTGATAAGTACCGGGAATACAAATTGCTTTCGAGGTCTATGTCGACGCCTGCGACAATGGCCTTGAGCGCCGCCGTTTTTCCATCCAGGGCAGTACCATGAGCGATAGTTTCTCTAATTGCTCCATAATCGCTGATCACGACTCCCTTAAAGCCCCACTCCTCGCGCAGTATATGTTTCAGGGTGAAGGAATTCGATGTGGCAGGCACTCCATTAATGGCATTGAACGCGCTCATGACCGTTCCGGCGCCCGCTTCGACTGCAGCGTGAAAGGGCGGCAGATACACTTGACGCAGGGTGCGATCGGATAATTCAACGGAGTTGTAATCCTTGCCCGCTTCCGCAGCCCCATAGCCGACGAAATGCTTAATGCACGCCACCATGGATTGAGGATCGTCCAGGCGAGTGCCCTGATACCCCCGCACATAGGCGGCAGCCATGGCGGATCCCAGATATGGGTCTTCGCCCGCCCCCTCCACAATGCGTCCCCATCGCGCATCTCGCGCGATATCAACCATGGGTGAATAGGTCCAGCGGACACCCTCGCTGGTGGCCTCCTTGGCAGCGATACGCGAAGCCCTTTCCACCAGCGACGGGTCCCAGGTTGAGGCCATCGCCAAAGGCACCGGGAAGATAGTGCGATATCCGTGGATTATGTCCAATGCGAAGACCAGGGGAATATGCAGGCGCGACTTCTCTATGGCAAGTTTCTGCAGCGCATTCGTCTCCGCCGCGCCGGTGATGTTCTCGAGCGAGCCAACGTTACCTTGCGCAATTTCCTCCCGAGAATCTTGATGCGGCGCGCCCGGCCCGGTGGAGCTGTCGGCAAAATGCACCAGCTGCCCGATCTTTTCTTCCAGCGTCATTTGGTTAAGTAGTTTGGTAATACGTTGTTCGGTCTCAGGATGATCGAGCGGCGATGCAGCCGCGGGGACCTGGGCTCGAAGTAAGCCAAGAGGACATGTGAAGGCAATGACAAGACACAAACGACGAACGAAAAACATGTTGGACGCCATATGCTTAATGCATTCTCCTGATGGTAGCTATCGCTCGCGCAGACCCCACACGACGCGCTTGATCGCGCTTTGAACCGCAGGAGGGACTACCAGAAAGGAATTTTGAGTCAATGCCAAAATATACCTTAAAAGGCATCTGCTGCGACTTGGACAGCGAAACAGTTTTGTCGGATTGATACGCGGCACCCTGAAGGCTTTTCGCCTTTGTCCAGAAAGATAGTTGTGTACTGAGCCGTCCGCCAGCGATTTGCCGATTTTCCAAGTCGTGGGTTACGATCGCCTGGATTAAGACTAAGGATGAGCCGGAATGTCTTCATACTGGGTCGCAATCGGTGTTCTCGCAATCAGGCTAACCATGTCAGCCTCAGGAGATGTCCAATTGACTCCGAAAATAGTTGAGGAACCGGGGTTCACCGTGGTCGGAATCTCAACCCGTACTACGAACGCAAAGGAGATGTCTGGGAAAGGTGTCATCGGGCAACAGTGGGATCGCTTCATGAAAGAAGGCCTGCTGAGCAAGATTCCCAACAAGGTTGATTCGAACATTCTGGCCGTCTACACCGATTATGAGAGCGACGCGAACGGCGCGTACACGTACGTAATAGGCGCTGCTTCGGTTTCTCTCAATCTTCGGGTGTGTATACCAGAATCGCCGCTTCCTGATCCTCATTCTTTGGTGCAGCAACGTAGTAGCGATTGAGGTCAGGAGACCAAAACGATGTCCCAGCCCCTCCCCGTGTGCGAATCTTGCCTATTGTTTCGTAGTGGTCAGCATCCTTCTGTTGATAAACGTATACAAAACCTGCCGGCAAGTCTCGCCCTCCCGAAACGTAGACGCGCTTACGGGCTGCATCAAAGTAGACACCATCCATCCCGTCTGGCGTCGGCAGATGAGCGACTTCCTTGCCCGACTTCGAGTCCATAACAACCATTTCAGCAGGTGTCCGAGTCCCGATGAACAGACGCGAAGTGGACTCGTCGAACGCTGCATCGCCGGGGCGCTGGCTTGTTACAGGCCAAGTGGATAGAACTTCTCGTTTGTTGGTGTCAATTACCTGCAATTTATTGGCGATGGAAACGAAAACAAATAGCGTCTTCCCACCCTTGTCTAGCAAGAGCTCAGAGGGATGAGCCACCACCTTTATGTCACCGACGACCTTGTCGTTCTGAGCATCGATGATTCCGACTTCTCCGTAATCTTTTCCAGCGTCCTTGCCGCCATAGCCGACGTAAACGAGCTTCGCCTTCGGTTCATAGACCACGCGGTTCGGTCCCGCTTCAAGGCGGATCGAATCGAGAAGTTCCAGCGTGTCCCCTCGAAATACGCGGAGCATCGCATCATCGCCGCTTGCTAAGAACAATTTATTCAGCGCCGGAACGAACAACGCTCCCTGGCCTCTCTTGAATCCGGGAAGGCTACGCACCCACTTGTCAGCTTGCAGGTCCACGACTTCAAAGGTGCCATTTTCCAGACCTGCAATGAACAGGCGCTTGCCTTTGACATCCACATCCATGTGGTCGAGACGACCTTTGACATTCGGCAAGTGGATCGTCTGAACGAGCCGAAGTGGCTGCCTTCCACCCTCTTGCGAAAACGCAATCCCGCCGTATCCAACGAAGAGGCCGACAGCAACTAGCCAGACGTTAGAAATCCTGTTCGTAGCCTCTCCTAGTCTTCGGGCGCGTAGACCCATAATGCAGCTCCTTCTTTTGAACTTGCGGGTACAGCTCAATAGAACCGGTCTCGTTTCTCGTACCACAAGCCCGTGCGCGCTCCGATTGTTGTTGGAATTTTTGCCAGTGCCTCGGGCCGGTGGCACGATCGAACCGCCCTCGGTTTCTAGCCCGAAGCCCTGCGGTCGCAAGCCTCTCGTAAGTAGAGGATCGGGATTGTGGTGGTTATCGAACGGCTGTAGGGTTACCAGAAACGTTCTGGCGCTTCCAAACCATGTAGGCTTCTTTCGTCGCCTCATTTGGCGGGTATGTCCCAGTCAAGGGAGCACCTTCTTCGATGCGTTTAAGAATGAATTCCTCTAAGCCTTCCTGTTCGGCAGCATCTACAGCAATTTCTTCCGCTAAATGGTGAGGGATCACCACGACGCCGTCTATGTCGCCAACGATGACGTCGTTGGGGAAGACTGCTACACCGCCACAGCCAATGGGCAGATTCATGTCCACCGAATGATGCTTGATCAGATTGGTTGGTGCGCTTGCGCCTGCACAGAACACAGGCAGACCGCAGGTGGCGATCACCCCACTGTCACGAACTGCCCCATCCGATACCATGCCGGCAACGCCTCGCATCTTCAACCGGGTTGCCAAGATGGAGCCAAACGACGCCGCCGTCTTATCTCCGCGGCAATCCTGAACGAGAACATAGCCTGGAGGCACGGTTTCGACGCCCTTCCGCTGCGGATTCTTAGGGTCCACAAAAATTTCAAGGACATCGATATCCTCACGAGCCGGGATATTGCGGAGAGTGAAGGCGGGCCCGACCAGGTTGCCGTTTTCAAGGGTGCTAAGAGAAGCGACTCCCTGCATGAACACATTGCGAAAACCGCGCCGGAACAGTTGAGTGGTAAGTGTCGCTGTGCTCACATTCTTCAATAGATTGCGCGTTTTGTCACTGAGTTGGGTCACTCTCGCACTCCTTGGATAATTACGATGACGTCTAATGAATTTCAGGGTCGGTGAAGCTTGTGTTTCGCGCTTGCAGAGGCTCCTGTAAGAAGTCGAAATCGCAGCCCGTGTCAGCTTGCATCACATGAAGTTGGTGGAGCATTCCGTACCCGCGTGCAAACTTTGGCTGGGGCGGGATCCATCCGGCCTTCCGCCGCGCCATTTCTTCGCCCGAGATCAGAAGGTTCAGTTTGCGTGCTGGCACATCCAGTTGAATAGGATCTCCATCCCGCACCATGGCCAGCGGACCACCAATAAACGATTCGGGCGTCACATGCAGAACACAAGTTCCATAGCTTGTACCGCTCATACGCGCATCCGAGACGCGAACCATATCGCGGATCCCGGCCCGCAACAGCTTCTCAGGAATCGGGAGTTGGCCCCATTCAGGCATTCCCGGGGCGCCAACTGGCCCTGCCCTTTGCAGAACTAGCACGGAATTGGCGGTCACATCCAACGACGGGTCGTCAATCCGTGCAGCCATATCGTTGTAGTCAAAAAATACGATGGCGGGCCCGGTGTGCCGCAGAAGGCGAGGCTCCATTGCAGGGGGCTTGATTACGGCTCCTCCGGGCGCAAGGTTTCCATGCAACACTGCGAGTCCGTCCCTCTCAATGAGCGCATTGGAACGGCTCCGGATGACATTGTGGTCGTAGTTCTTCGCTCCCCGGATATTTTCTCCCAGAGTTAACCCATTCACCGTCATTTGCGTTCCATCTATTAATTCAGCCAGTTCAGCAAGCATGGCAGGGAGTCCGCCAGCATAAAAGAAATCCTCCATTAGGAATTCGCCGGCTGGGCGAATGTTTGCTAAAACGGGTGTGTGCCGTGCAAGTTCATCAAACCGATCAAGCCTGAGATCGATCCCTGCGCGACGCGCCACTGCGATTAAATGAACTATAGCGTTAGTCGAGCCCCCAAGTGCCAGCACGGTCGTGATCGCGTTATCAAATGACCTCGCCGTGATCAGGTCCGAAGGCTTCATATCTTCCCAAACCATCTCAACGATCCGTCTGCCGGTGAGCGACGCGTGCTGCGCATGGCGCGAATCAACGGCAGGAATTGAGGAGAAGCCCGGCAGAGTCAGCCCCAAGGCTTCGGTTGCGCTCGTCATTGTCGAAGCGGTGCCCATGGTCATGCAGGTCCCCGCGGATCGTGCGATGCCTGCCTCCAAGCCCCTCCACTCGAGTTGAGTTATTTTGCCTGCCTTGAGTTCGGCGGAGTATTTCCACGTATCCGTTCCGCTGCCTAACACCACCCCGTTCCAGTTGCCGCGAAGCATCGGACCTGCGGGCATGTAAATGGCAGGGAGGTTCATGCTGAATGCACCCATCAAGAGTGCCGGA
>Ga0210384_10005090_pt1 | contig 14455 bp, 9 predicted proteins | sample IncBWH2MmetaG_FD_160574 | JGI IMG/M metagenome (GOLD analysis project Ga0210384, IMG submission 160574) | Forest soil microbial communities from Barre Woods Harvard Forest LTER site, Petersham, Massachusetts, United States - Inc-BW-H-2-M | ecosystem: Environmental > Terrestrial > Soil >...
GATCTCATCTCTGAGAGTGAGGCCCTTGGGAACGTCGTAATCAGCCTCACTCTGCCCACCTGCATCTCGTGCGGCGATTCGCGCTAGCACAGCTGATGAAATGAGGCTGCCCTCCACTGTGATCGCATCGAACAGTGTGGATACGGCCTTTCGGACCCGCGCCATCTCAGATGCCTCCGGGAATCTGAACGAAAAGCCCGATCACGTCGGCAGGCAATACGGGTTCCACGGTCACACGCGGAACGTTTATGCCGGCAATGCGAACTCTGGCGTGATCCTCAGACAGAGATTGCGCTCGCGCTCGCGCATAACCTGCGATTGACCCATGGAGGGCAAGTTCGATGCGCCCAATGGCCTGTGCCACCAAACGGTCCCGCGCTATGTTGGCGAGATTGCCGGTAGCTTCTGCGTCAAGAAGCGACCGTGCGCCCTCCCCGACCGCTGACGGTACGTCGGAAACACCTTCAAAGGCTAACGCACCAGCCTCTTCTACAAGCAGCATACGTTCGCGACGACCGTGTATGGTGAGTTTGAACCTCAAGCGAAGCAAGCTGACCGTTGTGATTGCGTTAACGGTAGAGGAGATCCACGCGCCCGTTCTCCCGAGCGGAGGCAAGACACTCGACTTCGGACTCAGCGCACCTTCCAAGATGGACTCGGCGAGAATGGCGGGTAGAGGGTGGCTGCGAACGACAACTTCCGTACCGGCCGGAGCCGGCTCTTCGAAAACCAGGCGCACGGAACCCGCCAAGCCGCGGGCCGCAAGCCGTTCTCTCAACGCGCTGGGGAGTGCCGCAAGATGTGCCTTCGTGTAAGCACCACTATCTTCTAGCGGCGCATCGAGGCGACTCATAGCTCGTTCCACGAACCGGTGCACGTCGGCCGGGCCGCCGAGGAGTTCTCGCCAGCGCCGCCACTCCGGAGCTACCTCCTCGGGCTTAATAGCGTTTTGGGCAAATCTGGCGCGCGAGCGACGTTCGCCTTCTGCCGCGTCGCGCCAGCGGGTCTCTGCTGACGCGGCATCTCCCGAAAGCCCCAGATCCAGACTAAGCTGTCGGGTTCGGCCCTTTCTAAGGAGAACGGCATTCATCAACGCACCGGTGATCGCTCCCCGTTCATCGGGCAGCGGTACTGTCACTCCCGTGGCCTTCCTAATTGCTTCGGCTTTTCGAAGGATCACGTCTAAGACGGCGCCATCAATAGCGCTGTCTGGCGAATAGAGCAGCACCGATCGCACAACCAGAGCAGGCTGACCGAAGCGATCCACACGGCCCTCGCGCTGCTGGTGACGAGTTGGATTCCACGAAAGATCATAGTGGATGACTGTATCGAACAGATTTTGCAGGTTGATGCCCTCAGAGAGGCAGTCAGTCGCGACGAGCAGGCGCTGCACAGATTGCGACATCTCCTCGACGCGGGCACGCCGCTCCTCTGGCACGAGAGCTCCCGTGATGGCGTCGATTCGCAGTTTCGGAAAGGCCTTCCGAAGACTTGCCGCCACGTGCTCCGCAGTGGCGATGAATCGGCAGAAAACGACGGGATTCGCACCATCGGCTATCAAAGGCTCCAAAAGCTTGATTACGGCAGAAAGCTTCGGGTCTCGACCCTTCACCAAGCGTTCGGCCTCGTCGACCAGATTTTGCAGCGGTCCGGTTGCGTCAAGACCCGAGGCAGGCTCCACGTCAACTGTGTCCGCCTCATCATCAAATATCTGTTCTTCCAATCGTTCGGGATCTCCGGCAAGCCGATTCCGGAGCGCGCTTGCTGCGGCAGCAGCGGAGGAGCCGACGCAACGCATGAGTGCGAGCGTGCCCCAGAAGGCTAATCGTCGCCGCTGTTGGTCGGTGCCGGAACGCGAAACGACTTCCAGGCAGTAGTCAAGCACCGCCTCATGGAATGCGCGATGTTGAGCGTCAAGGTCGTATGGCCGTTCGGCAGTTTCATGTCGCGGGAATACTCGACCTTCGCCCCAGTCTCGGCCCGTGATATCGGCTCGCTGGCGCTGGACCAGGTGACGTGCGAGCCGAATCCGGAGAGCATCGTCATCGAGAGTGCCGACAGCGAAGCTCGGGTCAAGCAGCCCAAGCAGCCGCTCGAACGCCGCCTCATCCCCGCTGTGCGGCGTGGCGGTCAAGAGAATGAGGTGGCGCTCCTTATCCTCTGCCAGGCGGCGCAAGAGTTCGAATCTTTGTTGACGCCCCTGGTGTGTGCCTACACACGCGTGTGCTTCATCCACCACGACGGTATTGGGGCAGGCGCGAGCAAAGCTATCGCGACGCTTGTCGGCCTTGATATAGTCCAGGCTAACCACCGTGACAGGGTGAGCATCGAAGAGGGTCTGCGATGCCGGCAGTCCTCGTTCCAGACGTGCTGCCGATGCGGCAGTGACCGCGATCGCATCCAGATCAAACTTGGAGCGCAATTCGCTTGTCCATTGTTCGACCAAGTGCGGTGGGCAAAGAACCGACAGCCGATCGATCTCGCCACGATCAATTAGTTCGCGCAGAATTAGTCCGGCCTCGATGGTCTTGCCGATTCCGACATCGTCGGCGATCATGAGCCGGACGGTTGGCAGGCGCAGTGCCATCAGTAACGGAACAAGCTGGTATGCCCGAGGCTCGAAAGCAAGACGGGCGGCCGAGCGGAAAGGCCCCCCGCCTCGCCGGAGTGACAGCCGTAGCGCATCTGAGAGCAGCCGAGCAGCGTCTTGGGTCGCGAGTTCTCGCGCATCGGGGAGGCCGAAGCGCGCCTGCCTTACTGGCTCTCGCTCCAGCGCTGGGCAGAGCAGTTGAATATCCGCTTCTCCGCCAGACAGTGGGCGAAGGCATAGCCAATCAGTTTCTGGGGATGGCAGCGTCACCCACTCACGTCCGCGAGCGAAGACCAAATCGCCAGGACCAAAAGACTCGCTCATTTGATCCCCAACAACCGTGCGAGGTCGGCTGGTGGCAGGTCTCCGGGCGTTTCTGGCAAATACACCGCCGTGAAGCCTAGCGCCTCCACGGCGGCAACCAGTTCCGGAGTCAAAGGATGCGCGCTTGCCGCGATCAAGTGCGAGCGCCAAGCGAGGAAAAGAGTGTTGTCGCCAACTTTTAGCGAGTTAGCATCTGGCATTGGCAAGTGCCAATTCGAGAATGCTTCCAGCCATTCGTTCGGCACGGCTCGCGAAACCTGGGTCGTTGGTGACACATCGCTCCGCGCCAGGCGGAGCAGCGCGGCCAGCAGATCGGCTTCAGTTCGATCGATCAGCTCATGATCCGGTTGGTTGTAATACGAAAGGAGACAGCGATAACACCCCTTGACGCAGCCCGCTTCCGAGTCATCGGTCAATAATCCCGCGTCTCCCGCTTTAACCGCGGAATCAATATTCTGGTAGTGCATGAGCGTGAGCGCCGCCCGCGCGACCTCCGCGAGCTTTCTAGGTTCGGTGACCAACCGGCTGAGGACCCCAGCCCCGCCCTCGGTCGCCTCAAACGCCAAGATCGCTTTGCGGTTGTCGCGAGATGGGACCGGCTCGGTTAATGTCTCCCCTTCCTCGAGTTGAAACACCAATTCGAGACCGCGTGTGAATGCATGTTGCAATGTGGCCATCATTGCCTCAGATAAGGGCTCTTCGGCAAGCCTGAGGAGCGCAGCGTTCTTGTTGTCTTCAACGATCGGCACGATTCGCTGCGTCACCACACCTTCCGGTGTTTCCTCTTCGTCACCTTCGGCTGGTCCGGCGGTCCATCGACCAGTAGCCGCATCAATGCCAAAGCCAAGAAGGCTCTTCTCTTTGCGCCGCCGAAGCCCCTTGTTCACGCGGCTGATCGTGGCTCCCGAGGCGTAATCAATACGAAGAATCGGACCTTGTTGGTCCGCTGCGATTGCCGATGCGACGTCGAGCCGACCATCACGGCGGGGCCAAGCGAACACGGTTTGAATATCAAAGCCCTGACGTTGACGGTCCTCATCGTTCGCTGTTATGCGCTCCGCAGGTTGCGTTTCCACATTGTCTATCCGCAGAATGTTTCGGATCGGGTCGGCGCCCGCCATGCTCGTATTGCAGGCGTGGCAACGTTCGGGCTCGTCCTCATGCGCTGCACCACAGTCTCCGCAGACGTAGAGGATCTTGGTCGCTAGTCTTCCCCCGTCGCCCGCCCTCAGCTCCGGTGCCAATTTCGCCTTATGGACGCGGAAGCCTCGCCCCTCGTGATAAATGAGGCTGCGTGGCCCGAATTCAGCAATCGCAAGAAACCGGGCTCGTTGCAGATAGGCTGCCTTGGGACCGCCTGCACCCACAGCCGGCACATACGCGTAAATAGGGAGCCGTGGGAAGTTGTAACCTGGCAAAAAACCCTCGGTTGCCAAGTACCGATAGGTGTAGAAATCAGATCCTCCGGTCGAACGACCTTTTTCCAGCAATGCGAGTTGCTCGTTGGCCTGAGCCTGCGCCACTTTTGCTTCCCTCCGGTCCTTAGCGCTCAATCCATGCATCTCGGATTTGCGATTCGCTTCCGTGAGCTGCCCGTGGGCACCTTGGTAAAGCTGACGCCACCGGTCGAAGGCCAACGAAAAGCGACCAGCAGCGGCAGCGGCAGTTGACTTCACGAATGCGTCCCGAGCAGTGGCCCACGGGGCCGTTGACGCGTTCAGTTCAGCGTCTATACTGTCCAAGATTCGGCGCATGCTGTTAGCCGCACGGCTGATTAGGCCAGAATCCGAAAGAGTCTGAACGATCTCATCTTGAACGGGCAATTCCATCTTGCTCAGATCGAGTACATGCGGAATGTCATCGCGGAGATTCTGGCCTGACTCGGCAAGCCAGACCGCGTGGAGGTGGGCCTCCACCAAATCGCGGTTTGCCAGTTCCAAAGCCGGCGGTCTCACGATACCGCTCACCATTTCCTGCGGCTTCGCAAAATAGTGCTGATCATGTGGGCTTTGAGCCGCACAGTAGGTGATGACGAGAGCAGCCTGTCCAGAACGTCCTGCTCTGCCCGAACGCTGCGCGTAGTTGGCGGGCGTCGGCGGAATGTTTCGGAGATAAACTGCGTTCAACGCCGAAATGTCCACGCCGAGTTCCATCGTCGGCGAGCAAAAGAGAGCCGGGAGAAAGACGTTTGGCTCTCCTTCATCGCGCAGCTTGTCCTTGTTCGACTCAAGCTTCTCTTTGTCGTCGTCGCCCCATCGGAAGCGCCACTCCCGCCATTCTCGGCGTTCCTGTTCCACCTGGGCCGTATGTTCACGACCTTCGAGTCCGAACAGACCTTCGCCGCCCTTGGCAAGCGCATCGGCTAGCGACTGATACAGGCTCACGAAATAGGAATTCGGCGGACGTCCGTCCGTCCGACCGTTCCCCGGCATGAGTCGCACCGCATTTGACGCAAGCCGCCATCCCTCCACATCGAATGTCGTAGGTACAGTTCGAACAAGTTGATACCTCTCGGCAGCCCCGAGTAATGCTCTGAGTACTTCAAGGTAAATCGCGGCAGTCAGCCGATCTCCCCAAATGTCACCGCGATTGAGCTGCCTTGCAAGCCTGCTACGGGGACCTCCGCGCACGATCAGAGGCTCCCCGCGTAAGCTCACCTCATACCTTCTCGGTGCATCAATGATCAATGCGGCTGCGATTCGAGGATTTTCCTGTGCGCCAATAGACCACGGGTCGCGTAACGTTTGACGTGCTGCCGTGCTGATGATGTCAACCATTGCCGGATCGATTGCGTCGGCAGTGACGGCGAGTCCGCGGCGAAGCGTATCAAGAACGATCGTCAATGCCAGGCTGCGCAACTGCGGAGTAAGACGCCGAAGCTCCACAGGCGCATCCGAGAAAGCGTCTTGATCACTTGAGAGCTCATCAAGCCCTACGTATTGTGCGCAAACCAAGCCCAGTTCTTCAAGGCTTGGGTTTGTGAAGCGCCAGCCTCGCCGCTGATCAGCCCATACCCGGTGACCGAGCACTCGCGCGAGAGTGCGCTCAGCATCGATCAGGCCAACGCCTACCATTTCCGGCCTGGAGAGCCATTCAGGACGCCGCGCCTTGTTCACTGCCGTAAAGCCTAGCGCCGCTTGGACCCGCCGGCCGAACTCGTCGTCACCGAGTCCGTCCGGGCCAGCCGCGCGAACTGCGGTTAGAGTCGCCGATCGAAAGAGCGAGACGAACAGGAAATCGTTAAAATGTCCAGCTTGAAGAGCAGCGTCTTGCCGATTGTCGGTGAAACCAAGGAGTTTGCGCTTGTCGGGCCGTATGCGTTGTCCTTGAGCATTCATCCAACGCAGGGCACTCGAAACGAGGAGTGTCGTCGCCGAGCTTCGACCCTCGGCCGATAGCCCTGCGAGCTTGTTAATCTCACGGGCCTGCCCTGGCGGCTGATCCTTGCAAGAGGGGCAGAATCGAAACTTTCCTGGGAGAAACCACGCGCTCTTGCCGGTTCCATTGACAGCGCCCCCTGCGTCAACGTTCACTCTTCGCGGCGCAATCTTTCGCTTGTCAGGACGGAGGCGACGAATGTTTCCAGCTCCAAGCTCCGTCCACTCCTCCGGATAGTCGTCCGGCTCGCCCGTGAAGCTGTAGTCGGAATCATTCGCTGGCTCAGGCATCAGGTAGCCTGCTTCGTCCTCTGAATCAGAATCATCAAGAGGGGCTTCGTCGATCGCACGGGGAAGGACGCGCCGTGTTCCTTCATCGTTTACCAAAACAACCGGGTGGTATTCCTGTCCGCATCCACGACAGAAAAACGTAGAGTAGAGCCGAGCAGTAGGTTCGTTCGGATCGAACCGTTGGCCGTCGAGTGTAACCCGCCGCTGTCCGGGACTCTTCAAAGTGGCGTAGACATGCCCCGCCCCGGAGATGAAGCGGTGGAGTTTGAACGCCAAGAACGCCCGCTCTCCAGCGCCGCCGCGCTCCTTCGCGGGCGTACTCATGAGGGTCAGCATCCGTTGAATTTGCTGCCGGCAACGCGCTACGTCGCGGCCAGTTTTTTCAGACAAACGCCCTGCGGCATCTTGAATCGTGATGGGTTCACGGCGGCTCAGACGTTGACCGTCTTTGAGGCCAATTTCGAGCTCGATCCAAATTGCGAGAGGATGCGCCCGAAATCGCTCGTCGTCGAGCGCAGCTGGCATATCCGCATCGACTGCCCCCTCCAGCGTCGCACGGGATATCCTCACCTTTGGATCAGTTGCGCGCTCAAGACTTTCATCGATGACTGCATCCGGGGACACGCTTGTGCCAAAGAGCCGTGAGGCGACCCTCGCTACCGCCGTAGCCCGAGCGGACTCCTCGCCCTCGCTGGCCATAGTGGCGGAGGTTCCTATGCAGATAGGGGCCTTTTGGCCACAGAGCCGGTCGCGCACTCGCCGAACTAGCATGGCAACATCAGCACCCTGCCGCCCACGATACGTGTGGAGCTCGTCCAAAACGAGGAAATCCAAGCCCTCGGCGTTCGACATCACCATGCGATCACGCTCGTTCTGCCGAGTCATCAGCAGTTCGAGCATCATGAAATTCGTCAGCAAGATGTCCGGCTTGGATTCTTTTATCAGTTCTCTCTCTTCATCGCTCTCTTGACCCGTGTACCTCGCGAAGGTTGGCCGGAGGCCTTCGGGCAGACCGGACTGCTCGACGAATTTCTCAAGCTCCTGCAACTGGCTGTTCGCTAGTGCATTCATTGGATAAATAATGATCGCTCGCGTGCGAGGCTGCCGACCCGCCGCGCGCGCTCGGATAGCCGCATCGATGATCGGAACGAAGAAGCATAGAGACTTGCCTGAACCGGTACCAGTGGTAACGACAAAACTGTGACCAGCGGTAGCCTTTGCAATGGCCTGCGCCTGGTGCCGATAGAGCGTGATCGCCTCACCATCGATTCGAAAAACCCGTGCTGTGTCGGGATGGAGGGACTGCTCAGCCACCAGATTCTGGATATTTGCCCCCCGCTCGTAATGCGGATTGATGCTGATGAGCGGCTCTGGCCAGAACCGGCCGGTTGCGTACAGAGCGTCTACTTGTGAACGGATGTCCTCAGCGCGGATCTGCGTGAATGATCGAGCAAATCGTTCGTAGTCCTTTACGACTGCGCTGTCCAAGTCGAACACGTCCATGTTGTCTCCTACGCCCGGCACGCTGGCAAACCACCGCCGAGTGCGCTCAACCGCTGCGTCGGCCTCCTACCCTCAACTACTGGATTTACCGTATTTTAACAACCAAACTCGACCTGCGCGATCTTGGCGATCAGCGTTACGGCTTGATCGACTGACAGCGAGGTTCCGCCTTTGAAGATAGTAGGCCGACCATAGACCCGTGCCCCCGGGCTCGCGGCAACCACTACGACCTTAGCCCGTTTGTATCGGCACGAGTTCGGAGAGCTTGCGATGAAAGATTTCGGTCTGCCTGCCAAGCTCCGTGGTCGAGCACAAAAAGGTTTTCTTCCGAGAAGCCCAAGCTTTTCATGATCGGAGCAATCTCGCTGTCCCTCAACACCCGCTAACTCTGTGGATCGAGAACCAGATAAACGGCGAGTCCACAAGGCGGACAGCACAAGGGCGTAGCCAATAAGCGGGCGGATCTCCTGCTAGGTACGCAGGCGCTCGGAGCCGAATCGGGCACCGATGATCACTCCACTCCCGATGGCGCGGAATCCAGCATAGCTTCGCACAACATTCCGGGGTTCAAGCGCCAACGGACAGCACGAAGGACAGCAAGCAAAGGGACTGACAGAAAAAGAACGCCGGGGAGTAGAATCCCAGATTCTACCGCCCGACGTACCGCTGTTCATTCTAAAAGACGAAGCTAAAGAATCCGCGGAGCCTGGTTTGACCGGAGGTGTAGCGACTTCGTGAAGGCACAGAAGCTGGAGCTAGTTCGACAGGGCTTCAGAGCTCAGGGCCCCTGTTCATCAAGTTGGATGACATTTGTTCTACTCCTTCCTGACCGCCACGCGGAATCTTGTCAACTCCGGTTTGCTGCCGCCGAATCGCGTCCGCGGCTATCTGGGCGAAACGGGGATCCGGGTTCTGACGCGAATGATGGGATTGTTACTCACGGCGATCGCCGTCCAGTTCATGCTCAACGGGCTTACGGATATTGGGCTGGTTAAGAGTTCGCTGTAAGAGCTTAAGGCGGAGCGTGGCTTATCAGCAGGCCACAACAAGGTGTGGTCGTGGACGCCCCGGAGGTGCAGCGCCGCTTGCGAGGGCAGATGAAGCTGAAAAGATCGACCTGGCACATAGATGAGATTTTGTAGGGATCGAAGCTGCCCAGCGACCGAAGGTGCCTGGCTAATAGAACAGCGGGCCAAATCGGCAATCCGAGGCTTGACAGCATGGGCCACACTACTCAGAGCAATACATGCCCATAGATCGCTGCGCGTTTATTTGACCTAGTAGGGACAGGCCTACGGCACTCTGCTAGTTCGCTCGTTGTGCGCCGCCCGGCTCGGAAGCTTCCAGTCAGGCCGAACGAAATGGCAAGTGTAGCCACTTGGATAACGCTCCAAATAGTCTTGATGCTCCGGCTCGGCTTCCCAGAAGGGACCGGCTTGAGTTACCTCAGTGACCACCTTACCGGGCCATAGCCCTGACGCATCCACGTCTGCGATTGCGCTGTTTGAAATTCGCTTCTGTTCGTCAGTCGTATAGAAGATGGCTGAACGATAACTGGTACCCTTGTCGTTACCCTGACGGTTCACCGTAGTCGGATCGTGAATCTGAAAGAAAAACTCGAGGAGGCTTCGATAACTGATCTGCCGCGGGTCAAAAACGATTTCGATCGCTTCGGCGTGCGTTCCGTGATTCCGATACGTCGCATTGGCCACGTCGCCGCCCGTATAGCCGACCCGCGTGGAAATCACGCCGGGGTAACGACGCAGCAAATCCTGCATTCCCCAGAAGCAGCCGCCGGCAAGAATCGCCCGTTCAGTTGAAGTCATTTCGTTACTCCTTTTCCTTACTCTGGAAGAATCCACGATAGCTGCCGTACCCTCCGCTCTCGCGTTGGTTGAGAGGAACGAAGCGCAGCGAGGCAGAATTGATGCAGTAGAGCAGACCACCTACTTCAGGCGGGCCGTCGTGGAATAGATGGCCCAAGTGACTGTCCCCACGGGTCGACCAAACTTCGGTTCTGGTGATGCCAGGGCTCGAATCCTGCTGTTCAACGATACTCTCAGTCTCGACCGGCCGGTGAAACTCGCCCATCCGCAGCCGATTGAACTTGTCCAACGAAGTAAACAGAGGTTCGATCACTTATATTAGATTCTCCTCATATTAGATTCCACGCGGTCGAACTCGTCGCAGGTTTTTCGCTACTCTTCTTTGTATCGTGCGGTTTTCCTATCCTGGACGGTGGCGACATCACCAAGTTGCGCTTGAAGAAGCAATCATGCCCATTCTTCGTAGACAACTCGCGACAGGACTCGGAATGCACATTGGCGCGCCCTTCAATCGGCGAAATCACCCACACACGATTGTTCGTCAGGTTCTCGAGAATCTGAACGCCTTCATCGTGCACCGATTCTGCCTGTTTAACGCCTCTAGGGGTCGGCCAAATATTCAAACGGAACATCGCCCTCTTCGACTTCTCTGATGGTGACCTTCGCAACGTCTGGATCTGGCGTATTCTCCACCACATCGATGACTTCGGCCTCGTAAGCCTAGCCTCTTCGACCAGCCCCTCGAACGCTTTCAACGCATTCACTACCAGCTATGATGCCGACCACATAGATCTTCTGGGCCTTGGAATCGGGACCATCCAAGTCGACCGGACCGCACTGCTTTTCTTTATTCACAAGCGGATGAGGACCCTGGAGGGCTGCGACTAGATCTTCCACAGCGTTGATCTTCGTGATCCTTCGTTAGGATGGATGCCTTCAGAGAATATTCACGGCGCGCGCGGCTAACAATGCAACTGTACCGAGCGAGATTGTGGCCTGAATCATCATCAGAACCTTGGCCCAGCGCGAAAGCACCGGAACATCCGCCGGCGAAAATGCGGTGCTCGTGTTGTATGCGAGGAAAAGATAATCTACGAAGCCGGGGCGCCACTGCTCCTCGCCCATTTCATGGCGCAACTGCCGATCCAGCACCATCTGCGGGAAGAGAAACGCTCCATCCGTATGGGAGTTTTGGAGATCTCGCCGGTGCGGGCCACCGGCATCCAACCTCCAGTACCAGCAGGCAAAGACGAGAATATTGCAGATCCAGAGCGCTCCGGCGGAAATCAGCAATTCAGGAGGAGATTCCTTATGCTCCGGCAAACGCAAAATCAGCAGCAAGAGGGAAGCAATGGTCGAGCAAGTCACAAGAGCGTTTGCCGCATAACCAAAGATCAGGCTCGTCCGCCAGCTCGCTTCGCCATTAACTAAAACTGCGGGTGTTGCTAACAGGGCAACGAGGATCAACACCAGCCAATGCGGACGAACTGTCAGCGAGTACGGCAATGCATAGTAGAGACCGCCGATGGCCAGCAGTGCCAGAAGTGCAGGCCAGCGGGGCTCTCCAGGCCGAAGAGCTATTTCTTGCCGCGCCCCGCCTTTGTTCTTCAGAAAAGCGGACGACAGCGCGCCGTAAGGCATAAACGTCTTCCGGTTCACGTAACACTCTCTAACGATGGTAGCGGGCTTGCTATGCAGCCGATTTTGCTAATCCACCCTGCTTGATGACAAAGCTTACGATCTGATCGACACCTTGGCCGCTCTTCAAGTTCGTGAACACGAAAGGTCGCTTTGCGCGCATTCTCAGCGCATCGGCTTCCATCACTTGAAGGTTTGCGCCTACTAGAGGAGCTAGGTCTATCTTGTTTATCACGAGAAGATCGGAGCGTGTAATTCCAGGGCCGCCCTTCCGGGGTATTTTTTCGCCTTCTGCGACGTCGATGACGTAGATCGTCAAGTCCGCCAGCTCGGGGCTGAAGGTAGCCGCGAGATTATCGCCCCCAGACTCGATGAAGCACAATTCTGCATGGGGGAATTTCTGGCTCATCACTTCAATGGCGGCCAGGTTCATGGAGGCGTCCTCGCGAATCGCCGTGTGCGGACAGCCTCCGGTCTCGACACCCATGATGCGTTCTGCCGGAAGTGCTTCGGCGCGGGTGAGAATGAGTTGGTCCTCCTTCGTATAAATGTCGTTGGTGATAACGTAAATGTCGTATTGGTCCCGGAGCCGTTTGCACAGAGCTTCCACCAGCGCCGTCTTACCCGAACCCACTGGCCCGCCTATTCCAACGCGCAAAAGATTAGTGTGAGAATCTACGTTAGCAAGAAGAGTCATGAGCGAAACAACCTCGTATATTGTGTTTCATGCGCCATGGATGCGAGATCGACCATCAGCGCGGCCGACCCAAGATCTTCGATCGTAGCCTTTTCGGCTTGCGCGCTTGCGGCCACCACTGCTTCCTCAAGCGCGGCGATGGCAAGCTGCCCATCAGTTTGACCGAGGGGGATCAATCGAACACCCGCAGTCACCAAATTGGCGATATAACTTTGTAGGAAGGCAGGTAAGGCGAGGCTAACCGGAACGCCCTCTCGTCCCGAGCGAACGCCAAATACGACTGCGAGGGCAGGCTGAAGCCCGCGTTCTTGGACGATTTCCGAGAGCCAGTCCAGGATGAGATCGGGCCACACATGTCGCAGCGTAGCCAGGTAGGCGCCGGCCTGCTGCGATGATTCAAGCGCAAATTCCGATGTCCCGCGATAGGCAGCTGCGAGTTCCGCAATCTCAGACAATGTCGCGCAATCATCTTCAGTGGTGCAGCGCCAGGCCTCGCTGAAGAAGATCGCTTCATTTCGTCCCGAGCCATGACAGAGATCTGCTTCCAGCCAATCGACGAGACTCTTGCGATCGTGGACATGCCCCGCTTCAACGGCCCATTCGAGACCGTGTGAATAGCTGTAGGAGCCGCTCGGAAAGGCTGGCGAAAGCCAGCTTTGCATTCTCAAAAGCGTCAGTGGCAGCAACCGGAACCGATCATCAACCACGATGATGTCCCTCGTCGTCATGGCCGTGATGGTGACCGTGACTGCCATAGGCTCCGCCTTCGGGTTGAAACGGGGCCTGCATCGTTACCAGATGAGCTCCGAAACTACACAGCATGTCCTCGATCACATGGTCCGGGCGGATACAAAGAACCTGGTGTCGAATTTCAGTCGGCAAATGCCGATTTCCCAGATGCCAAGCAAGACGCACAAGCTGATCGGGATCTTCATGCCTGACTTCGACAGTTTGTTCGGCAGCGGCCCGGATCCTGAGCCACCTCCCATCCTCGAGCTGCAAGCCGTCTCCGTCGGCCATCGCAACCGCTTTCGGAAGGTCGAGAAGGACATCTTCGCCTTGATCCGCGGTGAGACGAATGCGGCGGCGATGGCGCGCGTCAAAGTCGAGAGTGAGAGTACCCGCCGCCTTTTCCTTGGGCCAATGCCCGGCGGGGCGATGAATTGTAGCGCTTTGCATTGTCATATCAGTACATGAAATAGCGTTGGGCCATGGGCAAAACCTTGGCAGGGGGGCAAGTGAGAAGTCGGCCGTCGGCGCGCACCTCGTAGGTTTCCGGGTTCACCTCCATACGAGGCGTCGCGCTATTCAACAGCATGGAACGCTTTCCGATCTTGCGCGTGTTGCAGACCGGAAGAAGCTTCTTTGCAAGCTCAGGTTTCCCGCTCCTCTTCATCAGGGCTTGGCTGACGAATGTGACTGAGCTCTCCGTCATGGATCGGCCGTAAGCGGCGAACATCGGGCGGTAATATTCCGGCTGCGGCGTAGGAATGGAAGCGTTAGGATCTCCCATGACAGCGGCGGCGATCATCCCGCACTTCAGCACCACGTCTGGCTTCACTCCGAAAAAGGCCGGCTCCCAAATACAAAGGTCGGCAAGCTTTCCAACTTCAATCGAGCCCACATACGTCGAAATGCCTTGAGACACAGCAGGGTTGATCGTGTATTTCGAGATGTAGCGACGCGCCCTGAAATTGTCGTTGTCGCCTTGCTCTTCGGGCAGGCGTCCGAACTGGTACTTCATCTTGTCGGCGGTCTGCCACGTTCGGCTGATCACTTCGCCAACACGGCCCATGGCTTGACTATCCGAGGAAACGATCGAGAGCGCGCCCAGGTCCTGCAAAATGTCTTCGGCCGCGATGGTTTCTTTGCGGATGCGGCTCTCGGCGAAGGCGACATCCTCAGGAATACGCTTATCGAGGTGATGAGTGATCATGAGCATATCGAGCGCCTCTTCGAGCGTATTCAGGGTGTAGGGCCGCGTCGGAGTGGTGGAGGACGGGATGACATTGGCCTCGCCGCACACTTTGATGATGTCCGGAGCATGCCCGCCACCCGCCCCTTCTGTGTGAAAGGTGTGAATCGTTCTGCCTTTGAAGGCTGCGATGGTATTTTCGACAAACCCGCTTTCGTTCAACGTGTCGGTGTGGATGAGGACCTGAACGTCCATGTCATCGGCGACGGAAAGGCAGCGATCGATGGCGGCGGG
>Ga0210384_10005092_pt1 | contig 14452 bp, 13 predicted proteins | sample IncBWH2MmetaG_FD_160574 | JGI IMG/M metagenome (GOLD analysis project Ga0210384, IMG submission 160574) | Forest soil microbial communities from Barre Woods Harvard Forest LTER site, Petersham, Massachusetts, United States - Inc-BW-H-2-M | ecosystem: Environmental > Terrestrial > Soil >...
TACCCTTCGTGCGTCGTGAGCTGCGGGACGGCCCGCACGACTGCCGACAAACCGCCCACGTGAGCGAGCAGGGTGGCGATGGCGACCAGCGCGCCGCCGAACATCAGGCAGGCCTGGATCACGTCGGTCCAGATGACCGCCTTGATCCCGCCCACCGCGGTGTAGAGGCAGGTGACCACGGTGAGGGCGATGATCGCGACGAGGTAGGCGCTCACCGTCGTCTGTCCGAACTGGGGCTGGGCGCCCGAGACGAACAGGCGGTACGCCAGCACCATCACCAGCGAGGGGATGAACAGGCGCGTCCCCGACGCGAGCGTGCGCATGAAGAGGAAGAGGGCCGAGACGTAGGCCTTGGTCCACGGCCCGAAGCGCACTCCGAGGTAGTCGTAGACCGTGTAGACCTTGAACGTGTAGTAGGGCTTGAGGAAGACGTGGCCCACGACGACGCGGCCCAGGATCAGGCCCAGGATGATCTGGACGTAGGCGAAGCTCTTCGTGGTGTAGCCCTCACCCGGCACGCCGAGGAAGGTCGCCGCGCTCGTCTCCGCCGCGATGATCGACGCCATCACCGCCCACCAGGGCACCCGCCGGCCCGCGAGGGCGAAGTCGCTCAGGCTCCGGTCGCGCCGCCCCAGGTAGAGCCCGACCGCGGTGATGGCCGCGAAGTAGGTGACGACGATCGCGCCGTCGACCAGCAGCTCGGTCGCCGCGGTCAGCGCCGGAGCTCCGCGGGAAGGGGCCGGATGCGCACGCCACATTATCGCGGACACCGGGGCGAGAGGCCCCAATCTACCGCGTCGTGGCTTGCCGCCGATCGCGGCGCTGGTCTATCATCGACAGCCGGGACGGCGTGATGACGAGGCTTCGCGGGCCGCGGTGGATCGCGCTTCTGGCGCTCACCGGCTCCTCATGCGCGGCCCTCGGCCTCACCGGAGCGAGCCGCTGACCGGAATCGTCTCGGGCGCCGGCGCGCGGGTGGTGCGCGCGATGCTGGTGGGCCTGCTGGTCTCCCTCGTGGTCACCGGGCTCTCGCGGATCGGGCTGCTCGCCGGCTGGGAGACGCGCGCGGTCGACGCCTTCCTCTTCCTCCGCGACCGCGTGCCCGCGCCCGAGATCGTGGTGGTGATGGTGGACGACGACGCGTTCCAGGCCCTCGGGCAGCGCCAGCCGCTCTCGCGGCGCTACGTGGCCGACCTCGCCGACTTCCTGCTCCGGAGCGGCGCGAAGGTGGTCGCGTTCGACCTCGTGATCACGACGCCGTCGGTCCCCGCCGAGGACCAGGCGCTGCTCGCCACCGTGCGACGCTGGAAGGCCCGGCGGCCGGGCGCGCTGCTCTTCGCCTCGCTCGCGCTGCCCGACGACAAGGGCCCTCCCCACGCCTACCATCTCCTCCCGCCCTTCGCACCCGAGCTGGCCGGGCTGGTGGGCTTCGCCAACGCGCCGCTCGGCGCCGACGGCGTCGTGCGGCGCTTCACCCCGCTCCTGCCCGCGGCCGCCGGCGGGCGCCTGCCCGCGCTGTCGCTCTCCACGCTGGCCGGCTCGGCGGGGATCGGCCCGGACGAGCTGGTCGCGCGCCTCGCCGCCAACCGGGCCACCATCACCCTGCCGGTGCGCGACGAGAGCGGCCGGATCGGGACCGCGGAGGCCTCGGTGGCGCAGCTCGCGAACCGGCCGTGGCGCATCGACTACTCGGGCCCGCCCGGGGCCTTCACCACGTTCCCCAGCGAGCCGCTGGTCGCGCTCGCGCGGAGCGGCACCGAGCCCGATCCGGACAACCCGTTCCGCGATCGAATGGTGCTGGTGGGCGCGACCTTCGTGGAGAGCCGCGACTTCTTCCCCACGCCCACCGGGCTGATGCCGGGCGTGGAGATTCAGGCCCACATGCTCAACACGCTGCTCTCGCGCCGGACCCTGCTGCCCCCGCCGTGGTACCTGAACCTCGCCCTGCTCGCGGCGGTCTGCGTGTCGATCTCGGTGCTATCGCTCTGGCTGCGCCCGGCGTGGCTGGCGCTGGTCGGCCTGGCGCTGGTGGTCGGGCTGGTCGCGGCCAGCTACGAGGCCTACACGCGCGGCGGCTACTGGCTCGACTTCCTGGCTCCGCTGCTCGGCACGCTGGCGTACCTGCAGGGCGCGCACCTGCTGCGGCGGCGGCGCCTGCGCTCGGCCTTCGGCCAGTACGTGAGCCCGGAGGTGATGGACCAGGTGCTGCGCCGGGGATCGCCGCTGGGCGGCGAGGTGCGCCAGGTCACGGTACTGATGTCGGATCTGCGCGGCTTCACCACCATGTCGGAGCGCCTGGCGCCCCAGGTCGTCTCCGAGATGATGAACGAGTACTTCACCGCGATGGTGGACGTGATCCTAGCCCATCGCGGGCTCGTGCAGGACTTCATCGGCGACGCGATCATGGCGGTCTACGGCGCGCCGCTCGACGATCCGGAGCACTGCTGGCACGCGGCCCAGACCGCGGTGGCCATGCACGGGGCGCTCGAGGCGCTCAACCGCGGCTGGGAGGCGCAGGATCGCGGGCCGCTCGCGATGGGCATCGCGGTGCACACCGGCCTGGCGTTCGCGGGCACCCTCGGCGCCCCGCGCAAGAAGAAGTACGCGGTGCTCGGGGACACCGTCAACACGACCTCGCGCATCGAGGGCTTGAATCGCGACCTCGGCACCGGCATTCTCATCAGCGGCGCGCTGCTCGCGGTCCTGATGGACCGCGTGGTGGTGCGGGACCGCGGCAGCGTGGCGGTGAAAGGCCGACGCGAGCCGGTCGAGATCAGCGAGCTGTTGAGCCTGAAGGAGGGCTGAGCCGATGAGAGCGCCCCTGCTCGTGGTCGTGTGCGCGTGGCTCGCGCTGGCGCCGCTCCCGGTGGCCGCCCAGACCGGCGAGACCGCCGGCGTCATCACCGAGATCAAGCCGGGGCGGGGCCGCGTCGAGATGAAGCCCGCGGCCGGCGGTGACTGGCGGCCGGCGCGACCGCTGCTGGCACTGCGCGCGGGCGACGCGGTGCGCACCACCGAGAACGCGACCGCGGTGGTGCTGCTCTCGGGCGGGCGCGGCACCGTGCGCATCGAGGGCGCGACCGCCGGCTACACCGTTCCCGCCGCGGCGGCGGCCGGTCAGGGGCAGAAGGCCAGGGCGCTGGTGGAGGCGAGCCTCGGGTTCCTGGCCGGCACCACCAAGGAGTCGTCGCAGGCGGTGCTGGCCACCCGCAGCGCGGCGCGCCCGCCGCTGATCGTGAGCCCTCGCAACGGCCGCGTCCTGCCCGACGCGCTGGCCTTCGAATGGCTCGGCAGCCGCTTCACCCGCTACACCGTGCGCATCAGCGGCCCCACCGGCGCGGTGATCGAGCGACGCGAGGTCACCGGCGCGCGCTGGGAATATCCGGCCGACGCGCCCGCGCTGGCGCCGAGCGTGCGCTACACGCTGCAGGTCACCGCGGTCGGCCATCCGTCGCAGGACGCGTGGTTCGAGGTGGTGACCGCGGAGCGGGCGCGCGCCGTCGCGGACGACCTGGCCGAGCTCGATCGGGAGATGGGCGCGACGGTGTCGCCGACCTCGCGGGCGGTGTTGCGGGCGGGACTACTCGCGCGGGAGGGGTTCCTGCACGACGCGCGGCGGGTGGTGGTAACCGCGCTGGCCCAGGATCGCGACGAGCCCACGCTCCACCTGCTGCTGGGCGATCTCTACACCCGCACCGGCCTCAACGAGCTCGCCGCCGAATCATTCGACGAGGCCCAATTCCTCGCCGGCAAGCCCTGAGAGAAGGACGCTACCGCGCCTCCGTGACCTGCCCCTTCTCGCGCAGGCGCCGCAGCAGGTCCGCGAAGGACTCCGCCTTGATGACCCGATCGAACTGGCTGCGATAGGTGCCGACCAGGCTCACGTTCTCGATGAACACGTCGTAGGCGGTCCAGCTCTCGTTCACGCGATGCAGCCGGTACTCGACGGGGATCTGGGAACCCTTGGCGGTGACCACCTGCGACTGCACGGTCGCCTCGTCGCCGTTGACGTGCTCGCCGGTGTACGCGATGGATTCGCCCGCGTAGCGGTCGATCTTGCCCACGTAGGAGCGCGCCATCAGATCGGTGAACAGCTTCACGAACTCGTCGCGCTCGGCGGGGGTGCGCTCCTCCCAGTGGCGGCCGAGGGCCCGGCGCGACATCTCGGTGAAATCGAACAGGGAGTCGGCGGCGCGGCGGATCTCCGTGCGCCGGCGCTCGACACCCTCCGGAGTGGTCGCGGGGGTCTGGCCCACGCTCTGCAGCGCCTGCTCCACCCGCATCTTCACGGTCTCGGTCGGCGTGACCGCCTGCGCGGCGGTCGCCGTCGCGCCCAGCAGCACTGCCGCCGTCAGGCTCATCAGGACACGTCGCATAGCTCCTCCTCGTGGGGCACGGTCAGCGTCGTCGTCACTGTCCGATAGGACGGGATGGGCTTCGGTGTATTCCCACCTTACAGTGCTTTCGTTTTCCACGCGCGCCGGGGGACAATAGGCACCATGAATCGCGATCTTGCGACGCCCCCCCCGCACCCGGGCTGGCGCGTGGTCGTGGATCTCGGCGGAACCTGGGTGCGCGTTTCCGCGTCGGGGCCGACCCGGCGCGCGTTCCGCGGCCCGAGCCCGGGCGCGGCAGACTTGCCCCGGCTGCTCGACCACCTCTGGCGGCGCTGGGGGCTCACGCGGGGCCGGATCGCCGCGCTCGGAGTCGCCTCGCGCGGCGTCTGGACCGGCGGCGAGCGACGTGCGCTGGCCCGGCGGCTGCGCCGCTTCGCCCGGCGCGTGGTCGTCATCTCGGACGTCGAGGCGGCTCACCTCGCCGCGCTCGGCGGAGCGGCTGGCGTGCTGCTCCTGGCGGGCACCGGCTCGATCGCGCTCGGCCGCGATCGGCGCGGGCGATGGCGCCGCGAGGGCGGACTCGGCCCGCTACTGGGCGACGACGGCTCCGCGTTCTGGATCGGCCGCGAGTGGCTCCGCGGTAGCACCGCCGCGCCCGGTGTGATCCGCGCGCTCGGGCGCGCCCCGGACGCGGTGGCCCGGATCGCGGCCCTCGCGCCGACGGTGCTGCGCCGCGCGCGTCGGGGCGACCGGCGCGCGCGCCGCATCGAGCGCGGGGCGCAGCGCGCGCTCGCCGATCTCGTGGCCACGACCGCGCGGCGGCTCGCGCTGCGCGTGCCCGTGCCGGTGAGCTGGGCGGGCGGCCTCCTCGACGATCGGCGCTTCCGGAGCGGGATCTGGCGCGAGGTGCGTCGGGGCGGCGGCGCGATCGCACCCGTCGCCCCGCGCGCCACCGCGGCCACGCCGTCGGCGTGGGCCCCCGTCCTCTAGAAGATCCTCCGGGGCGTGCGCCAGAGCCGGTAGGCGAGCGGCCCGGTCAGCGCGGCCGCCGTCCCGACCACCGTGTTCGTCCAGCCCGCGGTGGCCATCGCGAGCAGGCAGCACGCGGCGGGCGCGAGCGTGACGAGCCACATGCCGGCGGTGCCGCCGCCGACCCGCCACGGGCGAGGAAGCGACGGCTCACGGCGGCGCAGCGCCACGAACGCGGCCAGCTCCAGCAGCAACGCGATCGAGTAGAGCCAGATGTTCAGGACGATCAGCTCCCTGAAGGACCAGAACGCGGCCACGCTGTAGGCCGCGCTCGACAGCACCACCGCGGCCCACGGCGTGCCGAAGCGCGGATGAAGGCGCCCGAGCGCGGCCGGCATCTGGCCGGCGAGCGCCAGCGCGTAGGGCAGGCGGGAGTTGGTCAGGAGCAGCGACAGGAAGAGCCCCGCGCTGGCCACCACCGCGCCAAAGGTCACGAGGTTCGCGAGGCCCCGCCCGCCCACCTGCTCGGCGACCACCGGCCAGTAGCCGGTCTCCCACGCCTGCCAGGCTCCCACCGCGGAGAGCCCGGTGATCACCGGTAGCAGGTAGGCGAGCGTGACCACCGGCAGCGCGACCCACACCGCGCGACGGAAGGTTGGCCCGGGCGCGCTCGTCTCGCCGAGCGTCGTGGTGGGCGTGTCCCAGCCCGAGTAGTTCCACATCATCACCGCGAGGCCCAACCCCAGGCCCGGGAGGAGACCGCTCTCGTCGGCGGCGAAGGGCCGCCACGGGATCGCGTCGAGCCGTGCCCCCGCGACCACCGTCAGGGCGGCCACCGGCACGAGCGACACCACGCCCATCCCCACCGCGGTCCAGCCGGTGATGCGCACCCCGGCCAGGTTGACGGCGGTGAGGATCCAGATGAACGCCAGCGCCAGCACCCAGCGCTCGAGCGAGGACATGCCGGGCCGCCAGAACGCGAGGTAGTCGGCGAACAGCGCCGGATAGACCGCCACGTCGACGAAGCTGTTGATCCAGCTCCACCAGCCGGCCTGGAAGCCCCAGAAGCGGCCGAAGGCGCGCTGCACCCAGACGACGTAGCCGCCCTCCGCGGGCAGCGCGGACGCGAGCTCGGCCATGACGAGGCCGACCGGCAGGCTCCAGACGATCGGAGTCACGAGCAGGAGGAGGAGGGCGAGACCGGGGCCGAGCGTACCCACCGCGTCCTCGATGCCGTACGGGCCACCACTGACGTTGAAGAAGAGGATCGCGACGAGAGGCAGGAGACCGAGCTCCCCGCGACGGCGGGGGCTCACGCGGCCGTGGCGGCCTCGATCAGTCCGGGCAAGCCCTCGAGCCACTCATCGAGCGGCGTCTGGGCGTCCACCACGATCTCGAACTTGCCGCTCGGCAGCTTGCGCACGCGACCCTTGCCGGTGCCCAGCGGGATCACCAGCGCCTCGCGATGGATGCCGAGGGCGTCGGTGACCGCGAAGATCTTGTTGATCTCGGCCATGCCGACCGCGTCGAGCATCAGGGCTCCGGGCGCTGCTCGACCGGCGGGCGCTCGTCGCCGGGCACGACGGTGGGATTGCCGCCCTGCGGGGTGGTCACCACGAGCGGCGGCACGTCGACGCGCTGGCCGTTGACGTCCCGCTCGTAGTGTCCGGGCACCAGGACCTCGCGACCGAGCGAGGGCGAGAAGATCTGCCGCGGTGGGACGTAGCGCTCGGCCGGCCGGTCCGGCATGGGCAGGGTGCTGAAGGGCTGGGTCGCGGTGTCGCGCGCCTGGTCGAGCGGATTCGGCAGGCGGCCCACCGGCCGGCTCTGAGCGGTCGCGGTGCCGGCCACGGCCAGTGGCAGGAGCAACAGCCCCACTCCCAAGAGCCCCACTCTAATGAACCGCCGCGCGATGCGTATCATGTTGCCAAGCGTAGCGCCCTCGATCCGGCTCTGCAACATCGCGTGGCCGTGCTAGGCTTCGGTCGTGCGATCCCGGCTCGCCCCGGTCTTGGCACTGCTCCTCCTGCCGCTCGCCGCCGGCTCGAGCCCTGCCCAGGCGCCGCCGCTGCCGATCTTCGACACCCACATCCACTACAGCGCGCCCGACTGGGTGGAATACCCGCCCGAGCGCATCCTCGGCATCCTGCGGCAGGCCGGGATCGAGCGGGCGCTCGTGTCGAGCACCCCCGACGACGGCACGCTGACGCTCTACCAGAAAGATCCCAAGCGCGTGGTGCCGATCCTGCGGCCCTATCGCACGCGCGACGACATCGGCCACTGGTGGCAGGATCCGGCGGTGCTCGCCTACGTGCAGGACCGACTGCAGAAGAATCGCGGCGTGCACAAGGGCATCGGCGAGTTCCATCTCTTCGGCGGCCAGACCGGCACCTTCGTGGTCAAGCGCATCACCGAGCTCGCGGTCCAGGAGAACCTCTATCTCCACGCGCACTCCGACGAGCTCGCGATCATCGAGCTGTTCACGATCGAGCCGCGGCTGCGGGTGATCTGGGCGCACGCGGGCATGAGCGCCGGACCCCAGGCGGTGGGCGCGCTGCTCGATCGCTATCCCACCCTCTGGGTGGACCTCGCGATCCGCAACGGCGACGTGGCCCCCGGAGGCACGCTCGATCCGGGATGGCGCGCGGTGTTCCTGCGCCATCCGGACCGCTTCCTCGCCGGGACCGACACCTGGATGACCGCGCGCTGGGAGCAGCTGCCCGGGTCGGTCACCGAGGTGCGAGGCTATCTCGGCCAGCTGCCGAGGGACGTGGCCGAGAAGATCGCCTTCCGGAACGCGGAGCGCCTCTTCCCCTAGCTCCGGCGGGCGTCAGGCGACGCCCAGCTCCGCGGCCGTCGTCTCGATCTGGCTCCAGGTCTGCTCGTCGACGGCGATGCCGTCCCGCCGCCGCTCCGCCTCGAGCCGGGCCTCGGGCTCGCCGGGAATCTGGATCTCGGTCGAGCCCTGGGCGAGCGGCGCGGACTTCACCCAGCCGAAGAGGCTCCCCACCTGGCGATGGAACTCGGGGAGCGGCAGGAAGCGCTCCACGTCGAGACAGATCATGAGCGTGCCGTTGGCGAACACGCCGGGCGGCGGGCCCGCCGGCCCCGTGCCCGAGAGGATGCCGCCCAGGATCTCAACGGCCAGCGAGAGGCCGTAGCCCTTGTGCTCGCCCGCGGTGAGCAACGCCCCGGGCGGATCGCCGTAGAACACCTCCGGATCGGTCGCGGGGCGGCCCTGCGCGTCGACGAACCAACCGGGCGGGGCCGGCTGCTTGCGGTTGCGCTTCACCCGCATCTTGCCCTCGGCCACCACGCTGGTCGCGAAGTCGAGCACCATCGCGGGCCCGCCCGCGCCCGGAATGGCGACGGCGTGAGGGTTCGTGCCGAGCCGCCGCGCCGCGCCGCCCCACGGCGCGACGTTGAGACCGTGCACGCAGTTCGCCCACACCATGCCGACCAGGCCCGCGCGCGCGGCCAGCTCCGCGTAGTCGGCGAGCCGCCCGACGTGGCTGGTGCGCGACATCGAGGCGGCGCTGAGACCCGCCGTCTTGGCCTTGGCGATCGCCATCTCCATCGCGCGGCGGGCCACCACCTGCCCGAAGCCGCCGCCGCCGTCCAGACGCGCCAGGATCGGCGTCTCGTCGAGCACGGTGACCGGGGACTTGGGATCGACCTGGCCCTTCTTGACCGAGTCCCAGTACTGGGGGACGCGGATGACGCCGTGGGAATCGTGCCCGCGCAGGTTCGCGCGAACGAGCAGCGCGGCGATCCACGCCGCGTCGCCCGCCGGCGCGCCCATGGCGGTGAAGATGCGGGTGGCCCGCTGCTCGAGCGAGCCGGCGTCGAGGGTCGGCACGTCGGCTACAATACATCAGCCGCGCCATGAAGATCGAACGCGAGTTCTTCGACCCGGGATCGCTGCCCTGGCGTCCCGCGCCCGGATTCCCGGGCGGCGTGTGGGAGCAGGTGATCAGCGGCGGCGCCGACGAGGGCGTGACGACGCGGCTGCTGCGCTTCGATCCCGGCTCCGGGAACGATCGCGTGGTGACCCACGACTTCTGGGAGGAGATCTACATCATCGCCGGCACGCTCGAGTGCGGCGGCCGTCCCTATCCGGCCGGCTCGGTGGCGGTGCGGCCGCCCGGAATGCCGCACGGCCCGTTTCACTCCACGAGCGGCTGCGTGAGCTTCGAGGTCCGCTACCGGGCCGTTTGATGGCCGCTCCCGCCGCCGCGTGGCGCTCGCCCGACCTGCCGATCCGCGTCGGGATCTCCGCGTGCCTCCTCGGCGAGGCGGTCCGCTACGACGGCGGCCATCAGAAGGACCACTACATCACCGGGGTCCTGGCCCAGCACTTCTCCTGGGTGTCGGTCTGCCCGGAGCTGGAGGTCGGGATGGGCGTGCCCCGCGAGCCGGTGCGTCTCGTCGGATCGCCCGAGGCCCCGCGCATGCTCGGGGTGACGAGCGGCACCGACCACACCGGGCGGATGAACGCGTTCGCGCGGCGGCGCGTGCACGACCTGGCGCGGGAGAAGCTGAGCGGCTACATCCTCAAGCGCGCCTCGCCCTCCTGCGGGATGGAGCGCGTCAAGGTCTATCCGGACGGAGGCGCGCCCGCGCGCGCGGGCGCAGGGCTCTTCGCGCGCGCCCTGATGGCGGCGCTACCCCTCCTGCCGGTGGAGGAAGAGGGACGGCTCAACGATGCACGGCTCCGCGACAACTTCATCACCCGGGTCTTCGCGTACCGCCGGCTCGCCGCTCTGCGGGACTCGGAGCCGCGCCCGGGCGATCTCGTCGCCTTCCATACCGCGCACAAGTACCTGCTGCTCGCGCACAGCCCGACCGCGTACGCGCGCCTGGGCCGCCACGTGGCCGAGGTCACCCGCCACCCTCGGAAGGCCTGGCTCGACGGCTACGGTGACGCCTTCATGCGCGGGCTGACGGTCCTGGCCACCACCAGGAAGCACGTCAACGTGTTGCAGCACATCGTGGGCTTCTTCAAGGACCGGCTCGTCGCCGCCGAAAAGCGGGAGCTGCTCGCGCGGATCGACGACTACGCGCGCGGGCTCGTGCCGCTGGTCGTGCCCATCACGCTGATCAATCACCACGTCGCCCGCTTCGACGTGGCGTACGTCCGCGATCAGGTCTATCTGCGCCCCCACCCCAAGGAGTTGATGCTCCGCAACCACGTCTGATCGCAGGCATTCCGGGGCCCCCGGAAAGGTTGTCGCGGCCGGGCTCCTCCCGTATCCTGGATCCATGCGGCTCTCGCCGAGGGCTGCGGGATCATGATGCGCGACGGGCGGAGCCCACGCCATTAGCCGGCACCTCGATCGCCGCCCTCCGCCAGGGGAGCGAATCCCCTGGATCCACGTCGCCGCATTCCTCGCCGGCACCATCCTGGTGGTCCTGTTCACCGCACATCAGATCGCGACCGAGCGCGGTACCGCACTCACCCACTGGAAGAGCCGCATCGCCACCATCGCGGGCGACCGCGCCCGACTGGTCTCCGGCTGGCTCGCCGCCCGCCGCGCCGACGCCGAGGTGCTGGCCGCGTTCCCGGCGGTGCGCGCGATGCTCGCCGGCCAGGGCAAGGACGAGGAGTCGCTCGCCCGGCACCTGAGCCGGGTGGCCTCCGCCTACGGCTACGTCGGCATCGTGGTCTCCGACGCGACCGGCCGCCCGATAGCCCGTGCCGCGTCCGACGGCGAGCCGGGGACCCGGCTACTCGAGCAGGCCGCCGATCTCGCGGTCGAGGTGGCCAAGAGCCGGAAGCCGCGCTTCGAGCTGAGCGGCAGCGGGCTGCTCATGATCACGGTGCCCGTCTTCTCGGACGGGGCGCCCACCGGTCCGGAGACCGACGGTCGCGCGCTGCTCGGCGTGGTCACGCTGGGCACGCGGCCGGAGGCGGGGCTCTACGCGCTGCTCGCCGACGACGCGGAGCCGACCCGCACCGGCGAGACCCTGCTCGTCGACCTCGACGGTGAGACCCCGACGTATCTCTCGCCGACGCGCCAGCCCGCCTCCGACGATCCCGCGCTCAAGACCCGGACGCTCATGGCCCTGCGCGAGCTGGCCCTGGCGGCCGCCCAGGGCCACGAGGCGGTCGCCGAGATCGACGACTACCGGGGGGTGCCGGTGCTGGCCGCGGTGCGCCGGGTGATCCCGACGGGCTGGACGCTGGCTCTGAAGGTCGACCGCGACGAGGTGTTCGCTGATTTTCGCCGCTCCGAGCGCCTCGCCGGCGCCGCGGCCGCCTTCCTGCTGCTGGCCCTGGCCGGCTTCCTGATCGCGCTGCACCGCGAGCAGCAGCGCGCGCGCCTGCTCCAGGACCAGATGCGCCAGGCCCGCGCGATGTCGAACCTGCAGGGCTACGCCGACACCATCGTGGCGAGCGTGCCCGCGGGGCTCCTCCTGCTGTCGGAAGAGCTGCGGGTGCTGTCGGCCAACCGCGCGTTCCTCGACTCGTTCCGCCTCCGCGAAGCGGACGTGCTCGGGCGGGATCTGCAGGAGCTCGTGCGGGCCGAGCGGCTCGTGCGCGGCGCGCGGGAGGTGCTCGAGACCGGCGTCGCCCAGCAGGACGGCCTCTACGAGCTCTACGTGTACGCGCGGCGCGATACCAAGCCGGTGCGGATCGCGATGACCGCGATCCACATGGCCGACGAGGGATCGCCGCGGCTGCTCCTGGTCATCGAGGACCTCACCGAGGAGGAGCGGCTGCAGGCGGCCCGCCAGGAATCGGAGCAGCGGTACCGCGACCTGATCCAGGGCCTCGACGCCATCGTGTGGGAGGCCGACGCGCGCTCGCTCACCTTCTCGTTCGTCAGCCGCCGGGCCGAGACGGTGCTGGGCTACCCGGTCGAGCGCTGGCTGCGCGAGCCCGACTTCTGGGCCAAGCGCATCCACCCCGAGGACCGCGACGCGGTCATGCGCATCCACCGCGACGCCATCGCGGGGCGGCGCGACCACGAGTTCGAGTACCGCGCGGTCGCGGCGGACGGCCGCGAGGTGTGGCTGCGCGACATCGTGCACGTGGTGCGCGACGCGGAGGGCAACGCGGTGACCCTGCGCGGGCTCACCGTCGACCTCACCGAGCTCAAGCGCTCGGAGCGCGCGCTCCACCAGAGCGAGGAGCAGCTCCGCCAGGCCCAGAAGATGGACGCGGTGGGCAAGCTCGCGGGCGGTATCGCGCACGACTTCAACAACCTGCTGATGGTCATCCGGGGCGACAGCGACCTGATGTTGCGCCGGCTGGCCCCCGGCCACGCCCTCCGCCAGAACGCGGAGGGCATCCGCGAGGCGGCCGACCAGGCCGCCACCCTCACCCGCCAGCTCCTCGCCTTCAGCCGCAAGCAGGTGGTGGCCCCGCGCCTGGTGGATCTCAACGGCATCGTGGCCAGCATCCACGCGATGCTCCAGCGGCTGCTCGGCGAGACCATCAACCTGGTGACGGTCACCGCGCCCGACCTCGGGGCGGTCACGGCCGATCCCGGGCAGATGGAGCAGATGATCCTGAACCTCTGCGTGAACTCGCGGGACGCGATGCCCGACGGCGGCCGTCTCACCATCCGCACCGCCAACGTGGACATGGACGCGACGGCGGCCGGGCGTTGGACCGACGACAAGCCCGGCCCCTACGTGATGCTCGAGGTGAGCGACACCGGCGTGGGCATGGACGAGGAGACGCGCTCCCATCTGTTCGAGCCCTTCTTCACCACCAAGGAGCAGGGCAAGGGCACCGGGCTCGGCCTCTCAACCGTCTACGGCACGGTGAAGCAGAGCGGCGGCCACATCTCGGTCGAGAGCGAGACGGGCCGCGGCACGACCTTCCGCGTCTATCTCCCGCGGGTGGCCGCGGCCGCGCCGGTCGCGCCGGAGCCCCGGCGCCTCGCGGAGAGCCCGGCCCCGCGCGCGGGGGCGACGTCGGCGGGCGCGACGTCGGCGGGCGCGTTCAGCGGCGGGCGCGGCGAGACCATCCTGCTCGTTGAGGACGCGCAGCGGGTGCGGGCGGTGGTGCGCGAGATCCTCGAGATGAGCGGCTACCGGGTGATCGAGGCCCGCCACGGCGCCGAGGCCATCGAGCTGAGCAACCGGCACGAGGGCGTGATCCAGCTCCTGGTGACCGACGTGGTGATGCCGCAGATGAGCGGGCGCGAGCTGGCGCAGCGGCTGGCCACCTTGCGTCCGGAGTTGAAAGTGCTGTATATGTCCGGCTACACGGATGACGCCATCGTCAGGCACGGCGTGCTGGCCTCGGGCATCGCGTTTCTCTCCAAGCCGTTCACCCCGGACGCGCTCACGGTCAAGGTGCGCGAGCTGCTCGACGGCGTCGGCGACGGCGCCACCGCCGGGGCTCCCGGCGGCGATCGCGCCCGCCGCTAGCGCGCATCCGCGCGCGCTCCTCCGGCCGTGACCGAGCGGCCCATCCGCGTGCTGGTGGCCAAGGTCGGCCTCGACGGCCACGACCGCGGCGCGAAGATCGTGGCGCGCTGCCTTCGCGACGCGGGCATGGAGGTCGTCTACACCGGCCTGCACCGCACGCCGGAAGAGGTGGTGGCCGCGGCGGTGCAGGAGGACGTCGACGTGCTCGGCATCAGCATCCTCTCCGGCGCCCACCTCACCCTGTTCCCGCGCGTGCTCGCCCTGATGCGCGCGGCCCGCGCGGGCGACATCCTGCTGGTGGCGGGCGGGGTGATCCCCGACGAGGACGTGCCCCTGCTGCGCGACATGGGCGTCGCCGAGGTGATCCTGCAGGACACGGCGCCCGAGACCATCGTCGCCCGCATCCGCGATCTGGTGGCGGCCCGCCCGGCCCGCTGACGCCATGCCTACGCTCGATGCGGCCGTGCTCCGCGCCACGCGCGGGGTCGACCTGACGGTGTGGCCGCCCCGCTATGACCCCGCGTACGTCCCGTCCGCGAGCGCGGAGCACTGGCTGCCCGAGATCGAATGCGCGGAGCCTGCCGAGCGTGATGCGCTCGTCTTGGCCAAGCTCACGCGGCAGGTGCGCTACGCGTGGGAGCGGAGCACGTTCTACCGGCGCAAGTGGCAGGAAGCGGGCGTCTCCCCCGATTCGCTCAAGAGCCTCGACGATCTCGTGCGCTTCCCGGTCGTGCAGAAGGCGGAGCTCCGCCGCGCCCAGG
>Ga0210384_10005093_pt1 | contig 14452 bp, 8 predicted proteins | sample IncBWH2MmetaG_FD_160574 | JGI IMG/M metagenome (GOLD analysis project Ga0210384, IMG submission 160574) | Forest soil microbial communities from Barre Woods Harvard Forest LTER site, Petersham, Massachusetts, United States - Inc-BW-H-2-M | ecosystem: Environmental > Terrestrial > Soil >...
ATGAATTGGCGCGGCGCTGGCATGACCTGATGGATGTGAATGCCGGACGCATCGCCAGCGGCGAAGCCAGCATCGAAGATATCGGCTGGGAGCTATTCCGCCTGATACTGGATGTTGCCAGCGGGCGCAAAACCTGGGCCGAGCACTGGAAATTACAGAACGCGCTGGTGTTGTTCAATCCCGCACCGGTGACTTGACAGCCCGGCAAAACACTCGTGTCCCGACATGCTCTATTACTTAAGCCTTTAACAAAAAACATGACTGCAAATTCATCCGCCAAACCATTCAATAGACTATTACTGACCGGAGCCGCCGGCGGCCTGGGGCGCATCCTGCGCGACAGGATCAAACCTTGGGCGGAGGTGGTACGCCTGAGCGACCTGAGCGATTTGGGAGAGGCCCGGGAAGGCGAGGAAATTGTCCAGTGCGATCTGGCGGACAAGGCCGCGGTGCTGGCCTTGATGGAGGGAGTCGACGCTGTATTGCATTTTGGCGGGATATCCGTCGAAGATAGTTTTGAGCCTATCATGCAAGCGAACATCCTCGGCACTTATAACTTGTATGAAGCAGCGCATAAGTGCGGCGTCAAGCGTGTGATTTTCGCCAGCTCCAATCATACCGTTGGATTTTATCGGACTACCGATTTGGTGGATGCCGACATGCCGGTGCGCCCGGATAGCCTGTACGGTGTCAGCAAGTGCTTCGGTGAAGCCTTGTCGCGTTATTACTTTGATCGCCTGGGTATTGAAACGGTTTGCCTGCGCATCGGCTCCTCCTTCCCCGAACCCGCAAATACCCGCATGATGGCTACCTATTTCAGCTATGACGATCTGGTCGAGTCGCTGCGCTGCGCGTTGTTTACACCGCGCGTCGGGCATACCATCGCCTTTGGCGTGTCCGACAATCCGACACTCTGGTGGGACAATCGCAAGGCCAGCCATCTGGGGTTTCAGGCCAAGGATAGCTCAAAGGAATACGCGGATCGCTTCCCCGGTGTTAGCGAATATCCGGGCCTGGACGATATTGCCTCCACTTTTCAGGGCGGCGCCTTCGTGCTGACCGGCCCGCAGTATAAATAGCGGGGCCGGCGGCCCCAAAGTCGGGCCTGGCCCGGGATTTTCCGCTAGCGAATTATGCGGAGCGCCTCGCTGGCACCGCCGGCGGCGCCCCGTCGCTTTCATCCAGCTTGAAGACACTCACAACGGTGGCCAGTTCGTTGGCCTGCTGCTCCATGCTGGCGGCAGCGGCGGCGGCCTGTTCTACCAGCGCCGCGTTTTGCTGCGTCACCGTATCCATCTGCGCTATCGCATGATTGATCTGTCCGATGCCGGAAGCCTGTTCCTGGCTGGCGAACATGATCTCGTTCATGATGTCGGCCACTTGCTGCACGCCGCGCACGATGTTGGTCATGGTGGCCCCGGCCTGGTCGACCAGCGCGCCGCCGGTTTGCACTTGCAGGGCCGACGCGTCGATCAGGGTCTTGATCTCCTTCGCTGCGGTGGCCGAACGTTGCGCCAGACTGCGCACTTCGGTTGCCACCACCGCAAAGCCGCGCCCTTGTTCACCCGCGCGGGCCGCCTCGACCGCCGCATTCAGCGCGAGGATATTGGTCTGGAACGCGATACCGTCGATCACGCCGATGATGTCCGTCACCCGTTTCGACGACTGGTTGATCGAGCCCATGGTTTCGACCACTTGCGCAACCACCGATCCGCCCTGGACCGCCAGTTGCGATGCCGAGGTGACCAATTGATTGGCCTGCTTGGCATTGTCGGCATTCTGCTTGACGATGGAGGTCAATTGCTCCATCGTTGCAGCAGTTTCTTCCAGCGAGCTGGCCTGCTGCTCCGTGCGCGACGACAGGTCCAGGTTGCCGGCCGCGATCTGGCTGGACGCGGCGGCGATGGTCTGCGAGCTGCCGCGGATTTTCCGCACGGTGCCCGCCAGTTGCGCCTGCATGGTTGAGATCGCGTGCAGCAGGCTGCTGCGGTCGTTGTCCTTGAGTTGGATCGGCGACGACAGGTCGCTGCCTGCGATACGGCCGGTCACTTCCGCCGCATAGGCCGGCTCGCCGCCCAGCGAGACGATGATGGAACGGATAATCTGCCGGCCGAGCAGGCACATGACGCCCAGCGCCGCCAGGAACATCCACAGCACGTGCCACGCCGAGTCCCAGAAGGTCTGGTCGATATCATCGCTGAAAAAACCGGTGCCTATCCACCAGTCCCAGGGCTTGAACTCGACGACGCCGTTCAGTTTCGGCACCAGCGTGCCGTCCAGCCGCTTGGATTTCATCGTCACCAGCGCGACGTGCGTCTGTGCCAGCGCTTCACGGTAGGCCAGCGCATCCGGCCTGCCGTCCATGGTTTCGCCCTGTGCGATGACACCGATGTTTTTCGGATTCGGATGCACCAGATTCAGGCCGTCCGGCCGGCGCACCCAGTAATAGCTTTTGTCGTCGTTATTCAACTGCGTCAATGCCGCTTTCGCTGCGGCCTGGGCCTGGGCCTGGGTCAGGCTGCCGTTTTGCTCCAGCCCCTGGTAGTACGCGACCAGGCGCTCGCCCATTTTCAGCATATTGACAATCTGGGCTTCGCGCCCCTGTACCGTGGCCTTGCGCAACGCGTACAAACCGACTCCGCCAACCAGCGCCACGGCAAGCAGGGCTGCACCCACCAGTAAAATTAATCTGCTTGTTACCTTCATGATGTTTCTCTTGTGGTGGAATGCCGGACGCAGATCTAAAAATTTCTGATCTTCGGTTTGGCGTGGGTAATAAAATATTCGGGTCGCATTTTACGTGTTACTTCGAGCATAGGCAGCACGTGGTCCAGGTGGGAGCGCATGGCTGCCACTGCGTTGGCCGGATCGCCGGACGCGATCGCCGCGATGACGGCGCTATGCTCGACCAGTACGCCATCCATGCGGCCCGCCAACGGCAGGGTCAGCTGGCGATAGCGGTCGATCTGGGTCTTGGCCTGCAAGATGATCTGCCACACTCCAGGAAAGCCGGACAACTCGGCCAGCGCGGCGTGAAAATCTTCGTCGGTCTGGTGAAAGCCGTGCTTGTCGTTGGCGCGTATGCAGGCGGTCTGTGCATCGAGGATGGCCTGCAGGCGCGCGATGCCGTCCGGCGTGGCGCGCTCGGTGGCTTTTTCAATGATGGCCAGTTCCAGCGCGGAGCGCACCAGCATTGCTTCTTCCAGATTGTCCAGCGGGATACGGGCGACAAAAGTGCCGACCCGCGGCACGACTTCGATCAGCCCCTCCTCCGCCAGTCTCTGCACGGCTTCGTGCACCGGCGTGCGGCTGGTTCCCAGTTCTTCGGCGATGTCGCGCTCGACCACGCGCGCGCCGGGCAGCATGGTCATGTCGACGATGCGCTGGCGCAAGTGATGGTAGACGCGGCCGGCGGCGCTGATACCGGCTTCGCTGGCGCGCTGAATATCAGGTGAAGAGGTGGTCATAATATGATTAGTTTAGAGAGAAGTTGGCAACCATGAGTTACATCCTCGGCAGGTGCTAAGCGCGTGAGAAACTACTGCGAAATTAGCCCGGCGTTGCTGCGCCTGGCCAGGCTAATTTCGCAACGGTCTTCTTGCTTGCCAGTTTAGCATCATTTTTCATGAAACAATCGCGTCGCGGTGCTGCGCCACAATGGCCGCAAGGCGGCGTCCTGCCCATGCCGCCTCGCGACGTGCCGGGTGGATCGCCACTGCAAGCCTATGCGCCAATGAAAAATAGTTTGCTGCCTTATGACTAGCTGTCGTTCTCACGTATCCGGCCTTGCGGCCGGATACGTGCCGAGCTGCGGCTTATTGCGCCCAGCGCGAACCGAACAAGTTCGACTGCCCAATCGCCGGAAAGTCGACGAAAGCCTTGCTGCAGTCCACGACATTGTTAGGATCGACCGCTTGCGTCGCGACGCCGTTGACGACCACGCGATTGGCCGCCGAGGCGAAGATCGGCAAGTTCACGCCGCTAATCGCCAAATTGGCATCGGACGAAATGATCGAGATCGCGGCCGGGTTGTCAGCCACTACGTTGGTCAGGCTCATCCCCAGTGGGTAGGCTGGTAAATTGAAGCCTCCTGTATTGGCCTGGAAGCCTTGCAGCTTGACCGCCGAATTACCCAGGATGCGCACATTGCTCAACGTGATGTCATGGAAGTTCGGAACCAGCGGACCTGCTGCCGGCAATGCCTTGGTGCTGTAGTAAGGCGTGAACAACAAGGCATTCTGCGCATCGCTGATGCAGATGTTTTTGTAGCTGATGTTGCTTACTTCGCCGCCGCGGGCGTAGTCGGACTTGATGCGCAAGCCCTCTTCCGAGTGGATGAAGGAGTTGTCGTACACCTGCACGTTGGTCACGCCGGCGTTGGTCTCGCTGCCTATCGAAATGCCATGGCCCCAGTAGATATGGTTGTGGGCGATCACGATGCCGGCCTTGCGGTCGCTACGCACGTCACGGCTGCCGTCGATGCCGAACAGGCCCGAACCGGCGGGGCTAGGATTATTGCTGCCTTTCAGAGCGATGTCGTCGTCGCCGGTACTGACGTAGTTATAGGCAAACACGAAGTTCTTCAGGTAGCCGTCGAAGCTGATGCTGCCGGCCGACGTGGTGCTGCTGCCGGTGGTCAGCTTGCCGCTCAGCGCTTTGGATGCCGAACCCGGATCGAAGGCGTCGGTGTTCTTGACGTTGTCTTCGGTAAAAGTGGCGCCGGTGTACAGCGGGTTGCCGTTACCGGCCGGATTGGCGAAGGCCGCCAGCGACGGAGTCTGCACTTTCACGCCCCAGATGGTCAGGCCGTCGACGCCGCTCGGCACCACATGGAAGTTGGCGCTGTTGTTCAGGCTGACCTTGTACAGGGTCAGGTTCTTCGCGTAGTTAAACACCATCATGCGGAAGTTGGACTGCGAACCGAAGCCGGTAGTGCCGTTCTGCACCATGTTGCCCAGGTACGCCAGATCCCACCACGTCATGTTGCGCGCCGACGATTTGGAGTCGACGATGGTGCCGCCGTTGTCGCACGAAGTGCCGTCAACAGCTTGCGTGGCCTTGGCGTAGGCAACGTAGGTGTTGGAGCAGCTCATGTCCACTTTCATCAGCGGGTACAGCTTGTTCGAGGTGACGATTTCAGCGTAAGCGCGGCTATCGATGCTGCCGTCGCCCATCACGGCCGAGTTGACCATGTTGTTGCCGTTGATCAGGGCCAGGCAGTTGCCCGAGCTGCCCGCTTTCGACGCGCTCACCGCGGTGTTGGCGCAATAGGTGCCGGCCGGATTCGGCGCATAGGCCATCACGTCGCGCGTGGCGTACATGGTGACGCCTTTGTCGATCCACAGCGTGACGCCGGACGGCAGGGTCAGCGGACCGGTGATGAAGGAGTCGCCGGGGCCGGTGCTGCTGACTACCAGACGAACAGCAAACTTGCTGCCCTTGTACTGGGATTTGGCCAGTTCCTCCCCGGAGGCGCCGGACAGGTTCTTGTTAGGGACGGCGGCTGCTTTCTGGGTCGCGGTGGCGGTGGCGTCGGCCGCAGCGATGGCAGCGCCAACCTCTTTGTCGACCGCCGCGCCGCAGGCGTCCAGGGCGGCCTGGATGCGGGCCTGGTCGGGATTGATCACTGCCGGATCGACGGCAACGCCGACGCCTGCCTTGGATGGATCGGCCTCCGGCGGCAGCGAGCCGTCCGGACGGCGCACCAGATTGTTGCCCGCTTCCAGTGTGGAGCAGACCTGGGATGCGGTCGGCAATTGCGGTTCGGCCGGCAAGTCCGGATCGAATGCAGTAGTGCCGACCTGGAATAATTTGCCCGGAGTGTAGCCGACGCTGGTCGAGCCGGGCGTGCCGCTATCGCCACCGCCGCCGCATGCGGCCAGGGTCGCAGCGGCGATCAACGCAAGGATAAGCTGCGCGGTGCGCGCGCGGCCGAAATGTGTGGATGTTTTCATAGATTGATGTCTCCTAAATCAGATACGGTCAGAACCGGGCCAACAAGCCGAAGCCGATGGCGCGCGGGCTGTCGCCGGGGGCCAGGAAGGCATTGTCGCTACCGGCGTTATTGCTGCGCAGCGGGGATTGGCCAAGGTTGACATTGGCTTGCGAGTTGTTGCGGATCTTGGTGAAGTAGACGTACGGCGTGAAGTTACGGTCCAGGTTATAAGTGGCGCCTATCGATATCTGGGTCGCGCCGAAGTCGCCGGCCGACGCGAAGGTCGTGCCGCTCAGGTTGCCCAGCTTGCCGTAGCCGATCATGACGGACGCGTCGCCGATGTCCTGCGCCAGAGAGATCATGGCTGAGCGCTGCTTCATCTTGCCGACTTGCAAGCCGGTGTAGAAATTGGAACTGGTCGGCGCTGCCACCTGCGCGAAACCAAAATCGCCCGCTTCGTAACCGACGCCGACAAAGGTCTTGGTTGGGAATTTGTACGACGCCACCACCTTGTAGTAGCTGGTGTTGACGCCATCTTGCGCATCGCTCACGAAACCGTAGCCTTTTTCCAGGCGGTCGGTATCGACACCCGTATTATCTTGACGATCGTAACCGACGCCGACCGAAAACGGGCCCGCCGTGTATTTGGCCGCCAGCGAGTAGCGGCCGCGGGTGCTGCGGCTGCTCTGCGTTTCGTCGAATCCGTAAGAGGCTCCGGCCTGCAAGCCGAATTTTTCCGGCGACAGGTAATGAATCGAGTTCTTGTAGCGCGCTTCGCCGCGGCCGAAGATGCTGTCGGGATTTCCGCTCAATTGTGCCGAGGTGTTGTTCCAGAGGTCGACGCCGTGCACGGTCATGCCCAGGTTGCCGCCCAATTCGCTGCCGGAGCCAACCAGGCTGCGGTACACGGAATCGTTATTGCCGATGACGACGCGGCCGAAGCGCTCGCTGGCAACGCCGACGAAGGTGTTGCGCGATTCGATCGTGCCGGTTTTGCCGTTGTCGTTGACACCGCCCTGTTCAAAATTGTTCAAACCGCCTTCGATTTGCCAGATGCCCTTGATGTCGGCATTGATGCTCACCGCGCCGGAAAAACCGATACGGGAATTGCCATCGGAAATGCGGCCGCGGCGCGCATACGGCGTCGCGCCGCCAAGCGCCTGGACCGACTCCACCTCGCCGTTGATAAAGCCGTAGATATTGGTCTCGACCTTGGTGTCGGCCAAAGCGTATTGGGTCAGGCTACCAAGAATGGCCGCGGCCATGATTGACTTCCTGGAGAAGGTGATACTTTTCATCTATATGCTCCTGGTTGTAACACCGTCGGATGAGGTGCGTTTTTATTACTGAAAAAAAAGAATGTGCCCTATCCCGCCGGGCAATCGAGCGGCAGCGATTGCCGTTCGGCAGCCGCTGTTGAAACCAAAATTGTCATCAGGTACTCAGGACGGCCTGGGTATTGTCGGCAGCCGGCGCCTTGCTGTCGAAGCGCTCGCGCACCAGCAGCGCCACTACCAGGGCGGCGATCAGGTCGAACACGGCCAGCAGCAAAAACAACGGGCCGTAGCCGACATGCGTGACCAGCACGCCGAACAGCAGCGTGAAGACGGTCGCGCCGAGATAGCCGGACATGCCGGCAAGGCCGGTTGCAGTGGCCACCTCGTGCTCGCGGAACACGTCGGAGGTGATCGAATACAGCGCGCCGGACAGGGTCTGGTGGGCAAAGCCGCCGACACACAGCAAAGCGATGGCGGTGTACGGGCTGGCGACCAGGCCGATGCACGCGGGGCCGATCATGCACACCGCGCCGACTCCCACCACCAGCTTGCGCGAGGTGAACAACGAGACCTTGGCGTAGCGGTGAAACAGCGGACTGAGGTAACCGCCCAGAACACAGCCGATATCGGCTGCCAGGAAGGGCAGCCACGCGAACATGGCGATTTCCTTCAGATTCATGTGGCGCTCGGTCGCCATGTACAAGGGAATCCAGGCGTTGAAGGTTTGCCAGGCCGGCTCGGACAAAAAGCGCGGCACCGCGATCGACCAGAAATTGCGGTTACGGATGATTTGCCGCCAGCCGGCTTTCCCGCTCTTGCCGCTATCGGGTTTTGCCTGCTGGCCGCTAAGGATGAAGTCGCGCTCGCCTTCGGAGAGGCGCTGCTGGTTTTTTGGATGTTTGTAAAATAGCATCCACAGGCAAGTCCAAACGATGCCGAGCACGCCGACGATGATGAACGCCCATTTCCAGTTGCCATGCATCAGCGCCCAGACCACCAGCGGCGGCGCGCACAGTGCGCCGATCGAAGAACCGATGTTGAACCAGCCTATGGCAATCGAGCGCTCTTTGGCGGGGAACCATTCGGTGGTGGCCTTGATCCCGGCCGGGATGCCGGCTGCTTCGGCGATGCCCAGACAGCCGCGCAGGAAGGCCAGGCTTTGCCAGCCGGTGGCCAATGCCGCAGCCGCACAGGCGACTGACCAGGCCAGCGCGAACACGGCAAAACCAATCTTGGTACCGATGCTGTCGAGAATATAGCCGGCAACCGGCTGCATCACCGCATAGCAAATCTGCCAGGCGACCACGACGTAGGAGTATTGCTGGGTACTGACATTGAGCTCTTGCATCATGGTCGGTGCCGCGACCGACAATGTGTTGCGTGCCAGATAGTTGACGATCAGGCCGGCCGTGACCAAGCCCACCATCCACCAGCGCATGCCTCTAATCTTTTTCATCCGGTCTCCTGCTACTTTCTCGTGATCTGCCGTCCCAGTGGGGGCCAGTTTTCGGATTGTTTGGCTCTCGAAATGAAACGCCGTCAACCTCTGAGATGGCAAAACTATGTAAATGCATTGATCGCAGCGCGGATGCTGTGACACGCAATCAGGGTGCCGCTGGATAACAGCAGGCGGCAAATCCAGAGCCGCTCTGCAGCGCTATCGCACCCAGTCGGTGGCGAATATCCGGATGCTGAAAACGACGCTGCATGCCGACAGCGAAGCGCTCCATCTGCCCGCGGCACCGATGCTGAATCAGCAATCCGGATCCGCAAACCCGACCATGCTGAAGCGGCCTCCTTGCTTTTGCGTGGAGCCCGCACCACACAGTTTTTTGATTTTTTCGAAATGCGCCATTTTGGCGCAAATGTGATATATCAATAATCTAACTGTGATATATCACATTTGCAAGCACTATTTTGACCGGGAGTTAGCCCGCCGGGGATGGAAATTGCCGTGATCGAGTGAGAAATTAGTCGACAAATCAACCACTTACATTGCACATCGGATTTTCATATCGCCGATTCGCAAGAGTCGTTGCCTTACAACAATTGGCGGCAATCTGCCTATCCTCTATTTGGCAAAAATGCTTTATTTTCCGAACTGCGTTCGGCGGCATATAGGCGAGGATGTCGTTTTGCCTTGCATGCCGCCGGCACAGCGAATTCGCTGCGGGTGAGCTTGAAATGGCGCACCCGGAAAGTTTTGCATGGCGATTTTCAAACATATCGCACCATTTTTGTGCGTTCTTTATCCATCGACGCCCTGCTCCGGCCGACCGTACCCAAGCGTCCGGAACCATCATCAGCCGCATGACATCGAATACCGCAGCCGGCATGCAAACGGCGAATTGCGGAGACGGTGGGAATACTGCGTGGGCGCCCTCCATGCTGCGGGGCAGCTGGAGAATATAAGGGACCTTGTTTCAGGGGGCACGGCAGGCAAGCAAGGCGACCGGCGAACGCTGGAGGATGGCTGGGGATGGCGGCGCCGTCGTACAGGCCGTTACTTCATTGGGGTACGCCCTGAACCTGTCGGTCATTGCCGAAGGCGTGCAGAGCCGGACACAGGCAGATTTCCTGCCGTAACATGCATGCGGCTACAGGTAGGGATATGGCTTCGGCAGACCGGTGCGCAAGCGAGCCTTTTCACTGCTCGCCGACACCGTCCAACGGACGGCCTCGGGTCCGGCCGAGGCGGCGGCTATATAGCGATAGTCTCCGCCTGCCTCTCCAGCAACGCCACAAACTCATGCTCAGGAACCGCCTTGCTGAAATAGAAGCCCTGGTATTCGTCGCAGCTGGAAGCGGCCAGGGTATGCAACTGGGTGGCGGTTTCCACCCCCTCGGCTATCACCTTCAAGCCCAGCGTATGCGCCATCGCCACGATCGCCAGCACGATCGCGGTATCGTTGGGGTCTTCCGGTATGTCCTTGATGAAGGAGCGGTCGATTTTGACGCTGTCTACCGGGAAGCGCTTCAGGTAAGCGAGCGAAGAATAGCCGGTGCCGAAATCGTCTATCGACAAGGTAAAGCCGGCCGCTTTCAAGCCGTCCATCAGCACAATCGCCTGGTCGCGATTATGCATCACCATGCTTTCAGTGATCTCAAACTCTATCGCTGCGGGGCTGACGCGCCAGAATTCGACCACGCTCTGCACATCCTGCAGCAGATTGGCGTCATTGAACTGTGCCGCCGACAGGTTGATCGCGACCCTGCCGAAAGATTCATCAACTTCCCGGAAGGCCAGCACATCGCGGCAGGCAATATCCAGCACCAGCATGCCGAGCCGGCCTATCAGTCCCGCCTCTTCGGCCAGCGTAATGAACTCGCCGGGAAACAGGATGCCGCGCTCCGGATGATTCCAGCGCACCAGCGCTTCGGCGCCGACGATGCGGCCGGACGCGATGTCCAGCTTGGGCTGATAATACACGACGAATTCGCGGCGTTCCAGCGCGCGCCTCAGCCTGGCCTCAAACGCCAGGCGCTCGACGGTGTGCACATTCATTTCCGACGCATAAAACTGGTAGTTGTCCTTGCCGCGGTTCTTGGCCCTGTACATCGCAATATCGGCATTCTTCAACAAGGTCTGCGCGTCCTTGCCGTCGGCCGGATAGGTGGCAATGCCGATGCTGGCGCTGAGCTGGCATTCCTGTCCGCGGATATCAAACGGCAGCGCGGCCTCAACCAGCAATTTTTCGGCAATATCGCTCAGGTCCATCGGGTTGTCGTACTGGTCCACCAGCAGGATGAATTCATCGCCGCCGACACGGGCCACGGTATCGGACTCGCGCAGGCAAGCCTTGAAGCGCCTGGCGATATTGCGCAATACCGTGTCGCCTTCGTCATGGCCGAAAGTGTCGTTGATATTCTTGAAGCGGTCCAGGTCGACAAAAAACACCGCAAGCCGGGAACGATTGCGCTCCGCGTGGGCCAGCGACTTTGCCAGATGCTGGTGGTACAAGAAGCGATTCGGCAGGCCGGTCAGGTCGTCATAGTGCGCCAGCTTCAGGATTTTTTCTTCGGATCGGCGATCTTCAATGGCGATACTGGCAATATCGGTGGTAATCCCCATCAACACCATGTCCTCGTCGCCAAGCCGGGCACGGGTGGTAAAGAACAAAGTGAAAGTGCCAAGCAATTGCCCGTTCTTGCCCATGATGGGCCAGGCGCCGCAGCTGGCAAAGTCGGATAATTGTTCCAGGGCGTTGACGAACTGCATCTCCGGCGCCAACTGGAGATCCTCGACCCAGACTGGACTGGCATTGATGATGGCTTCGCTCCAGACGCCGTTGCCCTTGCTGACCGCCAAGGCATGCACTTGCGGCTTCAGTATCTCCGGAAAATTCCGGCCCGCCAGCCGGGAAAAAGAACGCTGATCGTCGCTCAGCAATTGTATGCCGCAGCGCCAGTGCGGATTCAGTTTTTCCACGAACTGGCATACCGCTTCCAGGATATTCGGCAACTCCTCTCTGCTGCCTATCAATTGCAACAGGCGATTCTGCCCTTCCATCAGCCGTTCCGTGTATTTCCTCGAGTTGACATCGCGCATCACACAGAACAGCAGCATTTCGTTTTCGACCTCCACCCGGCTCAGGGTAACTTCATTGAACTGCAATTGCCCATGCCTATGGGTAGTCCATTCAAATCGCTGTGCCGCACCTTCAAAAGCCGCGTCCACCAATTCCGCAACCAGCTTGTAGCGCGCCGTATTCGGCCGTTGATCCACTTTTTGCGCATCGGGCGAGAATTCGCCGGCGCGCCTGCCTACGATCTCGGCCGCCGACGCTGCGCCGAACAGCGCGACCGCCGCCGGATTGCAGTCCACATAGCAATAATCGCGATTGATCAGCAGGATGGCATCCTGCGCCTCGAGGTATAACAGGCGATAGCGATTTTCGCTGGCCTTGAGGCGGGTATTTGATTTCCTCAGATGATTGATGTGCCACACCAATATGCCAGCCAGCAACAGGATGAAGCCTATCGTCAGCGCCGCCAAAAATACCCTTTGCTTCAGCCGTTGGCTCCAGCTCAGCAAGACGCTGCCCCTGTCCCGCGCGTAGACGACGGTGATAGGGAAGTCCAGCATTTTTCTATAGGTATACATCAGCTCGGCATCGCCGCCGACGAAAGGCTTATCCTGCAACACGCCCTCCACCGATCCGTTGCGGATGCGATTGGCGATGGCCGACCTGCCGACGTTCAGGCTCAGATAGCGTTCGTCAAACGGCGACCGGATGATGATGTTGCCGTCATTGTCGTGCAAAGAAATACTTGCATCGCCATCCCTGGCGACACGCTCATAAAATTCATTCAGGTAAGCCAGGTCTATCTCGACCTGGATCAGGCCTGCATGCTGCCCCTCCGCATTATAAATATTCCTGGCCACCGGCAAAATCCAGCGGCTGCCCTGCCTCACCTTGACCGGGGCACCGACCAGCACCGCCTTGTAGGCCGGATGCTGCAGCAGGAATTTCACATACTGCCTGCCGTTAAGATCAATTTGCTCGGCCGGAAATTGAAATGAAGTCGCCCACAAGTTGCCGCTGGTGCTGACTACCGCAATGGATTGCAGGAATCTCGAATCCTGCCTTTGATTGACCAGGATCTGCCGCATCGCAGCTTCGTCGTGCAATATGTCATCGCCTTCGTTCTTGATATCTTCGGCAGCGGCTCCTATCGAGCGCGTCGCATCCTGCAGGATGCGGCTGGCATGCTCTTCCAGCACCCGCACAGCGAGATAGCTGTTTTCCTGCGCGGACGACAGCGTCAACACTTTATCCTGGGCAACCGACCACCAGGTTTGCCCCAGAATGGCAATAATAATCAGGCTGACAATTGACAAGAACACCGTCGTTGGCACATCACGCTGTTCCCGGCTGGCGGTAGTTCTTTCCATGCGGATACCCTCAGGGCCTGCTATTAAATTACTGATTGTGAATGGCCACAGATAACTTAAAACTCAGCGCGCCCTGGGATGGCCGCATTCGGGCGACAACCTGCTGGGTCAAATGAATGTCTCGTTATAAATATTGTTTTTAAGAAAAGAGCGCCACGACTCCGTGCAAACTTTATATGAAAGTGTACCACTGGAAATTTCCTAATTACATTGTTGTAATGTAGTCATACAACAAATCCACGCGGGGACGTGGGCTCGTACGCTTGGGGGCGGGATAGGGGGCAAGAGGATAAAACGGCGGCAATCCGAAAACAGATTGCGAAATGACAAGACAATAAAAGTGAAGCAAGCCGGTAGGCCGGATTCTGTTACGGCACTCGGCATTGCTGCTCCATGCTATGACAATCATTCCTCTAGGCGCTGGATTACTCCAGCGCTCAAGCTTTCTACCCGCACGCTCCGCGAGCAGCATCAATGCGTGCCTATTTGAAATTGCTCCGGGTGGAGGTTACCGCGTTTCACCGTAACTAAATACGCTCGTCTCTGTGGCCCTATTCCTCGCCTTATACCTTGCGGCTTTCAGCGTACGGCCGTTAGCCGTCACCCTGCTCTATGGAGTCCGGACCTTCCTCCCGCCTTAACATTACGATAAGGCCAGCGATTGTCTGGCTTGCTTCAGGCGGTATTGTAACAGCGCAGGCTTGCGGTTCATAGCGGTTCATAGCGGAACAAGCGGATTACCGGAATATCCGCGTTTCTGGTAGCGTATGGCTTTTCCCGTCATATTATATTGTCATGCTCAAATCTCGCTCTGGTGGTCAGCTGGTCGTGGATGCACTGCAGGTCCATGGTGTGGATATGGTATTCGGCGTGCCCGGCGAAAGCTATTTGCCGGTACTGGATGCGCTGTACGACAGCCCTATACGCTTCATCATCAACCGCCAGGAGGGCGGTGCCGCCTTCATGGCCGACGCCTACGGCAAGATGACGGGTCGTCCCGGCGTCTGCTTCGTCACGCGCGGGCCGGGCGCCACCAATGCCGCGATAGGGGTGCATACCGCGTATCAGGATTCAACGCCGATGATCCTGTTCGTGGGACAGGTAGGAAACGATTTTGTCGAACGCGAGGCCTTCCAGGAGATCGACTACCGCCGCATGTACGGGCAGATGGCAAAATGGGTAGCGCAGATAGACCGTACCGAGCGCATCCCGGAATATATTGCACGCGCGTTCCAGGTCGCCACCAGCGGCCGCCCCGGCCCGGTGGTATTGGCGCTGCCTGAAGACATGCTGGCTGGGCAGGCGGCGGTTGCGAATACCCGCAGCTACACGCCGGTACAGGCA
>Ga0210384_10005094_pt1 | contig 14451 bp, 9 predicted proteins | sample IncBWH2MmetaG_FD_160574 | JGI IMG/M metagenome (GOLD analysis project Ga0210384, IMG submission 160574) | Forest soil microbial communities from Barre Woods Harvard Forest LTER site, Petersham, Massachusetts, United States - Inc-BW-H-2-M | ecosystem: Environmental > Terrestrial > Soil >...
AGTATTGATTGATGGAGGTTAGTTCGTTCTTCAATGCCTGGTTGAGGAAGTCCAGAACTTTCGCGTCGCCCTGCACGGCAGCCCCTTAGGTGTTCGGTGGTTGGATGCGATCAGAATGCCCAGGGATTGTATGCCTTAAGACACCTAGGCTAGACGGCAAATCCGCTGCCGGTGCGGGGGAAGCAGGCATGCGCAGCCGCGCGCACCGCGGATTCGCTGCGCGAGTCGAGGGAGGCTGACAAGGTCGCCCTGGCTTCCGGGACACACTTGCCGCAGCAGGTGCCCACCCCGAGCTCACGGGTGAGATCCCGCAAATTCCTGGCTCCGCCCTTCACGGCGGACCTGATGTGCCTGTCGGAAACCGCTTTGCAGACGCATATGATCATGTCGGTATTGTGAACGCGAATGCGAATGATTGTCAATACCGTTCATTTAATGTTTCAATTTAACCTAATGGAGGCGCAATCGCCGCCCGTCTTGTGGTGAAATCCCGTCAGGGGAGTGTGGCATCGGATCGAGGGAGACCGGGGTGACAAGAACTTTCACTGCAAGCATGGCCGCGGTCACCATCTCGGCGCTGTTGCTGATCGGCGGATGCGGGAAGTCAGGCGGCGGCGGCCAGCCCCCGCCGCCGCAAGTCAGCGTGGCCCAGGTGCTGGAGAAGCGGGTCAAGGATTGGGATGAGTTCACCGGACGGCTGCAAGCCGTGGAGACGGTGGAAATCCGCCCGCGGGTTTCGGGCTACATCGACAAGTTGGCATTCACCGAGGGCAGCCAGGTCAAGCGCGGCGACCTCTTGTTCGTCATCGACCCGCGGCCCTACCAGGCGGATTACGATCGCGCAGCCGCCGACGTCAAGCGCTACAAGACCGCTCTCGAGCTCGCGCGCATCGAATTGACCCGCGTGCAGCGGCTGAAGGACAGCGGCGCCGTCTCCCAAGAGGAGCTGGATGAGCGCAAGAGCACGGTCGCACAGGCCGAAGCCAACTTGGGGGGAGCCGAGGCTGCCCTCGAAACGGCGTCGCTCAATTTGAACTGGACGCGGGTCACGAGCCCGATCGATGGGCGGGTCAGCCGCGCGGAAGTGACGCGCGGGAACCTGGTCACCGGCGGGACCAACGGCGGCACCTTGCTCTCCTCGGTGGTGTCGATGGATCCCATGTACTTGTATTTCGACGCGGATGAACAGAGCTACCTGCGCTACTCACAGATCGCACATTCGGTCGGCCCGGGCTCGAACGGCGCGCAAAATCCCGTGCAGGTCGGCCTTGCCAACGAGGACGGGTTCCCGCACACCGGAACCCTCGATTTCGTCGACAATCAACTCAATCCGCAGACCGGCACGATCCGCGCGCGGGCCGTGCTGCAGAACAAGAACGGACAATTCACGCCCGGCTTGTTCGCACGGGTGCAATTGTTGGTGAGCGGCGAATATTCGGCCATCTTGATCGAGGACCGAGCGGTCAATACCGACCAGAACCAAAAGTACGTGCTGCTGCTCGGGACCAACAATCAGATCGAATATCGCCAAGTGAAACTTGGACGCGTGATCAACGGATTGCGCGTCGTGCGCGAGGGCTTGAAGCCGGGTGATGTGATCGTGGTGAACGGCGCGCAGCGCGTGCATCCCGGAATTACGGTGACGCCGCAGCGGGTTACGATGGGCGCGACCGGAACGGACTCCGCAGCCCCGGCGTCCGGTTAGGCCGCTCCCCGATGAATATCTCGTCGTTCTTCATCGAGAGGCCCATATTTGCGACGGTGCTCGCCATCCTGATCACCGTGGCGGGACTGCTCGCGATGCCGGTGCTTCCGATCAGCGAATATCCGGAGATCGTACCGCCAACGGTCGTGGTCAGCGGTCAATATCCCGGGGCCTCGCCCAAGACGATTGCGGAGTCCGTGATCACGCCGTTGGAACAGCAGATCAACGGGGTGGAAAACGCCATCTACACCAGTTCCACGGCGACACCCGACGGGACTTTCTCCATCACGGTGACCTTCAAGCTGGGCACCGATCTCGATATCGCCCAGGTGCAGACGCAGAACCGCGTTGCGCAAGGGGAACCGCGACTGCCTGACGTGGTGCGCCAGATCGGCTTGGTAACTCAGAAGCGCTCGCCGGATCTGACGATGGTGGTGTTCCTGCGTTCCATCGACGGCCGTTATGACTCGCTGTACTTGCGCAACTACGCGGTCATTCAGATCAAGGATGTGCTGGCGCGCCTGCCGGGCATGGGTGACGTGCGGGTGTTCGGCTCCGGCGACTACGCCATGCGATTGTGGCTGGACCCCGGCAAGATCGCTGCGCGCTCCATGGACGTCGATGAAGTGCTGGCCGCGGTGCGGGAACAGAACGTGCAGGTGGCGGCGGGCCAGATCGGCGGCCAGCCGTCGCTTCCCGGCACTCAGTTCGAATACATCGTCAACGCCCAAGGCCGGCTGCAGACCGAACAGGAATTCGGCAACATCGTGGTGAAGAGCGGCGCCAACGGCGAGACGACGTATTTGCGCGATATCGCGCGGCTCGAGCTCGGTCCCGACACTTACGCGCTGCGCAGTATGCTGGACGGCGGGCCGGCGGTCGCCATTCCGGTGTTTCAGCTGCCGGGCGCGAACGCGTTGCAGCTATCGGACAGCGTGCGCGCCAGCATGAAGGAACTCGCGAAGAGCTTCCCGGAGGGGGTCAGCTATGAAATCGACTACGACCCCACGATATTCGTGCGCAGTTCCATCGAGGCGGTGGTGCACACCTTGTTCGAGGCGGTGTTGCTGGTCGTGCTGGTGGTCGTGGTGTTTCTGCAGACCTGGCGGGCGAGCGTCATCCCGCTCGTCGCCGTGCCGGTGGCCATCGTCGGTACGCTGGCGGCCCTGCTGCTCGCCGGCTTTACCATCAATTCGCTGACCTTGTTCGGCTTGGTGCTCGCCACGGGTATCGTCGTCGACGATGCCATCGTCGTGGTCGAGAACATCGAACGCAAGATCGAGCAGGGCTTGAATCCGCATGCGGCGGCGCATGCGGCCATGGGCGAGGTGACTCGGCCCATTATCTCCATCGCCCTGGTGCTGTGCGCCGTCTTCATACCGGTCGCCTTCGTGAGCGGACTCACCGGCCAGTTCTACCGTCAATTCGGCATCACCATTGCGGCCAGCACCATCATCTCCACGTTCAACTCGTTGACCTTGTCGCCGGCGCTGGCTGCGCTGCTGCTGAAGCCGAGGGGCGCGCCTCCGGACGTATTCCAACGCGCCATCAATCGCATCTTTGGGCGATTCTTCGCGCTGTTCAATCGCACCTTCGAGAGAGCCTCGGAGCGTTACGGCCACGGCGTGCGGCGAATCGCCGCGATCCGCGTAGTGGTGCTCGGCGTGTTCGTGTGCCTGTTGGCCGCTACCTGGGGCATCTTCAACATCGTACCGGGCGGCTTCATTCCCGCACAGGACAAGCAGTACCTCATCGGCATCGTGCAATTGCCGGACGCCGCCTCGCTCGATCGCACTGAAAGGGTGGTGCGGCAGATGTCGAAAATGGCGAAGGAAACTCCCGGCGTCGATCACGTCATCGGATTTACCGGTCTTTCGGTGCAAGGTTTCGTCAATTTGAGCAACTCGGCCGTGCTGTTCTTCCCGCTCAAGCCCTTCGATGAGCGCACGACCAAGAACTTGTCGGCCGGCGCCATCGCAGGAGCGCTCAACAAGAAATTCAGCGCCATTCAGGATGCCGTGATATTCGCGGTACCGCCGCCGCCCGTTCAGGGCTTGGGCACCACCGGCGGGTTCAAATTATTCCTGCAGGATCGCGGTGCGCATGGCTACGACGAGCTCGCCCGGGTCACGGCAGAGGTGTTGACCAAGGCACGGCAACAGCGCGAGCTCAACCCTTACGCCACCTACACGACGTTTCAGAACAGCGTGCCGCAGCTCTATGCCGATGTGGATCGAGTCAAGGCCAAGAACCAAGCGGTACCCCTGTCCAGCGTATTCAATACCTTGCAAGCTTATTTGGGTTCTATTTATGTTAATGATTTCAATCGCTTCGGACGAACTTATCGAGTGTATGCTCAAGCAGAGCCGCAGTTCCGCAGCCAGCCCGAAGACATTGCGAACTTGAAAATGCGCAACTTGCGCGGCGACATGGTGCCGATGGGAGCGGTCGCCGATGTTCACTTCGAAGCGGGGCCGGATCGCGTGTCGCACTACAACGTGTATCTGGCGTCGGATATCAATGGACAGGGTTCTCCCGGCACTTCCTCCGGCCAGGCCTCGGCCGCCATGGAACGCGTGTTGCGCGACACCCTGCCGACCGGCTTCGGATACGAATGGACCGATCTGACATTCCAGCAGAAGTCCGCGGGAAACACGTCACTCTTCGTGTTCCCGATCTGCGTCATGCTGGTGTTCTTGATTCTTTCCGCTCAGTACGAGAGCTGGGCGCTGCCGCTCGCCGTGATACTCATCGTGCCCATGTGCCTGCTGTTCGCAATGTCGGGCGTGTGGTTGAAGGGCTCTGATAACAATGTGCTGACCCAGATCGGCTTCATCGTGCTCGTCGGACTCGCATGCAAGAACGCCATCCTGATCGTGGAGTTCGCACGTGAGCGCGTCGAGCACGGCTTGGCGCCCATCGAAGCGGCGATCGAGGCATGCCGGCTGCGTCTGCGACCCATCCTCATGACCTCGTTCGCGTTCATCATGGGCGTGATCCCACTGGTGACCGCGAGCGGCGCCGGCAGCGAAATGCGCCAGGCCATAGGCATCGCCGTGTTCTCGGGCATGCTGGGTGTGACGTTCTTCGGCTTGTTCTTGACGCCGGTATTTTTCGTGACCATCGAGCTGTGGTTGGAGAAACGCAGGAATGTGGGCGCCGAGCAGCCGCCGGTCTCCGCCGCCGAAGAGGAGCCCGGCCGTGCGTAACCGGGCCCGTGTGCAACCAGGCCGCCGGTGGCCGGGGCCGTCGAGGCCCGGCCGTTCGTGGCGCGGTCTCATCGGCGGCGCTGCGGCGGCGGCGATGCTGGCGGGGTGTGCAGTGGGGCCGAACTATCATCGACCGGAGACGCCCGTCGATGCGCATTTCGCCAACGCCGGCGAGCCGGGTCTCAAGGCCGGGGACGCCGTCGAGCGATACTGGACCGGGTTTGCAGATCCCTTGCTCAACGGCCTCATCGACGATGCGCTCGCGCACAACAAGGACCTGGGCGTCGCGGAGGCTAATTTGCAGGCCGCACGCGCAGCCAGGCGACTCGCCGGATTCGATCAATTTCCGACGGTCACGTTCGCCGGCGGCTATAGCCATATTCTGGATTCCAAGCAGCAGTTGCCGTTCCTCGACCGGCATGACCGTGAGTTCGACAGCGCGCAGAGCGACTTCGACGGCCTATGGGAACTCGATCTGTTCGGGCGTGTCAGGCGCAATGTTGAAGCAGCACGCGCCGATGTCGGCGCCAGTGCGGCAACGTTGCAGGATGCCCGCGTCAGCGTCATCGCCGAAGCGGCGCGCGACTACTTCATCCTGCGCGGGCTCCAGGACCAGCTGGCGCTGACGATCCGCAACGCCGACAACCAATTGAACACCGCAAAGCTAACCCGGACCCGGCTGGAGGCAGGCAGAGGCAATGAACTCGACACGGCGCGCGCCGAGGCACAGTGGCAAACCACATTGGCGTCCATTCCGACCTTGCAGGCGTCGATTGCAACGACCATCTATCGGTTGAGCGTGCTCACCGGCCGACAGCCGACAGCGCTCGTCGCGCGCCTGTCGCCGCAGGCGCCGAGCCCTGAGCTTCCTACCCTGAACGCCATCGGCACACCGGAGCAGCTGCTGCGGCACAGGCCCGATGTCCGTGTCGCGGAACGCCGGCTGGCCGCCGCGACGGCGCGCGTCGGCGTCGCCATGGGCGACTTGTTCCCCAAGGTCACCTTGGTCGGCGACTGGGGCTACCAGGCTGCCACCTTCGGCGAGTTCGGCAGTCGCAACGCGGAGTTTTTCTCGGTGGGACCGAGCATTACCTGGGCGGCTTTCGATCTCGGCCGGGTGCGAGCTCGGATCAGCTCGGCGAAGGCAGAGACCAACGCGGCTCTCGCGGGCTATGAGGGGGCGGTGTTGAACGCGCTCGAAGACACGGAAGGCACGCTGATCACCTATGGCCGTTCGCAATCCCGGCGCGAGGCGCTGCAGTTGGCGGCGGCCGCGAGCGACAAGGCCGCTGACTTGGCGCGCAAGCGATTCGAAGGCGGATTGATCGATTTTCTCGAAGTTCTCGACGCGGAGCGCACGGCGTTGAGCGCGGAGTTGCTGCTGTCGCAGAGCCGCACCGATACCGCCACCTCCTTGATCGCCGTGTACAAGGCACTGGGCGCCGGCTGGGGAATATCCGAATCCAACGCGGCAGCGACCGCGCAGCGCTGATCGAGAGGTGCAATGAAGATCTTTTCCTGGAATGTCAACGGTATTCGCGCCGTGATCAAGAAAGGGGTGTTTCAGCCGTTTCTGGAGAAGTTTCGGCCCGATATCGTCTGTCTGCAGGAGACCAAGGCCGAGCGCGGTCAGTTCGAGATCGATTTGCCCGATTACCGCGAGTACTGGAATTCCGCGGCGAAGAAGGGCTATTCGGGCACCGCGATTTTCTCGAAGCAAGAACCGATGTCCGTAGTCAACGGCTTTCCCCTCGAATTTGCAAAGCGCTTCTCGTTCGCCGACGAACTGCGGCGCGACAGCGCCGAGGAAGGCCGGGTCATGACGGCGGAATTCCAGAAGTTCTATGTCGTGACGGTTTATACGCCGAATGCAAAGGACGATCTCAGCCGTCTGCCGCTGCGATTCAAGCACTGGGATCCGGCCTTCCTCGCCTATTGCAAGCAACTGGAGAAGACCAAGCCGGTCATTTTTTGCGGCGACCTCAATGTGGCGCATACCGAGCTCGATCTGGCCAACCCCAAACCGAATCGCGGCAAGAAGGGCTTCACGGATGAAGAACGTCAGGGATTCCAGAATTTCGTGGACGCGGGTTTCGTCGACACCTTCCGGCTCTTCACCCAGGGCAACGGGCACTACTCGTGGTGGAGCCATTTCGCCAATTCGCGGGCGCGGAACATCGGGTGGAGAATCGACTACGTTCTCGTGTCGCGGCAATTGCGCGACGCGGTGAAGGGCGCCGAGATCCATCCCGCCATCATGGGCAGCGATCATTGCCCGGTCAGCGTCACGCTCGATGCATAACCCCAAGGGCGCGCACTGGCGCGGGCAGCGCCTTGCGGCAGTGCTGTTCGATCTCGACGGCACGCTGTTGGATACCGTGGCCGATATTGCGCTGGCGCTCAACCGGACCCTGGCCGGGTATGATTGCGAGCCGTTGGCCGAGGACGCGGTGCGGAGAATGATCGGTCGCGGCGCGGACATTCTGATCGAGCGCGCCGCAGCCTCGCAGGGCCGCATCATCGATGCTGCGACCCGGGCCGAGATGATCGAGCGGTTCTTTCACCACTATGGCGGGCTCGAGGGATCGAATGAAGACAGCGCAAAGCCGTACGCCGGCGCCGCGGAATCGCTCCGAACCCTGCACGATGCCGGTCTGCGCATCGCGGTGGTCACCAACAAGCAGCATCGCTTTGCCGGGGGTCTGCTCCGGCGCCTGGGTCTCGCGGACTGGGTGGACGTAGTGGTCGGCGGAGATACCTGCGCGCGGCGCAAGCCGGACCCGCAGCCCTTGCTCTTTGCGTGTGAGTCGCTGCAGGTGCCGCCGTCCGAGTCCTTGATGGTCGGCGACTCGGTGAACGACGTGCAAGCGGCGCGCGCTGCCCGCATCCCGGTCGTCTGCGTATCGTACGGATATAACGAGGGCCGGGATCCGCGCACATTGGAATGCGACTTGCTCCTTGATTCGTTGACCGAGCTTCCCGCGCTGCTGCAGGTGTCCTGATGCGAAGGGTTCTACTGCTGGCGATGCTCTGTTGCTCGGCAGCGGTTGCCGCGGGTGAGCCGCCCAGCCGCTATGGTGTCGACGCGCCGGAGCTCGCGCGCCTCGGCGACCACGCCGTTGGGGTCAAGACCCTGCATCTGGTCCAGCATGGACAAATCGACGTGCTGGCTTTCGATGCAGCCAAGGGATCCGCGCCATTGGCGGATCGCGCGCTGACCGTGGACCTATGGTATCCGGCAAACCCACGCCCAGGCTCGCCGCCCGTCGTATATACGGCAAGACTTCCATCAGAGCCTCCCGCCGCGCCGGCGAGTTTTTCCGTTCCCGGCATCGCCGTGCGCGACGCACCGCCCTCGGGAACGAGCTTGCCGCTGGTGATCGTCTCTCATGGCTACAGCAACGACCCCGCAGCCATGACTTGGCTGACGGAGAACCTCGCATCGAAGGGATACGTCGTGGCCGCCATCCGCCACGACGATCCTCCGATCACCGATCGAACGCGCTTCCCGCAACCCTTGATGCGCAGGCCCCTCGACATCGCCTTTGCGGCTCGAGAATTGCAGCGCATGCTCGCCGCAGATGATCTCGTGGACCCGGCGCGGACGGCGTTGATCGGCTACTCGATGGGGGGCTATGGCGTGCTGACCGCGGCGGGTGCGGCGCTCGATCCGAACGGCGGCGCCGTCAAGTTCGTGCCCGGCGGCTTGATGCTGCCGTTCGCGCGCGGCGGAGCGTTGCTCGACTCGGTTAGCGTCAAGGGCCTGCGCGCGGTCGTGGCGATTTCACCTGCCGGCGGCGGCTCGCTGGCAGCGTGGGGCGCGGACGGAGTGCGCATGATCACGGCTCCGCTGCTGCTCATAGCCGGCGACCACGACAGAACGGTGGACTACACGACGGGGGCGCGGGCGATTTTCGACATGGCGAGCGGCGCGCATCGCTATCTGTTGACCTTCAAGGAAGGTGGACATTCGATCGGTTTGAGTCCGGCGCCGGATTCCATGCGGCAACGTCTTTGGGATCAAGATTGGTTCGAAGATCCGGTGTGGCGCAAGGAGCGGATCAACGCCATCAATGCGCATTTCATCACGGCGTTCCTCGATCGGTACGTCAAGGGCGACGAGAGCCGCGCCGCGTATCTGGATGTGCCGGTGACGGATTCGGCCGCCGGCGCCTGGCCGGCCGCGACACCGCCTCTCGCGTATGACGCCTACAGTCCCGGTACCGCGCAAATCACCCTCTGGAAGGGCTTCCAACGCAACCACGCGGCAGGGTTGGAACTCCTGCAAGCGGACGCGCGGTCGACTCCATGACGCCGCCTTCTCTTCCGCTGCCGCTCGCCGCACCCGAAGAAATCGGTCTCTCGTCCGTTCGACTCGCCCGCGTGGGGGCGGCGATGCGCGGCGAGGTCGAACGCGGACGTGTGCCCGGCGCCGTCGCATTGGTCGCCCGGCGCGGCCGGCTAGGGCTTTTCGAGAGTTTTGGGCAACGAGATGCTGCGAGCGGCGCGCCGATGGCAAAGGACACGATCTTCCGCATCTACTCCATGACCAAGCCCATCACGTCAGTGGCGGCGATGATGTTGTGGGAAGAAGGGCGGTTCCTGCTCGGCGATCCGGTCGCCAAATATCTGCCCGATCTGGCCGGCCTCCAAGTCGCGGTGGCGCGGGGCGGAGAAATCGAGCGGGTGCCGGTCGAGCGCGCCATCACCATCCAGGATCTTCTGCGCCATACGTCGGGCTTTACCTATGAGTTCCGCGGTTCCGGACCGGTGCATAAGATGTATCAGAGCGCGAGGCTGTACAGCCGCACGCAAAGCAACGCCGAACAGGTCGCCGCCCTCGGCAAGATTCCTCTGCTCCATCAGCCGGGGACACGGTGGGAATACGGACGCTCCACCGATGTCGTCGGCCGCCTCGTCGAGGTGCTGTCGGGCCAACCTCTGAGCGTGTTCTTCGAGCAGCATATTCTGGCGCCGCTCGGCATGGTCGATACCGCATTTCACGTGCCGCAGCGTCACCACTCGCGCCTCGCCGAGGCTTTTGGCAAAGACCCGGACAGCGGAGGAGCGGTGCAGCTGCTCGATGTCCGCAATCCGCCGAATTTCGAGTCGGGCGGCGGCGGCCTGGTGTCGACGGCGAGCGATTACGCGCGCTTTCTGCAGATGCTGCTCGACGGCGGAACGCTCGACGGACGCCGACTGCTGAGCCGCAAGACCCTGGAACTCATGACGGCGGATCACTTGGGACCGATCACCGGAGCGCCCGATCTCCTGCTCCCCGGCCACGGTTTCGGGCTGGGTTTTGCGGTTCGCCTTCACGCCGGCATCGCTTCCGTGCCGGGTTCGGTCGGCCAGTACTTCTGGGGCGGACTCGCCGGCACCACCTTCTGGGTCGATCCGGCAGAGCAGATGTTCGCGCTGCTGCTCATCCAGGCCCCGGGGCAGCGCGACTATTACCGCACGCTCTTCCGCGATCTCGTTTATGCGGCGTTCGACGATTGAGCGGACGGCCGGCGCGTACACCGCCCGCGAGGACGCGCGTCACAGTCCTAGCGGCCGTCGTTAGGGTATGGCCTGAGGTAACTCCTGAGAGATGACCTTCATCACGCCACTTTCTGGGTGAACATGGCAAAAATGCGGGCTATGTGGTGCTGCACTGCGGTCTAATGCCGACCCGATATGGAAAAAGTTAACAAGCTCGGGTTAGTCGTGGCAATTGCTTTGCTGTCGGCCACGCTTGCGTTCGGGGCGGCCGCAGAGTCGACTTTTGCCGATCAGCTCGAGATGCTGGAGTGGTCGGATCCGGAGCGCGCCGCGCAGATAGTCGATGCAGCGCCGCCGCTGGCGGCGGACTCCTCCGCATCGGAAATCGAGATGCTCGAGATCCGCGGAATGGTCTACGCGGACAGCGCCCGAGACGCCGACGTGGACGCCGTCGTGCAGCGGCTCGACGAGATCGCGCGCACGGGCGATGCGACGGCCGTTCGCGCGCGTCACTTCGTGCGGGCGTTTTCAGCGAGCCAGCAGAGGGAGTTCGCGAGGGCCGAAACCGAACTCAAGCAGATCGACATCACTTCAACGCGTTCCGATACCGAGCGCTATCGCACGCTGTCCCTGCGCGGCCATGTATTGCGTATCCTCGGGCAGGACGAGGCGGCGCTGCCCTTTTTGGAGCAGGCGTTGGATCTCGCGAATAAGATGCACGACGAGACGCGGACCGTGCGCGCGATGCTTGCGCTTTCCATTGTCTACTCGGACAGCGGAAATTTCGATCGCGCCACGATTCTGTTGAAATCGGCGCGCAGTCTCGCCACTCGCTTGGGTGATGAGGCGGCATTGGTGGAAACCGAGGAGCGCGTATCCGACATAGCGGATCGCCGCGGGGATCGAGCCGAGGAGCGGCGCGGCTCGCTGGCGGGACTGGAGCATGCGAAGCGCTCGGGAAGCGGTAAATGGCTGGAACTCGCGCTGCTCAATCTCGGCGATTCGTATTTGAAGACCCGCGACTTTAACGAATCGCTCAAATATTCCAAACAAGCGCTACCGATCATGTTGCGGGCCAACCACCACGAGGGTGAGCAAATCGCTCTCTTCAACGAGGGTTTGGCCTACATCGGACTCGGCAGCGTAAAGGCCGGAGAGAAGCTCGCGGAAGGAGCGATAGACAAAGCGCTCGCCGGTAGCGACCTCGTGGGCGCAAAGGACTTGCTTCGAGAATATGCCGACGCCTTGGAGCACGCAGGCTACTTGATGATGGCGATCCAGGCCTATCACCGCTATGACCAGATCAGCGAGAAGTTCATGACGAGCGCGCGGCAGCGCGCGTTCCTCGAACTCTCGGCGCAATTCGACGATGAGCGCAAGGCTCGCGAACTAGAACTTCTGCGGCGTGACAATGCGCTCAAGGTTTCCGAAATGCGCGGCCAGCGCCTGCGTCAACAGCTGATTCTTGCGGCCGCGCTGTTCATCGCATTGATCTGCGCGGCGCTCGTCTGGGCGTTCGCCCGTGTGAGCAAGGCCAACGAACGGCTGCGCTTCAGCAGCGAGCATGACCCCCTGACGGGGCTGTCGAATCGCCGATATTTCAACGAGCGGGTGCTCGCGGTCGACGGCGGCCGCCCGGTCGGCGGCTGCGTTCTGTTGGCGGATCTCGATCACTTCAAACGCATCAACGACACCCACGGGCACCCGGCCGGCGACGCGGTGCTGGCGGCGATGAGTCAGCGGCTTTCGGCGGCGCTGCGCGAGACCGACAAGCTCGTCCGTTGGGGCGGCGAAGAGTTCCTGGCCGTGCTCGGCCCGATGACGCCGGCGCAGGCGGATTTGACCGCCGAACGGCTGCTGCAGGCCGTGCGCCGCGAGCCCGTCCTCTGGAATGGACAAATGATCCACTGCACGATTTCCATCGGCTACGCGAGCTTCCCGATGGCGGGCTCGGCGGCCGACATCTCGCTCGACAGCGCGATCAGCCTGGTCGACAAGGCGCTCTACGTGGCCAAACGCCGGGGTCGGGACCGCGCCTGTCTGATCAAGGTCGTGAGCGCCCGCGATGAAAAGGAATTGACGAGAATCAGCGCCGAGTTCGACTCCGCCACGATCGACCGCAGAGTTCAGTTGGTCGAGATTCTGGGCGCCGCCGCTTAAACGCGCTCGAGCCTTGTCCGGGACGGCCCCGCCGTCCCCGCCTTTCCGATCGAGACACCCCAGTTGGCGCTACTATTCCCCGGAATACTCTAGTACTCCTTGGGGGAGACATTCGTTGAAGAACCCGTTCAGAGGAAGAACAACGGCCGAGATGCCGTTGACAGATAGATTTCTTCAAAATCCGTTGGATTTCCTTGATCGGGAATTTCCGTCGTCCGGCGGGATGGTTCAGACCGGCGCCAAGGAATACTGTCTGGGTGACCCGGCCGCGGCACGGGCTGTCCTGCTCAATCAGGGCAAGCTGTACGAGGAGGACTCGGATTTTTTCACCACACGCATCGGGTTGTTCGGCCCGCGCGACGCGCAGCTGGATATCCGGCGCGAGTCGCGCGCGCTGTTCCGGAACTTCCTGGACCGCCATGGCGGGGAAGCCTTGACCTCCTTGGTCAAGATGAACGTGCCCGAGGTGAGCGAATGGCCGGGCACCGGCAATCGGCTGGTCTATCGCTATTTGCGGCCTTTGCTGCTCGCGCCTGACAGCCCGCCCAAACTGCTGCGGCTGCTCGACGACATCGTCGAGCGCCTCATATTGAGGAGTCCGAGCCTGCGTCGATCCGTTTGGCAGCGTCGAATTCTGCAGTTTCGCGTGACCTTGCTCTTTTCGGGCGCGATAGAGGCGCGGCAGGCGGGGCGGGCGGGGCAGGAGCGCCCTCAGCCGCTTGACTTGCTCGATGTCGTGGCGCGCGCGTCAGCTCATGGGCGGAGCAGCGCTGAATTGGCGGAAGTGTTCATGTCCTTCGTCCTTTCCATCGCGGGCTCGATCGGTTTTGTCCTGGGGTGGTCGATCTACCTGTTGGGAACTCACCCGACCCGCGAGGTGCCGCCCGAATGGGTGGTGCAAGAGGCCTTACGGTTGTGGCCGGTGGCCTGGAGGCTGGCAAGGCGGCCGGCCAAGGACCATCAACTGTCGGGCGTCAGCGTCGGTGCGGCCCACAAGATCGTGGCGTGTCCCTATCTGGTGCACCGAAACCCGGGGTATTGGAGCGACCCAGCGGAATTTCGCCCGGAGCGCTGGGCGGCTGAGGAGAGCTGGCGCAACCCCGCATTCATTCCTTTCGGTTACGGTCCCCACCAGTGTGTCGCCGCGGATCTGTCGACACAGCTGATCAGCAAGATGGTGGCAGCCATCACGCGCGAGAATGTGCTGTCGGTTACCCCGCGCGACACGCGGCCTGCGCCTACGGCGGTGTTGGCCCCACCCCCCTATTGCCTGACCCTCCGGCCCCGGCGCTAGCAGGATAATGCGGGGAAGCCCCGGCTGGTATCGCCTCGAGCTAGGTGTTATACATAACCCGCATTTGCCTTATTGTACTTTCTACACATAACAAATCAGGGGCTTATATGAAGAAATTGTTACTCGCGGTTCGTGCGGCTCTAGGTGTTCGTGGCTCGGCCGGCGTGGATTATAGATTTTATAGCCACATCTGAAGGCGAGATACAGGAAAGGCGCTTTACAGCGCCTTTCCTGATTTCTCTCGGCGGCAGTCCGATTTCGGGCGTTCGGCCTACGGATTGGCAAAAAACGACTTGACCGCCGCGAAGCAGAAGGGTGCCACCAGCATCGCGTGATAGGCTTCGGCGACCGCCAGCGCACCACCGTCCGTAGCTCCCTGCGCAACGGCGGCCGCGGCGACCAGTTCTTTTGCGGTCGCGAAATCCTTCTTCAGATTGGCATAGGGATCATTGCTCGACGCCGAGGAATCGAGGTCGAGCACGCTGATCGGTGCAGATGCGGTTCCCTGCGACGCCCAATAACTCTGCATCAGCTCCGTGTTGAGCCAAAAGACGAGCGGATCGGCATCGCCGCCGCACAGGAGCACCGGTGTGGTCGGA
>Ga0210384_10005095_pt1 | contig 14451 bp, 14 predicted proteins | sample IncBWH2MmetaG_FD_160574 | JGI IMG/M metagenome (GOLD analysis project Ga0210384, IMG submission 160574) | Forest soil microbial communities from Barre Woods Harvard Forest LTER site, Petersham, Massachusetts, United States - Inc-BW-H-2-M | ecosystem: Environmental > Terrestrial > Soil >...
TTTGCTGATATCGGCGTCGGACTTAGCCGAAGTTCGTCACAAAAACCTCTATTACAGGATTTTGGTCTAATTTCTTTGGCGAAGTGATTCATTTTCACCACCGGCAACGAAAATCGCGTTGTAGTGCAGACCAAGCCTCTTGAAGCATTGCTTTTCTGCTGACGAACGTGGGCTAGCCGTTGACTGAGGCGCGCTGCGTTTTTGCAGCGGCTGCGATAGTGCGACCACGGCGGAGGAACCAATCGCCCAGACGCCAGAGCAGAAGAACGGCGACAATCGCGGCGTAGGTTAGCGGGCGCAGGACCGCGGATTTCACCAGCCAGTAATAATGAATCACACCACAAATTGCACTGATATAGATAGCTCGATGGAGCAATTGCCAGCGGCGTCCGCCGAGTCGGCGGATCCATCCGGCCGTGGAAGTAAGCGCCAACGGAATCAGAAGCACGAAGGCAGCAAAACCTACCGTGATGAAGGGGCGCTTGGCGACGTCTTTCCAGATGGCCGCTAAATCGAAGGATTGGTCTGGACCGAGGTAGGTGAGGAAGTGCAGGCAGGCGTAGAAAAATGCGAAAAGGCCGAGCATACGGCGGAAGCGAATCAGTTCAGGAACTTTCAGGAGTTGGCGCAGCGGCGTGATCGAGAGCGTGAAGATGAGGAAGCGGAGAGTCCAATCGCCGGTGGCGTGTTGCATGAACTCGACCGGATTGGCGCCAAGATTCCCGGTGAGGGCGCGCCAGACGAGCATGCCGAGCGGCACGAGGCAAAGGAAAAAGGCCGGAATTTTGGTCCACTTGTTGGCGAGGAACGAGGGCACGCTTCAAACCAGCCTCAATAATATTTCTTCAGGTCCATGCCGGCGTAGAGGCTGGCGACCTGATCTTGGTAGCCGTTGAACATGAGCGTGTTGCGGCGGAAGATTTCACCGAGGCGGCGTTCTTTGGCCTGAGACCAGCGCGGATGATCGACAGTAGGATTCACGTTGGAATAGAAACCGTATTCGTGAGAGTTGGCGATGTTCCAGGTTGTGGGCGGTACTTTCGTGACAAATTTAATTTTGACGATCGATTTGATGCTCTTGAAACCATACTTCCAAGGAATGACCAAGCGGACGGGAGCGCCATCCTGATTGGGGAGCGAGTCGCCGTACATGCCGACACAGAGAAGCGTGAGCGGGTGCATGGCTTCATCGAAACGAAGGCCTTCGACGTAGGGAAGCTCGATGCCGGCATACTTGGCTTCGGGCATTTGGCCGGGATCATAGGCAGATTCAAAGGCGACGTACTTTGCTTTGTCGGTGGGCTGGACGAGATTGACGATGGTGCTCAAGGGAAAACCGATCCAGGGTACGACGATCGACCAACCTTCCACGCAGCGGTGACGATAGATGCGTTCTTCAAGGGGGGCGAGCTTGAGGATTTCGTCCACGCCGAACTTGCGCTTGCTTTTGACTTCGCCTTCGACGGAAACAGACCACGGAGACGTGCGGAACTTTTGAGCGTTCATGGCGGGGGCGGTTTTGTCGATGCCGAACTCGTAGAAATTGTTGTAGTGCGAGACTTCTTCGAGAGTGTTTTGCTTTTCTGTGGTGCTGAAAGGGCTTTTTGCGAGGTTGCTGAACTTCGCCGCGGCGTGAACGCTGCGGGACGGCAAGAGAACATCGAACACGCTGTTTCCGGCGAACGTCGCGGCGCCGGCGATGCCCATGGCTTTGAGGAATTTACGTCGATTGAAATAGAGATCCTTGGGGGTGACGTCGGCGTAGGTCAGCTCGGGTTTTCGTTGGATCAACATCTAGACATTATCCCTTTCGAAGAAGCAGGAAACCTCACTTATATAGTACGCAGGTACGTTTAGATTGGATGCAAATATTTGTCCAAGGATTGCTGCCGGGAGTTGCGAGTTTGTGGTGGAATCAGCGGCGGCCGTGCAGATGATCGAGCACGATTTGCGCCGCAACGACGCCGCGATATTGGGCTTCTTCGAAAATGGAAATGCTGCTGAGGTCGGAATTGGCGAACAGAAGGCGGCCGTGGCGGTGCGTGAGGCGCTGGCGTTCCTCGGAAAAAACCGAACCGACAGCCGGACGGATCATAGCGTGGCCCATGCGCATGATGTCGATGCGAGACGTGCATTGGCGGATGTCGGAGTGCACGCGCTCGAGGTCGCGGAGGATGGCATCCTTCCAATAACTCCAGTCTTTGTCGAGGAGCAGTTGGCGGTTTTGCGCGGGAGCGCCGTCGGCGAGTGCCCAGTAGAACGTCCAGACGGTGCGCTCAATGTGGGTGCGTAGACTCTGATGCGTGGCGTCCACGTAGCCGAGAGTGGGGGAGTCCAGAAAAACGGTGTCCCAAGTGGGCTCGGCGCCACGCGCATCGGGGAGATGTTCGAGCGTCAAGTTGGCGGTCAGCCAGGGCGAGTAGACGAAGTCGTGCAAGCGGGGGAATCCCTCAACGAGGTAGGAAGCTAGAAATGTGGGTGCCGCGAAAATTACGAATTCGGATTGAAATTCGATGTCGCCCGCGAAAACGCTGACGTTGCGTCCTCCTTCGGCGATGCGATGAACCATTTGATTGGTGCGCATGTTTTCGCCGACGCGTTCGAGAAGGCGGCGCGTGATCCATCCATTGCCTTCGGGCCAGGTGAGGGGGCCTTTTTCTTCCGCTTCGCGCGAGGAAAAATAGTGGATGCCGGCCCAGGCGGAAGTATCTTTGGCGAGCGCGCCGTAATCGTCGCGGCAAGCGTAGTTCATGTACCAGTTCACGAGGCGCGAATCGCAGCCTTGCTGTTCTAACCAATCGGAAAACGAGACGCGATCCAAGTCCCGGAACTTTGCGGAGCGGCCCAGTTCGAGAGGGATAGTGAATTCGCCGCTCGCGCGGAATTTAGCAAATAGATCTTCGAGATGTTGAAACTGGTCGCGATCGTTCTCGGTGAGGCCAATGGCGGGCTCCAGTCCGTCCTGCCACCGGCCGTAGAGGAAAAGCCGCTCCTGCGGGGTGAAACAGAGGTTGCGCTCCTCCCACTGGCCGTTTTTCAGGACCCCGAGATCTTCGAATAGTTCGCGGACGAATTCGGCTTTGGCGCCGGGGACGGGGACGTAGTGCGCGGCCCAGGGGTAGGCGGTGATTTCGTTTTCGCCCCAGCGCGCGTTGCCGCCAGCTTCGGGATTCATTTCCAGAACAACGAAATCGGTGAAGCCGCGTTTACGCAGGCGCCACGCGGCGCTCAGGCCGGCAATTCCCCCGCCAATGATGACCAGCGGAAATTTCTCGATGCGCTTTGCGCGAGGAAAAGAGGCGCGGTCGCGCAAAAGATGGCCCATCTGGAAGGAATCGTTGACGAAGGAACCTGCGATGGGGCGATCCGCCTTGAGCGAGAGTCCCACGAGGGCTGCGCTTCCGGCGCGGAGAAATTTGCGACGTGCAACCTTCAATGACTGATGTCCTTCCAGTCTTTTTCGTACATGCGGACAAGGACCTGGCTGTTCAGTTGGTTGGGAGGAGTGGGTAGAGGGGCCATGTCCGGCGGAAATTGGAACAGTGCGGGCAAACCTTCGACGTTGATGAAACGGAGTCCGCTGGGGAGCGAAACGGGCGGTGTGTATTCGTGAGTGGACGCGAGGACGAAACCCCATTCACCGAAGGATGGAACGTAAACATGATACGGATACGTTTCGAGGCCGGCCTGCTTCAGCGTTTGTGCGATGCACCAGAAAGAGTCGCGAGCGAACATGGGCGAAGTGCTCTGTACGACCATCAGGCCTTGTGCGCTGAGGTGGCGCGCGGCGGCGCGATAAAAAGCCGTGGTGTAGAGCTTCCCGAGAGAGTAATTGGTGGGATCAGGAAAATCGATCGCGATGAAATCAAAACTGTCCGTGTTCGAATCGACCCAGGGAAAAGCATCGCCATTGATGACGTGAACGCGAGGCGATTGCAAGGATTTGTCATTGAGCTTGGTAAGCATGGGGTGCGTGGAGAAAAGCTTGGTCATCTCGGGATCGAGATCGACCAGAGTGATGCTTTCTATTTGGGGATACTTGAGAATCTCGCGCACGGCGAGCCCGTCGCCGCCTCCAAGGACCAAAACGCGACGCGGGACGGGAACGCCAGCTAGGCCGGGATGGATGAGAGCTTCGTGATAACGGTATTCGTCGCGAGAACTGAATTGCAGGTGGCTGTTGAGAAAGAGGCGAAGATCGTCTTTGAAGCGGGTGAGGACCAGATGCTGGTAACGGGTGTCGCGGGCAAAGATGATGTCGTCGGCGTAGATGTTGTCCTCGGCAGTGGCGGTGATACGGCGGGCCCCCGCCATACCGACTCCTAGCGCGCATAGGACCACGACCGAGGCTATGCGCAGCACGCGCGTGGCGGAAAGTTGCGAGGAGAACAAATACGTGGTCCACAACGCGACACCGGCGTTAACGAGACCAAAAAGCATCGCGGAGCGAACCAGGCCCAGACGCGGCACGAGGAGAATAGGGAAGAGCAGCGAAGCGCCGAGCGCGCCGAGGTAGTCGAACGTAAGAACGTGGGCGATTACGTCACGGAACTCGTAGCGGTCGCGCACGATGCGCATGAGCAGCGGAATTTCCAGGCCGACAAGCATGCCCATGACGATGACGAGAGCGTAGAGAATCAGTTCGAACCCCTGTGTGAAAGCAAAGGCCATCATCAGAAGCGCGGATGAAAAACCTCCGATCACGCCGAGCAAAAGCTCGATCCACACAAAACGATAAACCAGGCCGCGATTCAGGTAACGCGAAAGCGCGCTTCCAATGCCCATCGCGAAGAGATAAGTGCCGATGATGGTGGAAAACTGGAAGACACTGTCGCCCACGAGATAACTGGCGAGCGTGCCCGCAACAAGCTCGTAGATGAGCCCGCAGGCCGCAACCAGCAGCACCGAAATGAAGAGCAAAATGCCCATGTGCTAATGAATCGCGGCGGCAATGATGATGCAAATACCGAGGGACATCGCGCCGACCAAAATGGCAAGCGCCATGTTGTGCTCCTGGACGATTTCCTTCCAAAGATGATACGGCGTGAGCTTGTCCATCACCACAAACGCGATGATGAAGATGAGCATGCCGATGAAGGCGAACACGAGTGCAGCAATGACGTTGCCGAGCGGAACGAGGTTCATCTTATTTCCCTCCGGTGTAGTGGTGATAGAAACCGTAGACCGAACGATAGGATCCGGGATTGTCGCGAACCGACTTGGGGACATTTTTTAGCTGGCTGATCCGGTCGAGGCTCCAGCCGTTGTACTGCGCAAGACCAGTGCCTCCAAGAACCAACACTCCATAAGCCAAGTAAAGTTTTCTAAACATAGTTCATTCCTCCGAATTTCCTATCTTGATGGGCGGATGATCGCTTTCTGCCCACCGCATACGTTCAAAATTAATAGCCCGCCAGGTGATGGCAATGGCCGGAAGCAACAACGCTAGAAGCGCTATGCCGAAGAATCCAAGGACCGGGACGTCCCGCTTCACTTCCATCGAGTAAACGATGGGAGGATGCTTCGCATCGACCTCCGGCTCGATGCGCAAATAATAATGCCCTGCCGGAACGCTGGGGATAATGACCGTGTTCTTCTGGCTCCCCTCTGTCCACGACCCATCGCTGTCGTAGCCATGGTAATAGCTGACTTCGCGGCCGAAATCCCACGCTTGCCCGGTATCCTGATTGATCAGCGCGTAATTTACATAGATCCAGGAGTTGTCGACATTGGCCGAGGTCGTGACTTCCACGTTAGAGGTCCGGCCATCGAGATTGAAAACATCCGTGACAAAAGAGGCTTCGCCTTTCGGCTCTCCGGAATTCAAGTGGTAGCTGGATTCAAACACTGTGCCTTTGTGGGAGATGAGGTCAAATCCGGCCATAACCACAAGCAGAAGAATCGCAAACGCAAGGAAGGCCGCCCAAATCCCCTTGACGTTTTCGTTGACAGGCGACGGCTGATTTTCGTAAACGCCGACAGCTGGCGGCGGAGCGCCCGGCAGATTGAAAGATTTCCAAATGTCGGCGCCATACATGTATTCGCCGATGGACCAGGTCACCTCGTTGGCACTTTTTTCCGAAGCCAGAACGCGAGGCGGTTTGACATATTCCGTTACGGTCGCGTGCTCGCCGACGCGAACCTGCCATGGGAATTCTCCCAGAACAAAGTTGGTGTTGGCATCGGAGGTTTGAAAATGTTTGTAAACCTCGCCGAGGTAATTCGCGGACGCGAACTCCGTCTGCGGTAGTTCTTTGCAAACGCTGATGTCATTCCAATGACCGTTATATTCGGTGAGGTAGCGTATGCCTTTGTACGGATTGAAGAGGACATATTCGTGCCAGTCGTAGCGGATACCTTCGACGGTGATGCTGCGGCGCTGGAAGCCGATGACTTCATAATCCACACCGCGAAGTTTGCCCCGCGTTCCCAAAGGAATAAGCGGTCGCGCCTCTCCGGTAATGGCTTCGAATTTTTGCAGGATCTGAAGACCTGGATCTTTCGCGTCCAGGATGGAGTGGCAACTTTCGCAAACCACGGTTTCGGCGTGCCCCAAGGAACGAAGCGTGATGGCCGCGCCACACTGTGGGCAATTCAATGCTTTCGTCTGTGGCTTTGGTGGATTCGAGAGTGGCGGCGTGCCGGTGCTCATCACCAGCCCTCAAAGCTGCGAAGATTCTTGAGCTTGAGATCGTCGAACTCGATAAACTCGCCGAGATAAAGGGCGGGCTGTTCGTCGCTGAAATCGAGAGTCGCAAACCGGCCGGTCTCGCTGCGAAGGTCCGCAAACGTGACGTCGGTCTTGTCCCAATATTGAAATGGCAGCTCGCCCTCGACACCGCGATAGTGCGCGGGTGTAATCACGGTCAAGGTGTAACGCTGGTTGTTCCAGGAGTACTGCTGGCCTACTTCGACCTGTGTCGCAGTCGGCAAGCCCGTCGTGCGGCTGACGAAAGAGATGGCGAATTCATTCTGGGCATCGGAAAGCCACGCGCTCGCGCCGTCATTCATCATGATGTGCCACTCGTTCCATCCTCCCTGGTCGTACTCATAGAGAATGCGGCCAACGACGACGAACGCTTTATTGCGATAGACGCCTTCCGTGTTGAGCTGAATCGGCGAACTGTCCGGCGGAAGATCGGCTACCTGACCGACTTTCTTGAGATCGACGTTCGTGCGCACCAGAATGCTCTTGCAATACTGGCAAACCGTCTGAACGCTGCTGGACCATTGGAAGACAATTTTTGCGCCGCAATTGGGACAGTTCGAGACGGGCTGAGTCATCGTCCGCTGCTCACCGGTTCCACGAAAAAGTCCTCACTGGAAACTCTAGTCGCCAGCCGCCTGATGGCGCGCCACTTCGTAGGGACGCGAAAGCCGTCTCACGGAAACGATCCTCGCTTGGAAAAGCTGCTGAAGCGCGGCTTCGAAATTCCATTCCGGGCGCGGCAGACAGCAAAAGAGATTCAAGCACAGTGACTTATGCTCGGGAAAAGTATGGCAAGCGATGTGCGATTCCGCGAGAAGACATAGACCGGTGATGCCGCCGGTCCCGGGAAATTGATGCCACTGCGTTTCACCGACCGGGCGCAGCTTCATGCCGCGAATCATGCCATGGAAGAGTGTTTCCACGGCGCGAGCGTCGCGCAACGATTCCGAGGAGCAACCGAAGGCCTCGACGACCCATTCGATACCGCTCATGCGCGTATCACCACTAAGCCTGGGGCTTCCCGCATTCCGGACAGAATTTGCTGGAGCGCGGGATAGGCTTGCCGCACTCGCTGCAGAATTTTGTGTTTGGCGAAGCAGCGCCCCCCGCGGCAGGTGCCGCGCCACCTCCGCCGGAGCTTGAAGATGTCGATTGCTTGACGGCGTCCATCATGGCCTGTCCCATCGCGACACCGGCGCCAAGGCCAGCACCGATGCCGACGGCTCCCCCGCCTTCATTCCCGGCAGCAATCGGAATCGCTTGCGCCACTTGATATTGCGTGAATTTGCCCATGTCTCCAAGAACATTCATGCTGATGCGCTGGTCCAGCACTTTTTGAAGCTCTTCAGGGAGCGAGAGATTCTCCACGACGAAAGTATCGAGTGAAAGGCCGTAGTCGGTGAACGCCGGCTTGAGCTGCTCGCTGATTTTTTCAGCAATCGAGCCCTGACTGGCAGCCATATCGAGAAACGGCACCTGGCTGCCGGCAAACGCATCGGTCATTTTGGCGATAATCGTGTTGCGCAACTGGCCTTCGAGATCAGCGACATGGTAGATGTCGCGCGTGCCGCTTATTTTCGAATAGAAGGTCTTCGCATCGGTGATGTGATAGGAATAGATTCCGAAGCCGCGCAAACGAATAGCGCCGAACTCTTTGTCGCGGATGGTAATGGGATTCTGCGTGCCCCAGTGCTGGTCGGTCTGAATGCGGGACGAGAAGAAATAGACGTCGGATTTGAAGGGCGATTGAAACTTTTTGTCCCAGTTTTTGAGGTACGTGAGAATCGGCAGCGTATTGGTGTTGAGCGTATAAAGCCCAGGCCCGAACGCGTCCGCCACCTTGCCTTCGTTCACAAATACGGCGAGCTGCGAATCGCGAACGGTGAGCTTGCCGCCATTCTGAATTTCGCGGTCTTGCATCGGATAGCGATAGGCGAGAATGCCGTCGTCCGGCTCCGTCCAATCGATGACATCAATCCACTGTTTGGAGATAAAGTCACGAAGACTCATGAGGGACCTCCGCTTTGCGCGCGGCCGAATCAACACTCAGCCATTCGATAAAGGCGATGCTACGGTGAGGCTCGGAGCATGTCAATGCCATTCGGAAATCCACATTTGCGAATTATTGCGATTCGTTATTCGGCGCTGATGGAGGACGAAAATGCGGTGATTTTCGTTCGCACTTTGGAGTTCGAAACTGGAAGCACTGAATTTTCACAAGAACGACCGTAGCTTTCGGGCCTATAATCCCATCCAAACGAGGAACGCGGGTTTCTTGTTTAAGGACGGAGACCACAAATGACAAGTTTTCATGTGAATGGGAAGCCGGTGCAAGTGGAGGTCGACCCCTCGACTCCGTTGCTGTGGGTGTTGCGAGAGTCCTTGGGCATGACCGGCACAAAATTTGGATGTGGGATGGCCTTGTGCGGAGCGTGCACGGTGCACCTCGATGGAAAAGCCATCCGATCCTGCGTGGCGCCAGTGTCGCGCGCCGAAGGCAAACGCGTGACGACGATCGAAGGCTTGTCTGAAAGCCTGACACACCCATTGCAACGAGCATGGATTGAGCTGGACGTGCCTCAATGCGGGTACTGCCAATCCGGGCAGATCATGAGCGCCGCCGTGCTGCTGGCGGAAAATCCGAAGCCGACGGACAAAGATATTGATGAGGCTATGAGCGGAAACATCTGTCGTTGCGGAACCTACCCAAGAATTCGCAAGGCGATCCACAAGGCTGCCGAGATGGCCGCCGAAGGGAAGGCGAAATGAGCGCGCCCGCAATGGTGGCGAGGCGGGAGTTCATCCGAACTGGTGCCGCGATTGGCGGCGGATTGCTAGTCGGTTTGTATACACCGCTGTCGGGCAGGTCTGGCAGCGCGCATGAGGCTGCGGAAAAAGATGTTGCGGTGAATGCGTTTGTACGAATCGGAACCGACGAGAGCGTTACCGTGATTGCCGCGCATTCGGAAATGGGGCAGGGAGTTTACACCTCTTTGCCGATGCTTTTGAACGAGGAGCTGCAAGCGGATTGGTCGAGAATTCGTGTCGAAGCAGCGCCGGTGGACAAAGCGTACAACCACCCGGTGTTTGGAATGCAGATGACCGGCGGAAGCACGACGTCTCCGGCGGAGTGGGAACGATACCGCAAGATGGGCGCGACAGCGAGGGTCATGCTCGTACAGGCGGCGGCGACGAAGTGGGGTGTCGAGGCCTCGACTTGCAAGGTGGAAAAGGGTTACGTCGTTCACGCGGCGACGAACAAGCGCGCGTCCTATGGCTCGCTGGCAAACGCCGCGGCTCAGTTGACGCCCCCGGCAAACGTGCCGCTCAAGAATCCCAAGGATTTCACGCTGGTTGGAAAACCAACCCGGCGATTGGACACGCCGTCGAAGGTGAACGGCAAAGCCCAGTTCGGGTTGGATGTGACGGTTCCTGGAATGTTAACGGCGGTCGTGGCGCGTCCCCCAGTCTTTGGCGGAAAAGTGGCGAAGCTTGACGCCAGCGCGGCCTTGAAGGTGCCTGGGGTGAAGGCCGTTCAGCAGGTGCCGTCCGGTGTGGCCGTGATCGCAGAGCGCTTTTGGCCCGCGAAACTTGGGCGCGAGAGACTTGTGATCGAGTGGGATTTGGGGCCGAACGCGGGACTCTCCACGGAAAAAATGCTGCGCGATTTTGCGGAGACGGCGCTAAAGCCGGGAGCGATTGCGAAAAAGACCGGCGATCCGGAGGCTGCGCTGAAAACGGCGGCGAAAACCCTCACTGCGGAATATGACGTGCCGTATCTGGCGCACGCGATGATGGAGCCGCTGAACTGCGTTGTCGATTTGCGCGCTGACAGCTGCGAGATCTGGACCGGAACGCAATTTGAAACCGTAGACCGCGCAAGCGCGGCGCAGGTGGCGGGCTTGCCGCCGGAAAAAGTGCAGATTCATACCACGCTGCTGGGTGGCGGGTTTGGCCGGCGCGCCAATCCGAATTCGGACTTTGTCGTGGAAGCGGTTCATGTGGCCAAAGCGGCCAAGACGCCTGTGAAGGTGGTATGGACGCGCGAAGATGACCTGCGCGGCGGCTGGTACCGCCCAATGTGGCACGACCGCTTCGTGGCGGGATTGGATGGGAACGGCGATCCCATCGCTTGGACACACACGATCGTCGGGCAATCGATCATGCAAGGCACACTGTTCGAATCTTTCGGAATCAAAGACGGCATTGACAGCGCTTCCGTAGAGGGCGCGGCGGATTTGCTCTATGGCATGCCGAATCTGCAAGTGGATCTGCACACGCCGAAAATTGGAGTGCCGGTGCAATGGTGGCGATCAGTGGGGCACTCGCACACGGGATTCTCTGTTGAAGCGTTCTTCGATGAGGTCGCGCATGCCGGCGGAAAAGATTCGTATGAACTGCGCCGCAAGCTGTTGGCCAACCAGCCGCGCATGCGTGCCGTGCTTGAGCTCGCGGCACAGAAGGCCAATTGGGGATCGAAATTACCGTCGGGGGTCGGGCGCGGTATCGCCACACATTTTTCGTTCGATAGTTACGTGGCGCAAGTGGTGGAAGCTTCGGTCGAAAAAGGAGCGGTGAAGGTGCATCGCGTCGTCTGTGCTGTAGATTGCGGATTGGTCATCAATCCAGACACGGTGAAAGCGCAGATGGAAGGTGGGATCATTTTTGGACTGACTGCGGCGCTAAAAACGGAGATCACGCTGAAAGACGGGCGCGTGGAGCAGGGAAATTTTCACGATTACCAGATGCTGCGCATCTTCGAATCGCCGGAAATCGAAGTGCACATCGTTCCGAGCGGAGAGAATCCGACGGGCGTCGGCGAACCGGGCGTACCGCCGGTCGCGCCAGCGTTGGCAAACGCGATCTTTGCAGCCACCGGCAAGCGCGTGCGGCGGCTGCCGATTCGTGCGAGTGACTTGGCATAGAAAAAGGGAGCGAGGTCATGAACAGGTTCGTGGCGAGAGGAAAGGAAAGTCCATGGAAACTAGATCTCAAGTCCCCACGCGCGTTGGGCCTTCTTTCAGTGGTCGCCGCGTCGGCCTTGATCGCGGTCAGGTTGCCCGCTCGCCCAGCAAAGCAGGATGCGGACGCCTCGCGCGCGGCGTTTCTCGAAGTGTACCGCGTGCTGACCTCACCGCGCTGCCAGAATTGCCATCCCGCTGGCGACGCGCCACTGCAGGGCGATGATAGTCACGTGCATTCGCAAAACGTGAAGGGCGGCAAGGACGGCCACGGAGTGTATGGAATGCGCTGCGATACGTGCCATCAGATTAAGAATCTTCCCGGCGAACATATGCCGCCTGGCAACCCAAAATGGTCGGTGCCTGTGCCTGAACAAAAGATGGTGTTCGTGGGCCGATCGCCAGCCGAGCTTTGCCAGCAGCTCAAAGATCCGAAGCAGAACGGTGGCCGCACGCTCGCCATGCTTCTCGATCACGTTGCAAACGACGATCTTGTCGGCTGGGGCTGGAACCCAGGAGATGGACGCACTTTGCCGCCCCTTTCCCGTGTCGAAACGGCTGCGCAGATGAAGGTTTGGGTCGAGGGCGGGGCGGCGTGTCCGGAGTGAAGTGACCCCGCCTGGTAGTGGAGAACTACGCGTTGGTGTTCGCGATTTGAATCAGTGACAGCTGCCGCTGCCTGAGTCGGTGAAGCTCTTCCCCTCTTCCGGAATAAATTGCCAATCATAAGAGTTAGGCTTAAGCGTTAGTTTTAAGACGCCGAAGGCCGTCGCGTCGCGCAGTTCGCTGTTCGGCTTAGTCGTGCCAAAGGGACGGTGACTCTTGCCACCGGTGCCAACAACGAATTCGCGGATGCCGCGCGCAGCGTCTGCCGCGGCGTCGGGGGTTTGTGGCGCGAATCGCTCGTAATCGTGGTCGTGACCGTTTACGACCACGTCGGCATTTGCATCATAGAGTGCTTGCCATAGCGGCTTAATCTCAGGATCATTCCCGTGAGCGCCGCCTGAACTGAAAAGCGGCTTATGCCAATAGGCGAGCGTGCAAGCTACGGGATGCGCCGCTAGGTCAGCGCGCAACCACTTTTCCTGCCGGGAACCGGCATCGCATCCGCCGACGTCGACACATTCACTGTTCAAGACGATGATATGCCAGGCGCCAAGTTCGTAGCTGTAATAGCCATTTTTGGGGTCGCCCGCGGCGGATCCGAAATAGTCGAAATAGGGAGTCGCACCTGCGGCGTGAAATTCGTGATTGCCCGGGGAAGGGCGCGTGCGAGATTTCACGCGGCCCCACGTCTTGTCGTAGCACTCGAAGTTCTCTTTTGAGCCGTCCGGGTAGGCGAGATCGCCGGGAACCATCACCGTGCCAGGAATCTGTTCAACGATCTTGGCGGTCGCTTCCGCACCGGAAAGATCACGGCAGTCGGCGATGTCGCCAGAGCCGACAAGGACAGCCGCCTGATCCTTCCCTTTAGTAGAGGGAGAAGATTGCGACCGGGTATTCGGGGAAGAACCGAGAACGATTGTCCCTAGCACAAGAGTGACGCCAAAAAGGTGGTACTTCATTATTTCAAACCCCTCTGTTCGAGAACCATTCGCGGCTTCTCAAAGCTAACTGTACTCACCTGAACACACTGCTAAAAAACTGTCATCGGAACTTCGCAGGCATCGTGAAACTCAAAACAAGGACCGGGATCGAGCGCACTCAGTCTCGAACCCCCGGCCATTGTTGGGGCGTTAAAACTTGAAGCGCACCATGAACTGCAGCTGGCGCGGCAAGCCGTTGCCGGTGTTCGTGCCAAGACCATTGACCGACGAAGTGATCAGGCTAAAGTTCGACACGGGCGCGAACACAAAGGGGCCGGTTGGATTGCCGTTTGCATCCACGGCCGGCTGCGTAAACGTAAATGCGAGATTGCTGTAATCACCGAGCTGGGTGTGATTGAAGACGTTGAATGCCTGAACCCCAAACTGCAGGCTGAATCGCTCGGTCAGCTTTGTCTCCTTCATCAGGGCCGTATCCACTTGCCAGATGTCTCGCGCGCGGAGCAAACCGTTTCCGGCATTGCCAAATCGCGCTACCGCTCCCGGTTGGGCATTCGGGTCGGTACTTAACGGCGGGGCCTGGAAAGCAGCCGGATTGACTTGGGAAACGCCGTTCGGCCCGTTGGAGAGATAGAGCGGCACACCCGGAACGATGTCCGGCCGCTGATTGGTTTGGTCGTTGCCATCGGGGAGCTGGAAGTTTGACTGATAACTCAAAGAAGGCGTGAGGGGATGGCCGGTATGCCAGATTCCAATGCCGCTCAATTCCCAGCCTCCAACAACTTTCTCGAGAACTCCACCTTCATGGAGATAGGTCTTGCCGGCTCCAAAAGGAAGTTCATAGACGACGTTCATTGAGAAACTGTGGCGAATGTCGAAGGCACTGGGGCCTTTATCGCATTGACGGCAATTTACGTTTTCCGGCGCGTTGGATTCGCCGCCGCCCGTTGCGCCGTCATTAATGGAATGAGAGAAGGTGTAGTGCGTTTGGAAGGAAAGGCCGTTGGTGAACCGCCGCTCCAAAGCAAGGAACAAGGCGTGATAAGTACTCTGGCCGATATCGTGCTTGAAATCGACGGAACCGTACGGATCGATCGTGAAGGTAGAATCGTTTGGATGCGCGGGGTCCGGGAAAAATTGATCCAAGGGTCGGTAGCAATCATTATTGTTCGGATTAATCACCACCGGGATCTTGCAGAGGTTTACTGCGCCACGCGAAAACAAGTGGGCGCCGTGG
>Ga0210384_10005096_pt1 | contig 14450 bp, 10 predicted proteins | sample IncBWH2MmetaG_FD_160574 | JGI IMG/M metagenome (GOLD analysis project Ga0210384, IMG submission 160574) | Forest soil microbial communities from Barre Woods Harvard Forest LTER site, Petersham, Massachusetts, United States - Inc-BW-H-2-M | ecosystem: Environmental > Terrestrial > Soil >...
CGCCGGTTGTCTGGGGCGTGGTGATGGGATTTTTGTCGCTGCTCCCGGTGGTGGGCGCATGGCCGGTGTGGATTCCCGCGGCGATCTGGCTGTTTTCGACGGGGCACGCGGGCCGCGCGATCCTCCTGATTGCCATTTGCGGCGCGATGGGCGCGACGATCGACAATATCCTGCGCCCTGTGCTGCTGGGAGGGCGCGCCTCGCTGAACGGATTGCTGGTATTCATCAGCGTGCTGGGCGGGATCGCCGTGTTTGGCGTGTTGGGAGTTGTTCTGGGACCGATCGTGGTGGCGACGGCCTTCGGGATTTTGGATGTTTATTCCGGGAGCGATGCGGCGGGTGGCGCGCCGGATACTCCTGTCCTGTAATGTGCCGATAGTGGAAATTGTGGTTGCAGCGCTTATGCGCCTACCGTCTTGCCTGTGCTAGAGTAACGCGCCTGAGGTCAAGTAGGACGGGCTTCAGACTGTCTCTGGCAGTGTAGACATCTGATCGAAAACCAGACAGGCTGAAGCCTGTCCTACTGAAGAAGATTCCACGATGGCCAGTAAAACCATGACGTTGCTCGCCGGATTGCCTCCCGAAAGACTTCGGTGGAAATGCGATCCGGCCAGCATTCCGTTTGCGACCACGGCGGAGGCCGAGCCGGTGAAGGAGTTGCTCGGGCAGGAGCGCGCATTTCGCGCCCTGAAAATGGGCGTCGAGCTCAATGCGCCCGGGTTCAACATTTTTGTGTGCGGGCTTGCCGGAACGAGCCGCGGCGGCACGATCACGCACTTGATCGATCAGATTCATCCCCCCGCGAAGGCTTCGCTCGATCGCTGCTACGTCAATAATTTCAAGAGGCCGGACCGGCCTCGCCTTCTGGCGCTGCCGCGCGGGCAGGCCAACGGCTTCAAGAAAGACATGCAGAGCGGCATCGAATTTTTGCGTCGGCGCATTCCCCAAGTGTTCGAGGGCGAACCCTTCCAGCGGCAAAAAGGGCGCATCGTGGACCGCTTCACCGTCCGCGAAAAAGAATTGATGGACGATTTCACGCGGCGCATCGCGCGCGAGCAATTCGCCCTGGGCCACATGCAGGTCGGAGCCGTGGCGCTGCCGGAAATTTTCCCGGTCCTCGAAGGGCAGATGGTGCCGATCGAAGACATCCCGAAAATGGTGCACGAAGGAAAGCTGGAAACGGTGGCCGCCGAGGATCTGGAGCGCAAATACGAACAGTTCCGGCAGGAGTTCACCGTGGTGTACCGGAAGACGCTGACGCTTTCTCGCGAGCTGGCCAGCGAACTGAGCTACCTCGAGCAGGAAGCGGCCTCGGTGCTGGTCGATGGTTTCATCGAGGAATTGAAGGAAAAATATTCGGGCGCCACAGTGGCGGAATATCTTGAAGAAGTGCGCCACAGCATCCTCGACAACCTCGAGCCGTTCAAGGAACGGGAAGGCGAGGAAGAGCCAGGGGGAGCGCCGCCTCCTCAGGATGGCAATCCGAAGTCAGCTTCGACCGAGCGCGATCCGTTCCGCGTGTACGGCGTCAATGTGATTCTCGCGCACAATGAAGAAGACAGCTCGCCCGTCATTTTTGAAACGACACCCACGTACACGAATCTTTTCGGGACGATCCAGCGCAGCTATGACTCGCGCGGCGGCTGGAATTCCGATTTCGTGGATTTGCGCCCCGGGTCGCTGCTTCGCGCCGATGGCGGTTTTCTGGTGATGTACGCGTACGACGCGCTGACCGAAGCCGGAGTGTGGCGCACGCTCAAACGCATGCTGAATCACTCGAAACTCGAGATTCAGCCGCTGGAAATGTTCTTTCCATTCGGGACCTCGGCGTTGAAGCCCGAGCCGATCGACATCGACGTGAAAATTATTTTGATCGGCGACCGGCACATGTACGAAATGCTCTACGAATACGAGGAAGACTTTCGCAAAATTTTCAAGGTGCGCGTGGAGTTCGACGAGGAGATGGTAATGAGCGACGCGGTCGTGCGCCACTACGGCGACCGCCTGCGCCAGCTTTCGGAACAGGAGCACATCGGTCCCTTCGACCGCACCGCCGTCGCCAGCATGCTGGAGTATGGAGTGCGCCTGGCCGGGCGTCGGAATAAGGTGACGGCGCGATTTCCGGAGCTGGCGGATCTGGCCCGCGAAGCGGCGTACATTGCGCGCCAGGAGAGCGCAGCGCTGGTGAATGCCTCACACGTTCGCCGCGCCCGCGAGGCGCGCATCGAGCGTCATAACCTCACCGAAACCAAAATCCGTGAAATGATCGAAGAGGGCACGCTGCTGATTGAAACCGACGGCACGCGCGTGGGGCAGGTCAATGGCCTGAGCGTTCTGGAAATCGGCGGCTACGCATTTGGCAAGCCTGTGCGCATCACGGCTTCGGCGGCGCTCGGCAAAACGGGACTGATTAACGTCGAGCGCGAAGCTAACCTCAGCGGCAGCTTTCACGACAAGGGCATGCAAATTATTGCCGGCTATCTGCGCACCAAATTCGCGCAGGACAAGCCACTCTCCCTGGCGGCCAGCATCTGTTTCGAGCAATCGTACAGCGGCGTGGATGGAGACAGCGCCAGCTCGACAGAAATTTACGCGCTGCTTTCCGCACTTTCCGGATTGCCCATCCGCCAGGATATTGCCGTGACCGGGTCGGTCAGCCAGCAGGGCGACATTCAGCCTATTGGCGGCGTCAACCAGAAGATTGAAGGGTTCTTCGACGTGTGCCGCGTGAAAACGGGGTTAACCGGGCGCCAGGGCGTAATGATTCCTTCCGAGAATATCGAAGACCTCATGCTGCGCGACGACGTGATTGACGCAGTTGCCGCCGGCAAATTTCACATCTTGCCGGTGACCACGTTGGAGCAAGGAATTGAAATTCTGACCGGCGTGAAAGCCGGCTGCCGGGACGGGAAGGGCGCCTTTGAGCCAGGTACGGTTTACGCGCATGTGGACAGGCGTCTTCACGAAATGGCCACAACCCTCAAGTCGTTCGAGTCGTAATAAATAACGTAAAAACTCAAGTTGCACAGGCACTCTTGTCTGTGCGGTTTGGTAAGTTGTACGCTTGGATCCCCGGCCCATTGACGATCGCAAAACCCGCACAGGCAAGAGTGCCTGTGCTACTTACTGGGCGCGCGCGCTGCCGATGTCCTTCGGTGTCGAGAGGTAGCCGTTCACTTTGTCCTTGGTCACGTCGAAGACCACGATTTCATAGGGACGCGTCGCGCCTTTGATATAAAACTGCACCGGCTCGTCGGCGGTCTTGTCTTTTTTCTCGATGGTCTTATCGTCGGCGACGACCATGAGGGTGTATTTAAATTTCTTGGGGTCCGTCTTCGTCAGCGTCACTTGAATGGGGCCGACGTGCGTGGGGGTCTTGGACCTGGTCAGGTGCAGCTCAAATATATTGCGTTCGCCTGAACGTTTCAGTTGATCGAGTTCTTCCTGGTTGCGCGCGATCAAGCCGCTTTGCACGCCCAGGTCACCTACGGTGCTGGTGAGCTTGGCTTTGGTGGCTTCCAGATCCTGCTTCGTCGCGTTGATATCGCCCTTCGCTCCGGTCAGGTCCGTGCTCACTTGTCCGATCTTGGTATCGGCGTCCTGCTTCACCTGGCCGATTTGCGCCGTAAGCTTGTCGTCGGAATCCTTCTGCGATTGACGAATGTTTTGCGCAAGAGCGCGCGCCTGCGCCAGTTCGGCCTGCGTGAATCCGAGCTTTTGCGTCGTCACTTCCAACTGGCCCTTGAGGTCGGCGACGCGCGAATTGGTTTGATCGATCTGCACGGAAAGGATCGCCTCTTTCGAATTGGCTTGAGCGAGGTCGGTCTCCAGCTTGGTTTTCGCGGCATTGCCCGCGTAGAGCAGATATCCAATGAGTACGAAGGCCGCGACGAACACAACGATAATCCAACGCGGGGTAGGCGCCGCTTCGTAGAAATTGGTTTCGTGCCCACTCGGCTCGGGAACATTCGGGGAAATACTCATCACGTCTCCTTGGCGGCCATTGTGTGACTGGCGACGCCAGTTAGGTGTGATTATCGCCGAGGCGCAACGGGTTGTCTACGATTTGTGGGAGGGGCGGGTGTTTCTCGGCCAGCGGGCTTCCACTGTCGTGGTCAAGCCGCCGCGCGGCGTAAATTCGCCACGCACCACGCACCAGGCCGGATGAATGGCGTCCACGATGTCCCGCAGCATGCGATTGACGGCGTTTTCGTAAAAGATGCCCAGGCTGCGGTAGGCCAGCAGGTACATTTTCAGGGCCTTGAGTTCCAGGCATAACTTTTTCGGTTCATATTCAATCGTGATGGTTCCGTAGTCGGGCAATCCGGTTTTCGGGCACATGGAGGTGTACTCCGGGTAGCGTGTGACGATCCGATAACCCGGAAACTGGTTTGCCCAGGCGTCCAGATGCGGAAGTTTTGCCTTGATCCCGGCGCGCGCGTGTTCCGAAGTGTAGTCAGCCATCTAATACCTCTCTTTTCATTGTACATGGGGACACAAATTCGCGTAGAGGAACTTGCCAGAAGAATAACTTTTCAAGTATTCTTTTCGCAGACTTCCCAGGGGTGAAGAGAATTTGTTATGCCCGGTCTGCCATAGCGACAGTCCCCGCCGTTCACGCAGACGCAGCGCCAAGGATTACCTGGTAGGAGTGGCAAGACTGCGTCCCTGGCGTTGCCGCGCTTGCGACTCGCGTTTTTTTGCCTGGGCGGCTCCCATCGGATATGTCTGGAACGTACATTGCGGAATGTGCGGCAATATGGACTTGCAGCGCATTTCGAGCGAACATGGGATGGGCCTGTTCGCCTGGGCGTTTCGCCTGTTTCGCTTTCCCGCCTACCGGTGCGCTCCCTGCCGGAATCGCTTTTTTTCGCTTCGGTTTTACCGGCGCATCGTACCCTCGCAACAACCCGTGGAACTCTGCGTGGAGTCTGAACCAGTCCCGCACTAACGGCGCTTTTCTCTCCGCAACATGGGGGAACCCGAAGGTTGACATTCATTGACCGAAACGTATGATTGGCTAGTGGCGATGGAGTTCGCCTTATAACCGCTGTCCTTTTGGCCGGGCAGATGATGACTCCTGACAAGTTCCTTGTCGCGGAGCCATGTCCCCGGCAATGAACCAATCAAGTGAAAGAAGATTTCTTTGGCGTAAGGCGCGCGAAGCAGAAATATTTTCCACGCCTGTAAGCTAGACTGTACTTACATCTCAAACGGTTGGCGCGAACTTCAGGAATGCGAAATATGCAGATTTTGTCGAGAGAGCAAATGACCAAATACTGGATGGTTGGCCTCGGAGGATTCCTCGGATCGATTGCGCGTTTCTGGCTAGGGTCCTACATTACGTACCGGATGGGAGCGCGCTTTCCCTACGGCACATTTGTCATCAATATCAGCGGATCATTTTTGCTTGGGCTGGTTGTGACGCTGCTAGCGGAACGAGCTCACTGGAACCCCAATTTATTGTACCTGATCCCGATTGGATTCATCGGAGCTTATACGACTTTTTCCACGTTCGAGCTCGAAGCCTTTCGGAGCGTTCGAAACGGCGATCTTTTATTGTCTTTTCTGTATGTGAACCTGAGTGTAGCAATCGGATTCGTCGCGGTCTGGCTTGGCATAGCCGCCGGTCGGAACTTCGATTAGATTTTTACCGTTGTAGTAGTTTCCGCTGAGGGGAACCGCGCTCCTACAGCCCAGTCCTGACTTCGGCAATTCGGGCGGCGACTCGCCGCTTGATTCTTTTGGGCCTTCATATCAGAATAGAATTTGATTTGGGCGAAGCGTTTGAATGATCGCTTCACTGGGTTTTAGGGCCCGTTGAATCGAAGAAGGTTCCGCGCCCCACGCGAGAATTACGGGAGGACTCGGCAGAGTGCGCACACCAAGGGATGTTGTTTCGGTTTATTCAGTTGTTATAGCAAGTCTTGCCGGCATCGTTGGTCTCGGAATCTTAGCTTTTCCGCCGAAGAGCCATGCGCAGAACGCAACTCCGGCGGCGGACGCTTCGCTCGGCGCCCTGGTTCACCGAGTGCATGCGCATTCGGCATTTGCCCCGCGTCCAGCTGCCGCTCAAGACGCGGGACAAGCCGCTCCTCCCCCCGCAGCGCCCGCCGCGCCAAAGCCCGTGGAGTTGCCCGAGGGTGACGGAAAGCCTATTGCCACCGAATATTGCCAGATGTGCCACAAGCTGACCAATTTGACCAAGGCGCACAAGAACCTGGACGACTGGGTAGACACGATCCACACCATGATCGACCGTGGCGCGAGCATCCCGGACGACAAGATAGACACCTTGGCGAAATACCTGGCCGCGAATTTTGGCCCCAAGGATGCTTCTCCCGCGAATGCTCCAGCAGCCGCTCCCGCCACACCGGCTCCTTCGCCGGACGCTGCGGCGCCAAGCGCCTCCGCGCCCACGGCTGCCAAGGCTGTCGTGGAACTGCCGGACGGTGACGGGAAAGCGATCGCCACGGAAAATTGCCAGGCCTGCCACAAGCTTACGAATCTGACCAAGGCGCACAAGAACCTGGACGATTGGAAAGACACCGTGCAGACCATGATCGATCGCGGAGCAAATGTGCCTGCGGATCAGGTCGATACTCTCGTTCAATACCTTGCCAAGAACTTTGGTCCCAAGGACGCGTCCGCGCCGGCTTCCACCACACCGGCGCAATAATTTTTCATCCGAAAACGCCAATCTCCCGATTGGCGGAGTGCGCGACGCCAATCGGGAGATTGGCGTTCCCGGGGTGTTTGCAAGCGCGGCTTGCGCCGGTGTTGTGTCCGTGCGAAAATTACTCCTCCTAAGTTTGCGCCAATCGCTCCAGGCGGAAGGCAGTTTTCCGAATTCAGGCGGGCGGATGCGTATGGGTGGCGACGGCGATATCGTCTAAGGGTTAGGACGTGGCCCTCTCAAGGCCAAAATCCGGGTTCGAATCCCGGTATCGCTACCATTCCTGGGGAGTAACTGTCATTTATGGGATGGCGTAACCGGGGCTGGTTCGAATACGTCAATAGTGTTGAGCCGATTCATACAAACTGACAGGACAAATATGGCCATTCCTCATTCCACGCAACTAAACGATACCGAGAGTCAAGCGGACCTGCATCCCCGCGGCGGCGGAACCGATAAGCCGAAGAAGAGTGGCTGGCTGTGGATCCTCGTGATGATCGTGCTGGCCGGCGGCGGGTACTACTATTATAAATCGCGTCCTTCTTCCGAGAGCAAGGCCGCGCCCGCGCCCGGGGCCAGAGCCGCCGGGCTGGGTCCGGTCTCGGTGGCCGTCACGGCTGCGATGAAGCAAAACGTGCCCTACTACCTTTCAGGGCTCGGGTCGGTGACCGCGTTTAACACGGTTACGGTGAAGAGCCGCGTGGATGGCGAATTGCAAAAGGTCAATTTCAAGGAAGGGCAGTTCGTGCATGAGGGCGAACTGCTGGCCGAGATTGATCCTCGCCCTTTCCAGGTGGCGCTGGAACAAATGGAAGGGCAACTCTTCCGCGATCAAGCGCAGTTGAACAATGCCCGGGTCGATTTCAAACGCTATGACCAGCTGGCGAAAGAGGGTGTCATCGCTTCGCAGCAGGTGGACACGCAGAACGCCACGGTGGGACAGCTGGAGGGCGCTTTGCGGGCCGACCAGGCGCAGATCGACAACGAAAAATTGCAGTTGACCTATTGCAAGATTACGGCGCCGATCACCGGCCGGGTCGGGCTGCGGCTGGTCGATCAGGGAAATATGATTCGTGCCACGGATCCAAATGGTCTGGTGGTCATCACGCAAGTGCAGCCCATCGCGGTTCTCTTCACGCTGCCGGAAGACAACCTCCCGGAAGTTATCCAGCACATGAAGAACGAGGAGTTGGGCGTCCAAGCTTACAGCCGGGACGATCAGACCATGCTGGCGTCGGGCAAGCTTTTGACGGTGGACAACCAGATCGATCCCACCACAGGTACCGTTCGATTCAAGGCGGCTTTTGAAAATCGCGATTTGTCGCTTTGGCCGAATCAATTCGTAAATACTCGCTTGATGCTTGCCGTGCGCAAAAATGCCATCGTGGTGCCGCTGGCGGCCATTCAGCGCGGGACGCAGGGTACTTATGTCTATACCGTGAAGGCCGGCAAGGCAAACATGCAGTCCGTCAACGTGGATTTGACTCAAGGAAATATCGCCTTGATCGCCTCCGGCGTTTCGATGGGCGATCAAGTGGTGGTGGACGGACAGGAACGATTGCAATCGGGCACTCCGGTGGAAGTGCATGATGCCTCGCCGAGCGGTTCCGGCGCGAACCCTGCCGCTGTCCCGGCTCCCGGCAAAGATTCCAATCCATCCAGCGCGCCGAAAAACAAACCGCAGAGAAAACAAAGCTGATGAATCCGTCCCGGCCATTTATCCTGCGTCCGATCGCGACTTCGCTGCTCATGGCTGCGATTTTGCTCGCCGGGGCCGTGGCTTACCGGCAACTTCCAGTTTCCGCGTTGCCGCAGGTTGACTATCCGACAATCCAGGTTCTCACGTTTTATCCGGGGGCGAGCCCCTCCGTGATGGCCTCGTCGGTGACCACGCCGCTGGAGCGGCAATTCGGCCAGGTGCCTGGGCTCAATCAAATGACCTCGACGAGTTCCTTCGGGGCGTCGCTCATCACGCTGCAATTTGTGCTCGATCTGAATATTGACGTCGCCGAACAACAGGTGCAGGCCGCGATCAACGCCGCGACCACGTATCTGCCGGCGAATCTTCCCAACCCGCCGATTTACAGCAAGACGAATCCCGCGGACACTCCCGTCCTTACTCTTGCCTTGACTGCCGACTCGCTGCCGCTGACGAAACTGGAGGACATGGCGGACACGGTCCTGTCGCAGAAGATTGCGCAATTGCCGGGAGTGGGACTGGTGAGCATCAGCGGCGGAGAGAAACCGTCGGTGCGGATTCAGGCGAACCCGACGGCGCTGGCGTCCTACGGATTGAGCCTGGAAGACTTGCGGACGGCGCTGGCGCAGGCGAACGTCAACCAGGCCAAAGGCAATCTGGACAGCGCCCAGCAGGCATTTACGATTTGGGCAAATGACCAGTTGATGACAGCGGAAGCATACAAGCCCATCGTGATCAGCTACAAGAACGGCGCCCCGGTCCGCATCATGGACGTGGCCAACGTCGTCGATAGCGCCGAAAACGTCAAATTGGCGGCCTGGCAAAACGACCGGCCCGCCGTGGTCGTCAACATTCAGAGGCAGCCGGGCGCGAACATTATCAACGTGGTGGACCGCATCAAGAACCTGCTGCCGCAGCTCAAGGCCTCGCTGCCTTCCTCGGTGCAGCTTTCCATTCTGACCGACCGCACCACCACGATCCGCGCTTCCGTGTCGGATGTGCAATTCGAGCTGATGCTGACCGTGGCGCTGGTCGTGCTGGTCATCTTTCTGTTTCTGCGCAGCCTGGCGGCCACGGCCATCCCCAGCGTGGCTGTGCCCCTTTCGCTGGTGGGCACGTTCGGCGTGATGTATTTGCTCGGATACAGTCTGGACAATTTGTCGCTGATGGCGCTCACGATTTCGACCGGGTTCGTGGTCGACGATGCCATCGTCATGATCGAAAATATTACCCGCTACATTGAAGAGGGCGACCCGCCGCTGGAGGCCGCGCTCAAAGGTTCCGAGCAGATCGGTTTCACCATTCTTTCGCTCACGGTGTCTCTGATCGCCGTGCTCATTCCGCTCCTGTTCATGCAGGACGTGGTGGGCAGGCTGTTCCGGGAATTCGCTATCACCCTGAGCGTGACGATTCTGGTTTCGGCCGTGGTTTCGTTGACGCTCACTCCGATGATGTGCTCGAAAATTTTGCGCCATCAAAAAGATTCGGAAAAGAGCTGGTTCTACCGGCTTTCGGAAAATTCATTGAATTGGATCATCGAGCAATACGCGAAGATTCTGCAATTTGTGCTGAAACACCAGCCGGCCACCCTCGTAGTCACGGCCGGAACGCTGGCACTTACCATATTTCTGTTCGTGGTCATTCCCAAAGGATTTTTCCCCGTGCAGGATACCGGAGTGCTCCTGGGCATTTCGGAGGCCCCGGCCACGATTTCGTTTCCGGCCATGGGAGAACGCCAGCAGGCGCTCGCGAAAGTGATTTTGAAGGATCCCGATGTGGTCAGCCTCTCGTCGTTTATCGGCGTTGACGGCGTCAACATGCTGCCGAACAGCGGGCGCATTCAAATCAACCTGAAATCGCGCGAAGAAAGAACGGATGACGCGCCCGCGGTGATTCGCCGCCTGCAAGCGAGCCTGAACGACGTGAAGGGAATTACGCTTTACCTGCAGCCCGTGCAGGACCTGACCGTGGAAGACCGCATCAGCCGCACGCAATTCCAGTACACGATGGAAGACGCGGACGGGCAGGAACTTGCCGATTGGGTGCCAAAACTCATCGACAAGCTGAGAAATTTGCCGCAGTTAACCGATGTGGCCAGCGACCAGCAGGAGCGCGGCACGCAGGCTACTCTGGAGATCGATCGCGACACGGCCTCGAGGCTGGGAATCCTTCCGCAAGCCATTGACGACACGTTGTACGACGCGTTCGGCCAGCGGCAAGTCTCCACGATTTTCACGCAATTGAACCAGTACCACGTGGTCCTCGAAGTGAATCCGACATTCCAGCAGGATCCCGATGCGCTCAAATCGATTTACGTGCGTTCGTCGAGTGGAATGCAAGTTCCGCTCAGCTCGTTCACCAAGTACTCCTCGGAACTTGCTCCCATCGCCGTCAACCACCAGGGCCAATTTCCCGTGGTGACTCTGTCCTTCAACTTGAAACAAGGCGCTTCGCTCGGCCAGGCCGTGGACGCCATCAAGCAGGCGCAGCAGGATCTGGGGTTTCCCGCGAGTATTCACGCGGGATTCCAGGGAACGGCGCAAGCCTTCCAGGCCGCCCTGGCCAATGAGCCGATCCTGGTGCTGGCCGCTCTGGTGACGGTGTACATCGTTCTCGGCGTGCTCTATGAAAGCTACATTCATCCCATCACTATTCTTTCGACGCTGCCGTCGGCGGGTGTCGGCGCGCTTCTCGGCCTGCTGATTACGCGCACGGACTTCAGCATCATTGCGCTCATAGGAATTATCCTGCTCATAGGAATCGTTCAGAAGAACGCCATCATGATGATCGACTTTGCGCTCGAAGCGGAACGCAAGGGCGGCAAGAATCCCGTGGATGCGATTTATCAGGCTTGCTTGTTGCGATTCCGCCCCATCCTCATGACCACTCTGGCCGCGATGCTGGGCGGATTGCCCCTGGCGCTGGGCGGCGGGACGGGCGCGGAACTGCGCAAGCCCCTGGGCATCGCCATCGTGGGCGGGTTGATCTTCAGCCAGGCGCTGACGCTATTCACCACCCCGGTCGTTTACCTCGCGTTCGACCGGCTTGCCAAACGTCTCAGCCATGGAACGCCGATCGAAGCCGCGGCCCACGGCAATGCCCCCGCTGACTAAGTAGGACGGGCTTCAGCGTGTCTGCTTCCAACTGTGCCAAATTAGATCAAAAACCAGACAGGCTGAAGCGTGTCCTACCCTGCTCGTTCGTCCAAAAATTTACGTATCTTGCGGAGGACACGGGAGAACATGGCCGGCGTCAGGCGACCGGTCTGCGTATTTTGCTGGCTGGGATGATAAGCCGCAAAGAGGCGAGGGAGATCCCCCGGCAGCGCAAAGCTGGCGCCATGAGCGAATGGATATGGAGCGCGCGAGGGGATCCATCCTTGCCGCTTCAGCAAATCGAGATAGGTGTTGAGGGCAATGCCGCCCAGCGCAAGAATCGCGCGCGGCTGGATCAATACGAGTTCCCGTTCGAGATAGGGCAGGCAGTTTTGGATTTCTTGCGGCAGCGGCTTGTTGGCGGGGGGCGCGCAGCGAATCGCCGCCGAGATGAGCGCGCCCTTCAGGATCAGCCCGTCACCGGCACGTTTCGATTGCGCCTGATTTGCAAATCCCGCGCGATACAGTTGCTCGTACAGAAAATCTCCCGAGCGGTCCCCGGTAAACATTCGCCCTGTGCGGTTGGCTCCGTGCGCGGCGGGCGCGAGGCCGATGATGACCAGGCGGGTATGGGGATCGCCGAACGCCGGCACAGGCCGCCCCCAGTAGGTCCAGTCGCGGTAGGCGCGCCGCTTGGTGCGGGCCACTTCCTCGCGATAGTGCACCAGGCGCGGACACTTCCGGCAATTCGTAATTTCACGCTCCAGGATGGTCAGCTCGTCTGGCGGCACGCCGGCTCCTGAAAAAGCTCAGGCACTTCCGAAACTCCGGGTTTGAAAATACAGGACGCCTCCCTGTTTTTCTACCATTCTTCGACTTGCCCTCAGAAAATTGAATTTCATCGCAAGATCCGGATAGCGCCCGTGCATCGGTTCTGAGTACTGTGTTCGGGACGCGACTCAAACGCTCTCAAAGTGAGGTTGCGGTATTTGAATCCAAATTGGCTCGCGGGCCAATTTGGATTGCGCGCCAATTTGGCTGGCAGCCAATTTGAGTCTGGTCTTGATGCTGCGGATGGGGAAAATCGAAACATCGCACGAGGCTGCGCTCGACGGAAAGGCATTCGGCGGCCCGCATGGGGGGATAAATGAAAATCAGAAGAGCTGCACTCAGCACATTCATCTTGCTGGCTGCGAGTTTCCCGCTTCCGGCCAAGAAGAATCCGGCACGTCCTTTCTTCCTGCAGGCGCCCTTTATCATGAACGGAGCGGAAATCCCCCAAGGGATGTACCAGCTGACGCTGGAGTCCAGCAATTCGAGTGTCCAGGTAACATTGTGGAGGGAAGGCCAGTTCATCGCCACGGCCCGCGGCGTCTGGGTAAAGAGCGGAATGAAGTTCACGGGAAACACCGTCCTCTTACGAGTGAACCCGGACGGAACGCGATCGCTCGTCGAAATTCGCCTGGCGGGCACCGCAAAAACGATTGTTCTCAACAATTCCGACACAATCATCCAGGTAAGCGCGAGATAAACGCATTGGGCTCTGCCCTCTTGTGTCAGTCCGCTTGCGGGTGGTTCGCCATTTCACATGACTTGAATCGTCGTGCTCCGGTGTGACTCCTCTTGAAAGCGAAAAATGCCCTGTCCGTCCCGAAGAACACGGGACGGGCAGGCCTCTACAAAAACCGCATTTCGTTGACAAAGCTGGTTTTGCATAGCCGCACGATTTTGAGGCGGGCAGCCCTCCGCTTTACCGGCCATCCAAACTGATTCGTTTCTTTAAGTTCGGCGCGATTGACTCCCTTTCGGCCGGACGATAGCATGATAGTTTCCGATCTTGCATTGATTCGCGGCGGGAAACGCTTCCATGGCGGCAGAAATTAAATCCGGGACTGTGCTGGACCGCATCATTGAGGCGCGCCGCGCCGCGATTGCCCACCGCAAGAAATCCGTTCCGGAGACGGCGCTGCGTTTCGGGGTGAAGCATGCGAAGCCCGTCCGCGATTTCGCCGCGGCTCTGACGCGTGATGCCCTGAATGTGATTGCCGAACTCAAGAAGGCGTCGCCTTCGCGCGGCTTGATTCGCGCCGATTTCGACCCGCTGGAGCTGGCGAAGAGTTTCGAGGCCGCCGGAGCCGCGGCGCTCTCCGTGTTGACCGAAGAGGAATTTTTTCAGGGCGACTTGAAATACATGCGCGATGCGCGCGCGGCGGTGGGCCTCCCGGTGCTGCGCAAGGATTTCATCATTGATCCGTGGCAGGTGTGGGAGGCGCGCGCGACGGACGCCGATTCGTTTCTGCTGATTGTTGCGGGACTCGGCGATGCGCTCCTTGGCGAATTGCTTGCGCTTGGACGCGAACTGGGAATGGAGCCGCTCGTCGAAGTCCACACGCGGGAAGAGTTGACTCGGGCTTTGGCCGCGGGGGCGCGCATTCTGGGAGTGAACAACCGAGACCTGCGCACGCTGGAAGTGCGCGTCGAAACTTCGGAAGAATTGATCGCGGCCATCCCCGACGAATGCGTCGCCGTGTGCGAATCCGGCCTGCGCACTCACGGAGATTTGACGCGGCTTCGCTCCGCGGGTTTTGACGCGTTCCTCATCGGCGAGCATCTCATGGCCCAGCCGGACCCGGCGGCGGCGCTGCGCCAATTGCTGGGCGCTTGAAGTGGCACAGGCTTCAGCCTGTGGAGGTTCGTCTTTGCCGGGATCAAACCCCACTGGCTAAAGCCTGTGCCACCTAATTCCTATGCCGACTCGTGTTAAAATTTGCGGGATCACCACCTGGGACGACGCGCGCTTATCCATTGACCTGGGGGCTTCCGCGCTCGGATTCAATTTTTATCCGCCCAGCCCGCGTGCCATCAGCCCCGCGGATGCGTGGAATATCATTCGGCGTCTGCCGCCGTTTGTGGAAGCAGTCGGCGTGTTTGTGAATTGGCCGCCGCTGGTGGTGGATGCGCTGGCCCGCGCGCTGCGGCT
>Ga0210384_10005098_pt1 | contig 14442 bp, 11 predicted proteins | sample IncBWH2MmetaG_FD_160574 | JGI IMG/M metagenome (GOLD analysis project Ga0210384, IMG submission 160574) | Forest soil microbial communities from Barre Woods Harvard Forest LTER site, Petersham, Massachusetts, United States - Inc-BW-H-2-M | ecosystem: Environmental > Terrestrial > Soil >...
TGGTGCGACGGCTTGGTGCGTCGACCGGTCGCCGGGGGCGTGCGCCTGACCCGGGGGCAGATCCCATGCACTTGCTAAGCCAACCGAGTATCTCAATATGAACTCCCAGAACTCTCGCAAGATCATCGTCGCCAGCGGCATGACCGTTGTCATCGGCATCCTGGCCGTAATATTCACGCTGCGCTCGCACCACGATACCCTGGTCGCTCAGGCCAACCCGCCAGCGACCCCATTTGCCGAGGCTCCTGCCGCCCCAGCTGCGGTTGCTCCGACCCCTGACGCTACCGCCGCGGTCGCTCAGACTCCTGAGGCTCCCGCCGCCGTCGCTCAGGTTCCGGAAGCCCCTGCCGCGGTCGCTCACAATAAAAGCACCGGCACCAAAGGCGCCGACACTGCTACTGCGTCTGCCGTTGAGCCCAAGCTCGCGCGTAGCCAGCATCTGGCCAAGGCGGACACCAGTGCCAGCAGCGCTGACCCCGTGAAGAGAGACAATGCGTGGACGACGGCGCCTGCGATCAGCAGCTCGCCCGCGGACGCCCAGAAGATGCCACCGAGCATGGTACTTGCGGCTTCCGACAGTCAAATCACGACCGATGTGAAATCCCAGCTCGCTGGCGACAGCCTCAGCAAAGACGTCAACATCGGAGTGACCACGACTGACGGCGTCGTCGCACTGACCGGCACCCTGGCCAGCCAGATTGCCATTGCCCACGTCAAGGATGTCGCCGCGAAGGTCAAGGACGTCAAGAGTGTCGACACTTCCGCGTTGGTTCTCGCGAGCCTCTGACAGCGCGTGAAACCCTGCCGGCGATAGGTCGCCGAACCACCGGCGACCTTATCCCGGGTGCGGCGATCAAGTCGCCGGCGTCATGAGCGTCAGCAGCCTGCTTTGAGCGCGCGGCTCAGCAGGCGCCGAGCTGCACCAATATCCAGCGAGCGAGGACGACCGCCCACTCGCACGTCACTGCCAACATCATGCCGTTCTCGAATGTGACGCACCGCTCAAAAATCAAATCCATTGCGAGCGGATGAGTATCTTGCGTGCGTTACCGAACATAACACTGTAGGGAGGCATGCTCGAATCATTCTGCGAAAGGGGGTTATGTCATGGAGCGATATTCATGCCGCAACGCATACTTCTTATCCAGCACGACGCGGTCGCCGCCACGGCCGTTCTGGACGCGCTCAGTCATTCCGCGCAGGAGTCTTTCCAGGTTGAATGGGTCCGGCGCTGCTCCGAAGGCCTTGAATGCCTGGACGGCGTCGAGGCGATTCTGGTCGACCCCTACCTGCCTGACAGCCGCGGCATAGCGACGTTCGACTCTCTGATTCGCGCCGCACCCAACATTCCGATCCTGCTGCTGGTTGACCCGCAACACGAGGAGACCGCCAGGCTGGCGGTGCAGTGCGGAGCGCAGGACTATCTCCTGAAAGATCGCGTCGACGCCTATCTGTTGCCAAAGATCATCGGCAGCATGATCGAGCGAGCCGCCTATGCCGAGGCGCTGTTTGAGGAAAAGGAGCGCGCGCAGGTCACGCTCAACTCGATTGGGGACGCTGTCGTCAGCACGGACGTTTGCGGTCGGGTCACTTATCTCAATGTAGTCGCCGAGGACCTGACAGGCTGGTCGCGGGATGAAGCCGCAGGCCACCCGCTTGAGGACGTCTTCCACATCATCGATGCCAAGACGCGCGAACCCATGCAAAACTCGATGATGCTTGCGATCAGGGACGACAAGGCTCTGGCGCTGCCTCCAAACTGCGTCCTGATTCGACGCGACGGTGTCGAAGCAGCCATAGAGGATTCCACCGCTCCCATTCACGATCGTCGCGGGGCAGTGACGGGCGCTGTGATGGTATTTCACGATGTCAGTATGGCGCGCGCGATGACCAGCAAGATGACTCATCTGGCACAACATGACGGCCTCACCGATTTACCCAATCGCGTGCTGCTGAACGACCGGCTGCGCGAAGCAATCATCCTTTCCAGCCGCCACCAGCGAAAGCTTTCGGTACTATTTTTAGATCTTGATCGCTTCAAGCACATCAACGATTCACTGGGCCACGTCGTGGGCGATCGTTTGCTGCAATCCGTGGCGCGGCGACTGTTTGCGTGTGTGCGTAGCTCGGACACCGTCGGCCGCCAAGGGGGCGATGAATTCGTGGTGCTGCTGTGGGAGGTGCGACGCGCCGAGGACGCGGCCGTCACGGCGGCCAAAATACTCGAGACAGTGCGCAAGCCCCACCTCATCGACGAGCATGAGCTGCATATCACGGGAAGCATCGGCATTGTCACCTATCCAGATGACGGTACGGATGTAGAGACGTTGATGAAGAAAGCGGATCTGGCGATGTACCACGCCAAGGAGACCGGGCGCGACAGTTATCAATTCTTCAAGCCGGCGATGAATGCCCGTGCCATCGAACGGCAGTCACTCGAGGACAGTTTGCGCTACGCGCTCGAGCGCCAGGAATTGGTACTGCATTACCAGCCAAAGATTAATCTGGCGACCGGTGGCATCATCGGCGCCGAGGCCCTCATACGCTGGCGTCACCCGCAGCGCGGGCTCGTTCCGCCGGGGCAATTCGTCACGATTGCGGAGGACTGCGGGCTCATCGTACCGATTGGCCGCTGGGTGCTGCGCGAGGCTTGCCGCCAGGCGCGCGCCTGGCAGACTGCAGGTCTGCCGCGGCTATGCGTCGCGATAAACGTCTCCGCCATGGAGTTGCGCGCCCCGGGTTTCGTAGCAGGCGTACGCGCAGTTCTCAAAGAGACGGGGCTGGAGCCGCGCTACCTGGAGCTTGAGCTTACCGAAACGGTGCTGATAGAGGACTCGCGGTCCGTTGCTGACGTGCTCAAGGAATTGAAGAGTATCGGCGTGCTGCTGGCACTGGATGACTTTGGCACCGGTTATTCAAGCTTGAGTCGCTTGAAGCGCTTTCCAATCGACGCGCTGAAGATCGACCAGTCTTTCGTGCGCGACCTCACTACGGACGAGGATGATGCCGGCATCGTCACCGCCGTGATCGCCATGGGGAAGAGCCTCCAGATGCGGGTGGTGGCCGAAGGGGTGGAAACGCGAGAACAGCTTGAAATCCTGCAGCAGCACGGCTGTCCCCAGGGTCAGGGGTTCTATTTCTGCCGGCCTGTGCCGGCCGAGGAATTCGGCCAGCTATTGAAAAGCGATACCGTCGCCAAGGCGGTCGCATGAGGAGTTCTGCAGAGGTTTGTGCTGACAGGGGCGCTCGATTTTGCGAGGCAGCGACGCGGCTGCCTCGTGTTTCTTAGGAGGCAACTGTTGATACGGTTGGTCACAGACGTTGGTTTTCGGCAACGCGCGGGCCGTGTTCCGGGACGCGGCAGGAGTTTATGGCAGACCCCCGATGTGTTAAAATTACAATAGCCCGAATGCTGGGCTGCATGGGGCGCTCAGTGGGATCGGGGGCGGCTTTTTGCGCTTTGCCTGGAGGGGAATGAACCGTCATCTCCGTCCTTCTTATGATTCCTCCACGTAACCGTTTGCTTGCCGCACTGCCGCCAAGTGATCTTGACCGCCTGACGCCGTACCTGAGACTCGTGCCTTTGTCATTGGGCGAGGCGCTGTACGAAGCCGGCATCGCGTTGCACCACGTCTACTTCCCCGTCGATTCGATCGTCTCGCTGCTGAATGTCATGGCGGACGGCGCGTCAGCGGAAATTGCCGTCGTCGGCAACGACGGCGTCGTTGGAGTTTCGCTGTTCATGGGCGGCGAATCCACGCCCAGCCGGGCGGTGGTGCAAAGCGCCGGCCACGCCTACCGCCTGAACGCGACGATATTGAAGTCGGAATTCACCCGCGCGGGAGCCATGCAGCATCTGTTGTTGCGCTACACGCAGGCATTGCTGACCCAGATGGCGCAGACCGCCGTTTGCAATCGACACCATACGCTCGACCAGCAGCTATGCCGCTGGTTGCTTCTGAGCCTCGACCGCCTGCTCTCGAACGAGCTGGCCATGACGCAGGACCTGATCGCCAATATGCTCGGCGTGCGTCGCGAGGGCGTCAATGAGGCCGCCGGAAAGCTGCAGGAGGCTGGTTTAATCCATTACAGCCGGGGCCGGATCGTGGTGCTGGACCGCGCGGGGATCGAAGCCAGAACCTGCGAGTGTTATGCGGTCGTAAAGCGGGAGTCGGACCGGCTGCTTCCCGATCGACGCGAGCCTGATTCCGTTCATTAAAGACCCGCCATTGCGAGCGAGCTATCACCCCGCAAAGCTCGCGGTCGTGCTGCCAACACCGGCCGCAGGCGGGCCCCGTCCTCGAGTGTGAGGCCCTGCCCAAATACAGCGTCCGCCGCGGGCCGCTCCGGCCTGTAAGTGTGTTAGCGAACACAAGTTTGCCCTGAAGCGTGCTTTATGACGCTATGGGAAGTCTCTGGCCGGAGCGCATTGACACACCAGGACCTCCACCTCAAGCAAACTTCTGAAGCCGTGGGAATGCTGGCGTTCCTGAGGTGGAATCGATTGGACATGAGATTGCCGCTGGTTCGCAGGATTCAGTTCGGATTCAGCGCCGTACTGGTGGTTCTTCTTGTCGTCGGCATCATCGCTTATCGCGATCTGCTCGCATCGGCCCACAGCGACCGCTGGGTACAACATACACACGAGGTACTTGAGCATCTGGCAACACTGCTGTCCGCCATACCAAATATTGAAACCGGATACCGCGGACTGGCGTTGACCGGTGAAGAAACTTTCTCCCAGTCCTCGCGCGCCAGTGTGGCGCTCGTCGCGCATGAGGAAATGACCCTGCGCGCATTGACCGCTGACAACCCGGGTCAGCAGCGGCGGCTTGCGACCCTCGCGGCTCTGATGGAACAGACCGTGCGGCTCGATGAGACTCTCGTTCGCCTGCGCCAGACAGCAGGTCCCAAGGCCGCGGCGCAGCTCATCGAAACAGGACAGGGCGATCGGATTCTGCAGCAGTCGCACGCGGTCGTGAGCGACATGCAGGTTGAAGAGCGCCGCTTGCTGCTGGAACGCGGCGCGGACGCGGAGCGGCGGCGGCGTCAGACCCAAGCCGCCCTCATCTTCGGGAGCGTTGCGGGACTATTGATCGCCACTGCGGCCGCCTGGGCGGTGCAGCGTGAGTTCTCCCGACGCGGAGGTGCAGAGCGCGCCCTGCTCGAGAGTGAAGAACGATATCGGGTGGCGCTCGCGGGCGTGCAGGACTACTCGATCTTCACGCTCGATCCGTACGGGACAGTCAGCAGTTGGAATGCCGGAGCTGAGCGCATCAAGGGCTACAAAGCGGCGGAGATCATCGGTCAGAATTTTTCACGCTTTTATCCGCAGGAGGATATCGATCAAGGCAGACCGCAAGAGGAGCTGCGGATCGCGGCTGCCTGCGGCAAGTCCGAAAGAGAATGCTGGCGCATGCGCAAGGATGGCTCGCGCTTCTGGGCCAACCTACTCATCACGGCCACACGCGACGCGTCCGGGAAGCTGGTTGGCTTTTCGGAGATCAGCCGCGACATCAGCGCGAGGCAGGCTGCCGACAGGCAGCTGGCAGAGACGGTCCGGGAGATCTCACGGGAAATCACCGAGCGCAAGCAGTCTGAGCAGCAGCTGGTGAAGACGGTCGGGGAATTGAAGCGTTCTAATGAGGAACTGCAGCAATTTGCCTATGTCGCCTCACACGATCTGCAGGAGCCGTTGCGCATGGTGGCCAGTTATACGCAGCTTCTCGCCAAGCGCTACACGGGGCGCCTGGATCATGATGCCGATGAGTACATCGCGTATGCAGTAGACGGGTGCAACCGCATGCAGGCATTGATCCAGGATCTGCTGACCTACTCGCGCGCTGGTACAGACGGCAGGTCGCATCGCGAGATCTCGAGTGAGAACGCATTGAACGCAGCGCTCACAAACCTGCGGGCAACGATCCAGGAGAGCGGCGCGGTTGTGACCCACGATTCGCTGCCGGCGATCACGATGGACGATACACAACTGGTGCAGGTATTTCAGAACCTCGTCGGCAACGCGGTCAAATACCGCAGTCCGGAAATCCCCCGGGTACACGTCACTGCCGCGAAAAACGCTGGCAATGAATGCGTCTTTGCCGTACGCGACAACGGCGTGGGGATTGACCCGCAGTACTTTGAGAGGATCTTCGTCCTTTTCCAGCGCCTGCACGGGCAAAATGAATTCACGGGCACCGGAATCGGCCTGGCCATTTGCAAGAAGATTGTGGAGCGTCTGGGCGGCAGAATCTGGGTTGAGTCGCAACCCGCAAAGGGCTCTACATTCTACTTTGCCCTGCCGCAGGGAGAGACATCATGACGGATTCAAGTGGAATTCACGGCGCCCCAATTGAAGTTCTGTTGATTGAAGACAGTCCCGGAGACGTCCGACTTACGAAGGAGGCGTTGAAAGACGCCAAGGTGCATATCCGCCTGAGCGTGGTGGCGGATGGGGTGGAGGCAATGGCTTTTCTGGAACGTCGGGGGGAGTTTGCCAACGCGCCGCGCCCGGATCTGATCCTGCTCGATCTGAATCTTCCCAAAAAAGACGGCCGCGAGGTCCTGAAGGACATCAAGGACAGTGCCACACTCGGGAGCATTCCGGTCGTCATTCTGACGACGTCGGCGTCAGAGGTGGACATATTGAAGACCTACAGGCTGCACGCAAACTGCTACATCACCAAACCCGTGGATCTCGATGGTTTCCTCAAAGTCGTGAACAGCATCGACAATTTCTGGCTGTCCGTGGTCAAGTTGCCGCGCGAACGACGCACATGAAGAAAGGGACCCGGCAGGCGACGCTGTCCACCATGACGTGAAGCAGTAGCACTGGACTGGCTTGCGGCCGCAAAAGGAAAGGGCGGCCCGGGGGGCCGCCCTCAGGGTCCTGAGCGCAGAGCCTCTCAGCGGTCGTCGTCGTGTTCGAAATCGAACAGATCGAAGAGATCGCCAATTGCCGGGCTGTTGTTGGGCACGTAGGGATTGTCGCGGTCTGACCTCGGGTTCGGAAGGTTGTCCCGGCTGCGCCGGGTCAGGGGGCGCAGACCCCAGTTGCGCTCGATGAACTTCAGAATCGAGACGTGATCTGTGTAAGTGTGGCTCACGTGGCCGCCCTTGCTGAAGGGAGATACCGCTATCAGAGGAATGCGCGGTCCGTCGCCGAAGAAATCCAGCGGTTGAATGTAGCCTGAGTCGTAGAAGCCGCCGCCTTCATCCATGGTGATGAACAGGGCAGTCGTGGCAAACAGCTCGGGATTGCCAGCGAGATGATCCACGATTTTCCTGACCATCGCCTCGAACAGATCCTCCTTCGATGAGGCGGGATGACCGTCGAGGAGACCGTCGGGCTTGACGAAGGAGACCGCGGGCAGCGTGCCATTGTCCACCGCCGCGAAGAAATCTGTGGCGTCCTTGACGTGCGCCGCGCGTTGCGCCGTGACTCCCATGATCGCATTCGAGTACGACTCGAAATTGCAGATGTTGCAGTAGGCCTGACCGATCAATATCGCCGGGTCGGTGGTACTGCCACCCTGCTCGCGGATCTTGGTCAGCTCCACGGCGGCGTTGTAGGCGCCGCCGTAATAGGCCCAGGAGATTCCTTTCTCGTTCAGCGCTTCACCGATAGTACGCACATCGCTCGGCGGAACCGAGGCACCGTTGACGATTCCGGAAGTGTCTACGGTGCCATCCGGCAGGAATCCCGGGCTGTCATTATTGACCATGTAGAAATGGCCGCGCTCGCAGTTCGGCTTCGGATCGTAGGGCAGCGACTCCAGATAGTCATGGATGGCCCTGATTCCGGGCTGTGACCGATCGGCGCACTCGGCGAAGTTTCCGTCAAAGTTGATGTCCACTGTGTATTGGTCGTCGGAGCCGGGCAGCGGATTCGGATTCGCAATGTGGGACGGCGGGGTCGTGGGAGTCCCGTGGCCGTTGCTCCAGAAGATGGCGTCACCGGTCCCAAGCATCACGTGGTTGGCGCCCGTCCCGCCCATGAACGACTGGTGAAAGTTGTCGCTCATCGCATATTCATCGGCCAGCCGCTTGAGGACAGGCACCTCTCCGTTTTGCATGTTATAGAAGGCCATCGAATTGCCGCTGCCGTTGTCATCGACCCGGTTGGGCACGGGAAAGCTGTTGGGGTCCGGCTCGCTTGTGTAGTTGCTGATGACGAACGGATACAGATCGCTCAGGCAACCGGACGGGTTGTGCCGGCTGGCGTTGCGGATGTTGCAATCCGACTGCTGCCACATCTCAAAGAGTCGATGCGTTGTGTCGCCCGTATAGGAGTCGTACGGCAGGGCTGTTCCCTCCAGCGGGAATGGCCCGTTCGGCAGATGATCGAAATTCCTGACGCGACTATCGAAATCAGGGAGCTCGGCCGTTTGTGCAGCTCCCGACGCCCCGGTGGTGAGCAAGGCCAGGTCCACAGTGTCCAACGACGGCTCAATCAGAGCCAGGATCGAAACAGGCGTGGCCGGCGGAAATGGTGGCGGCTCTCCGGTGGCTGGGCTGGGCGAGAAATTCAAGGTCGGTGGGGGCAGCGTCTGGTAGGGAACCTTCTCACTGTTGTCCAGGCTGATGAAATAGTGCTTGCGGAACGGCGCAACCGCCTGGAACTGGGCGGCCTTGTGGAAATAGGGACCGGGCGTGCCGTCGGCATTGATGATCCCCTCCGACAGGAGGTTCTTCACTGAATCGCCGCTCTTCGGAACATAGGTGGCGAAGAGATGATCGAAGGTTCGGTTCTCGCCGATCAGGACGATGACGTGGCGGATGGGAGTGCGGGTTTCTTTGCGCTCATGGGCCTGCAGCGTGGTGGCGAACGGACCGCCCACCGTGAGTTGGAAGACGGCCAGCATCATGAGTGCCAGCCGAACGCGAGACAAAGGTTTGAAGACCACGTGCTTCATAGATCGACTCCCTGCTGTTTAACTCACCTGATGCCTGACGCGCAGAGCGTGAGCAGGAGTTGTTGCAGGGGGATTGCGCTGAGGAAAATCCGCGTTCCCGGATAGAATCGAAAGTTACGGAAGCCCTGACTGCCTCCGGGGCCGAGCATCGCGAGCCATCTCTGGTACCGCCTTTGGGAGAGCTGCCTTCTCCTGGGGAGCCACGATCTGGTCGATGGCGCGCCCCGAGCGCAGGCTGCTCCAGCCGCAATGCCCGACACGCAACGCGCGCAGCGGCATCCACGGGGGATGCTTCCAGAACGACTGCGGTGCCGCGCGTAGCGCCTCCTCTACCACAGTCGCCGGGAGGCGGTTTTCAACACCGGTGGCGAAGCTGCGGGCCAAATGCCGCAGCAGCTGGTGAGTCGGTTTGGGCCAGTACTTGTACAGCACCGCGGCCAACACGTCCGCGTGGCCAATAAAGATGCCGGAGGCTACGAGAGCTCCCCGGCCTACAAGGTGGCGGGCGATCCAGTCCATAGGGCGCCGTGCGGTGACGGAGACCGGCACAATCGCGCGCCCATCCGGCGGGTCCTCAACCAGCAGATAATCCTCGTCGACCTCGGAGGCCCCGCCTGCCATTCCGAGCGTAACGACGCCGTCAGCAGCGTCGCCCATGCTGGATAGCGCAGTATGAAGTGCGACCGTCAGCGTCCATTCATCTTCCACGTAACAGCGAGCGGGCAAAATGGTCACAGCCGCGGACGGCGCACGCGCGGCAATCGAAATGACCGCCGCGGCAGTCGTGAGGGCGGACCAGGCGGGTGTCTCGCTTACGAAACGGTGCTCGGCTGGAATGAACCACAACGCCGGTTGCCAGTGCGCTCGGTGCACTTCGGCCGCTGTAACCAGGATGCGGTTCGCGCGTGCGATGCGGCGTGCCCGGTGCAGAGCTTTCTGCAGCATGGTCGTGGGCTCTCCGAACCCGGAGTACTGAACCGGCGCCGGCGCCACTCGCGGTGCGTCGTCAGCGTCCGCCACCACGATGCACCAACGTGTCGGCGGACGGGGAGCAGCAGGTGGTTGGCGCGAATGCACGTCGCAAGACTAGGACCGAACGTGTCCAGCCCGGTAGCCCGATTCTTTGGATACGACCCATCGCTGCAGTCGATATCGGCTGGCGAAGGCGATCGAGGCGTTAGATCCCGCGTCAGGTGTGAATGCGGTTCACCACCGGTAAGGTCCCCGGCTCTTCGCGCCCGGGGAGGCTGTCTGCGTCCTTGGGAGTCTGCGGTGCGGGGTGCGCGGCAGCCTGCTCGAGCAGACTGTCAGCCAGGAGTGCTTCGACCGGATAGCCGGTGCGCGCCTCGATCCAGCGGAAGGCCGAGCCGAGCGAGGTCGCTGACCAGACCCTGCGGCCCTCTGCTGTGCTGATTTCCCAGGGCGAAAAGGTCGCACTGTCGGGCCGGTAGCGAATAATGCGCACCACGCCGGCAATATCGACGCGCCACACCTGAGGCGCGATTTCCCTGATGGCGTAATCCATGACGCTTTTCCCCTGAAGCCTGACGCGCCGCTATCCATCTGGCCACGTCAGCGGCATCAGCATAGCGCCGGGCGGTGCCGGTTCACTCGTTACTGGACATATGCTGGCTACGGGCGACATATGTAACTTATTCAGCCTGACGCCAGCAGCCACCCGGACGATGCTCGCTCGTGAACCGAACAGCACGGAGCGCAACAGGTGTTGCCGCGCGCTTGTAACGCAAAATGTATACACGCCGGCCCGGGGTGCAGACACTTTGCGTCAGAGATGCGCCGACGGAGTGCTCAAGCGCTCGGCGTGATTGCGCGGTCGAGCGACGGCGAACGGCGTACATCCCAATCGCCCAGGGCGATGTCTCCCATCGAAAGATATGGGCTGGGCAGCGGCGCGCGCTGATCCTAACCTCGCTCCCAACGGCCGCAGTCACCTTAAGGAAGGCCATGGTGCAAGACATCACGTTCCGTACGACGTCCCAGGGCAGCGCCATTGGTGCCTGACTATGAGGATCGGCGGCGTCATTTCCGCGCTGAGCGTTCTCATCTGCACGCTAGCCCTCCAGGGATGCGCCGGTTTCGTCGGCAGCGAGGGCACCCCTGCCGCTGTTGACTGGCAGCCACCCCTCGATCAGCCAATGACGATTCGCACGCTCGGGAGTGACCAGCGATTTTCGCAACTCTCCTCGGCAGGCGTGGCGGAGCGCCTTCGCGCGCTGCGCGGGGGTGAACCCTTTAGCATCCTCGCCCTCTCGGGCGGGGGTGCCTTTGGCGCCTTCGGCGCCGGCGCGATGGTCGGTCTCACACGCTCAGGCTCGCGCCCGGAGTTTGCGGTCGTGACGGGGATCAGCACCGGGGCCTTGATCGCTCCCTATGCGTTTCTCGGGCCGGCGTGGGATGCGCAGCTGCGCGAGGTCTACACCAGCGGAGCTGCGGACCACCTGCTGCAATCGCGAGGCCTCGGCGTGCTCTTCAGCTCCAGCTTATATAGTGGCAGGCCTCTGCAGCAGCTGGTCGATGCGTATGCCAGCGATGAATTGATTGAGGCCATCGCGCGCGAGGCGGGCAAGGGCCGCTTACTGCTGGTGGCCACAACCGACGTGGCCAGCGGAGAACGGGTGGTGTGGGACCTCGGTGCTATCGCCCGCAACGGTGGGCCGAACGCAAGGACCATGTTTCGCGACGTGCTGGTGGCCTCCGCCAGCGTGCCCGGGATGTTTCCGCCGGTCATGATCCGCGATGAGGCACACGTGGACGGCTCTGCGACGGGGCCGTTCTTCGTACCCACGGAGTTCCTGCGGGCTGATCCTGAGAACCGCGACGCCAGCCATCGTCCAGCGGTGTACGTCATTGTCGACGGCCCGTTGGGCGACGCCCCAGGAGCGACCCGCCTGACGACGCGCGGCATCCTGTCCCGCAGCATTCACGCCGGCTTGAATCATTTCCTGCGCACGACCCTGGAGTTAACGGCCGCGACCGCTCAGCTTCAGGGGGCGACGCTTCAGTATGCGGCGGTTCCTGCCGCCTACCCGCGCATGGATGCGTTCGACTTTCGCGCCGCAACCATGGGGCCGCTCTTCAGCTATGCCGATGAATGCGCCCAAACCGGACGGCTCTGGACTGCCTTCCAGCACACCGGCCGCACGGTCGTGACGCCGACAAGCGCGAGCCGCGGGGTTCCGTGTCCCGCTGACGATACCTACATCGGGCGTCTGGCCTCGCGCTGAGGCGGTTGATTCTTAGTGATTGCGCGGCGACTCGGTACAGTGCGAAATATCGATCAGTCGTTCAAGCATCAAGGTGAGATCAGCGGAAAGGCTGGTGCCGTTCGCGTCGGCCAGCGCCTTGTTGCCAATGACCTTGCGAAACAGCTGCAGCCCCACGATCAGGGCAAGAATGATGGCGGCGCGCTCGCCCCGCTTCGGCCCGCGCATCAGTGATTTCAACGGTTGCTCGCAATGACTGGCGATACTCTGCCGCAATATCGCTGCGGCGCGCGGATTCGGCGCGGAGCGTAGCAACAGGAGCAACGGATCGCTCGGGTGCCGATCGTCGCGGCTCCTGGTCACGACCAGCGCCGCCAAGCGCTGCGCAAGCGTCGCGGGATCCCCCGCGAACAAGCCGCTATCGGTAAACATAGCCTCGACAGCGGCAGCGAAGAGTCTCTCTTTCGAGCCAAAGTATCTATTCACAAGCACGGCGGTGACCCCCGCCGTGTGGGCGATTTCCCGCACCCCGACCCCGTCGTAGCCTTGCCTCACGAACGCGGTCAAGGCCGACTGCAGAATGGCCTCGCGCGTCGCCCCCGCGTTGCGCGGCCGGCTGACTTTAGGGATGGGCGGTCGTGGCTTCGGACTCATGTATACACCTGTGGACTTCTTACGGCGGTAAGTTTACACTCGTATACATGAGCCCAGCAACCCCTTTCAGCCGCCCGGGAGCAGTGCCATGTTAGACGGCGTTTCACTCGATCAACTGCGCACTTTCATCGCGGCCGTGGACGAGGGCAGCTTTTCGGCGGCCGGCCGGCGCCTCAGGCGTGCCCAGTCCGTGGTCAGCCAGACGCTGGCGAACCTCGAGGGGCAACTCGGCGTGAAACTCTTTGATCGCAGCGCGCGCCGCCCGCTGCTCACCGATCACGGTCGCGCGCTGCTGGCCGATGCCCGCGAGGTGGCCGGCGACATCGACCGCTTCAAGGCGCGCGCCAAGGGCCTGGCCCGGGGGCTTGAACCGGAACTCGGCGTGGTCGCCGACGTCATGTTCCCGATCGCGCCGATCACCTATGCGGTGTCCGCCTTCCAGGAGAAATTCCCGGCAACTGCGCTGAAGCTCTATATGGAGGGACGGTGCGCCGTGGTCAAACAGGTGCTCGATGGGCGCAGCCCCGTCGGCATCGTAGCGTCCCTGTCCCCCGCTCCGGCGCTGCTTACCGCTGAGCGGCTGCTGACGGTCCGGATGGCCATGGTCGTCTCGCCACAGCATCCGCTCGCAACCCATGACACACCGATCCCCACTCCCCTCCTCGCTGAGCACCTGCAGCTCGTGCACACCGATCCTGAGGATGCGAAGCACGATCGGGAATTCGGGCTGCTGTCCCCGAGAACCTGGCTCCTGGCCAATCTCGGGGCCAAGCTTGCGTTCCTGCGCGCAGGCTTCGGGTTCGGCTTCATGCCGCAGCACGTGGTCGAGGCGGACCTGGCGCGCGGCGAACTCGTGCAGATCTTCGCCGAGGACATGCCGCCCGCGGGCCTCGAGGTCGCCATGTCGGCGATCTACCGGGCCGACAGCCCGCCGGGGCCGGCGGGCCGCTGGCTCATCGACCACCTCAAACAACAAGACGCACTGCGGCTGCAACCGCAGGAAGCGAGCGCACCCAAGCGCACTGCAACCTTCACACCCGTCGCACAGGCGATGAATGCCTAGAGGGTAGTGACGACGGACGGCGCGCTCAGCGCCGTTCGCTCCGAAGCGCTGTTGGTTTCGCTGCGCGTCAGCGGCCGCGCGTCTGCATCGATGCGCGCTACCAACACCAACATCGTTTCTGCCGATAGTTTCCATCCAGAGAAACAGGCTTCCGCGCGCGAGCTCGCGCTTCTAGCCTGTTGCCATGGATGCGAAGAATTACGAGCGTGCGGTGTTCATCAAGGTCGCCTTGCTGGCGCTACTGGTGTGGGCAGGCTACGCGCCACGCTCGGCGCACGCGCAATCCCTGTGCGAGAGCTGCGAAGTGCAGATCGGACTGGGCGGGACATACCACTACTGGGGCACCACCGGGAGCCTGGTGCTGCCCGTGTCTTTGACCTGGGACGAAGGCAAGTATGAGTTCGGGGTCTTTCGCTTTACGGACCATCAGCTGATCCCCTTCCCCGGCACGCACCGCGACCGCGAGATGGCGCATCCCTACTGGGGAACATCGCTGTCGCGCCGCTGGCAGATATTCGAGCGCGGTCCGGTAAGCGGATTCGTCGGCTTCGGGCTGGCGGGACGCAGTGAATCGGACGAGCTGAGT
>Ga0210384_10005099_pt1 | contig 14442 bp, 12 predicted proteins | sample IncBWH2MmetaG_FD_160574 | JGI IMG/M metagenome (GOLD analysis project Ga0210384, IMG submission 160574) | Forest soil microbial communities from Barre Woods Harvard Forest LTER site, Petersham, Massachusetts, United States - Inc-BW-H-2-M | ecosystem: Environmental > Terrestrial > Soil >...
TACATGGCCAATTCGGCGGACCCGCAAATTCCTGCCGCGCTTGCTCCGGTGATAGCGGGAATTGTCTCGCTGAATAATTTTCCGCGGCAATCGTATGCGCGACGATTGGGGCAATTCCGGCGCGAGAGGGGCCAATCATTGGCCAAACCGCTGGTAACCGTTTCGTCGCCATTCGGGGGGAGCTTTTACGGTATGGGTCCGGCCGATTTCGCGATGATCTACAACAGCGCGCCCCTGATCGCCGCCTCGAACGATGGCACCGGACAAACGATCGCGATTGTTGGCGAAACCAACATCAATCTTGCGGATGTGCAGAATTTCCGGCAGATTTTTGGCCTGCCGGCGACCTTTACCGCCGCGAATATTATTTTGAACGGCGAAGATCCGGGAATCACATCGCTCAACGAAGAATCGGAAGCGGACCTGGACGTGCAGTGGTCGGGGGCGGTGGCACCGGGGGCGACAGTAAAGTTCGTGGTCTCCGCTTCGACCCCGGCGTCGGCGGGAGTCGATCTTTCGGCGCTGTACATCATCGAGCACAATCTGGCGGGAGTGATGAGCGAGAGCTACGGCGCGTGCGAACTGGCAATCGGCGCCGCTGGAAATGGATTTTATAACGCCATCTGGGAACAGGCCGCTGCACAGGGCATCACCGTGGCGCTCTCCTCCGGCGATGGCGGGTCGGCAGGCTGCGACGATTTCAATTCCGAGAGTGCCGCGATGAACGGGCTTGCGGTTAGCGGGTTTGCGTCCACTCCATTCAACGTGGCGGTGGGCGGGACGGATTTCGACCAGATGAACCAGCAAGCCACGTATTGGAATCCGACCAACAATCCAACCACAGGACTTTCCGTGAAGAGCTACATTCCGGAGATTCCATGGAATGAGAGTTGCGCACAGATGGGTTTGACCGCTTGCACGACGGCGCAGCCACAATATCAGAACATTGTGGCGGGCAGCGGTGGGCCGAGCTCTCGATATTCGAAACCGCCATGGCAGATGGGTGTTACCGGCATGCCGAATGACAGCAAACGAGACCTGCCGGATATTTCCCTTTTTGCTAGTCCCGGCTTTAATGGCACCGGCTACATCGTGTGCCAGCAGGATGTGAACGGGTCCGGACAGGCATGCGACCTGAATGGCCTTTTTGACTTCAGCATCATCGGCGGGACCTCCGCGTCTTCGCCTTCATTCGCCGGCGTGATGGCACTGGTGAATCAGTATCAAGCAGCACACGGCGGATCGCTGCGCCAGGGAAACGCGAATTACATTCTCTACGCATTGTCGAAAAAGAGTGGCGCGAGCTGCACCTCGGCGGTAGGTGAAGCGGCAGGCTGCATCTTTAATGATATTACGCACGGCAACAGCGGATTCACCGGGAACGTCGGCACGAATAGCGTGCCTTGCCAGAGCGCAACCCTGAACTGCAGTGTGGTGACCGGAGCGGGGATCGGCGCACTGGTAGACAGCACGAAAAAAGAAGCATGGACCAGCACCGCGGGCTACGACATGGTCACCGGTTTGGGTTCGCTGAACGTGCAAAACCTGGCGCAGAACTGGGGAAGTGTTTCGACGGTGGCAACGAGCACGACGTTGACGCTGACTCCCGCTACCGGAATTACCCACGGAACAACGGAAAATGTGGCAGTGGGTATCGCGGTGACACCAGCGAGTGGAACGCCCACGGGCGTGGTTTCGCTGGTCGCGACTATGCCGGATGGATCCACGCGGGGAGTGGATAATTTTGCTCTGGTGAATGGCGTGATCGCCGGTGCAAAAACGAAAAACCTGCCGGGCGGGAGCTATACGGTGACCGCACACTATGCCGGTGATGGGACCAACGCGCCCAGCGATTCCGCGCCGGTGAGCGTGACTGTGGCTCCGGAGAGTAGCCAAACGTTTATTGTGATTCCGACGTTCGATTCATCGGGGCGGCTTAGCAACGGGAATGCAAGCACGGTGACGTACGGTAGCTCCTACATCATTCGCATGTACGTTACGGACAAAACGGGAACGCTGAACCCGAATGGCGCGCCGGGATCCACTTGCGATCAGACCGACCGGTTCACGTGTCCCACCGGCTCGGTGATGCTCGCTTCGGGTGGAAATCCTGTCGATGGGGGAACATTTTCGCTGAACAATGCGGGATACACGCGGGATATCGTGCCGGCATTGCAGGGTGGATCGTATTCTCTGGTAGCTACGTATGGTGGGGATTCCAGCTTCAACGGAAGCGCTTCGGCGGCCCACGCGTTTGCAGTGACACCTGCGCCCACGCAGATTTCCACACCGTACATTCCCTACTCGCCGGTAATCGTGGGAACACCGGTTAGCATTGGCACAGATGTCATCACGAACGTCTATAACGGTGCGGCACCTACCGGGACCCTCACTTTTTACGACGGGTCCGGCGCTCTTGCCGCGACCGTGACGTACACGCCGCGAGCTGGAATTCCCTCACTCGCCGCGGACCTGAACGGTGCAACTACGGTCACGTTTAGTACCAGCGGCACCCATGCGATTACCTCTGTCTATAGCGGCGACGCGAATTATGCGGCGGGAACTTCCTCGGCTTGGAACGCGACGGTACTGTACCCCACAGCAATGACACTGACGGCCGATTCCGCGACAGTAAATTTTGGCAGCAGCGTCACACTCACAGCAAAAACGATCAGCAGCTACAAGAGCCCGGCGATCACCGGTCAGATTCAATTCCTCGTAGGCGGCGCGTTAGTTAGTCCAACATCCTCCTCGCTCGGTGTGGATGCGAGCGGAAATCAAGTCTTGACTGCCACGCTGACCACCACACCGCAAGGCAGCGAGCCGGTTCAAGCTTCGTATCAGGGTGATGGAAATTTCCAGCCTGCCAGCAATCAGGTGTTCATCTATGTAAACATTCCGGACTTCAGCGTACCTGACAATACGGTCATCACGGTGACTGCCGGGCAGTCGCAAACGACCAGCGTGAATGTAACACCTGCTTCAAGCACAGCAAGCACAGTCGCACTGGACACGGGCACCACCCTGCCCTCTGGAATGAGTCTCAGCTACAGTCCCGCGACCGTTCATCTAAATGGGCAGCCTGTTCCTGTAACCATAACGCTAACCACAACGGGACCTGGCGGAGGATCTGTGGCGGCGGTGAAACCGCAGGTCAAACATGCGGGGGTATTGGTGCTAAACCGCCTGCACTGGTGGTCGATAAGTGCGGCCAGTGCATTTGTTGTGGCTTATTTGCTGGGGATTCCCCAAAGGCGTCGCAGATTTCGTGCTGCGTTTCTTGCCGGAGTGTTGTGCATGGTCAGCTTCGTCATGGGATGCGGAGGTGGAGGCGGCGGTGGTGGAACAGGCGCGGGCGGAGCCGGCAGTGGTGGCCCAGTTGCAACAAGTATTGCGCTCGAGACCTCGAGCGCTAAAGTTGCCGCTGGCGGAACCTTCACATTAACGGCGACCGTAACCTCTACGAAACCAGTCACCGGGACTGTCAACATTTTCCAGGGATCTGGGGGAATCGTGCCTCCCATAAATGTGGTCAACGGCAAGGCAAGTGTCACCGTAACGAATTACTATTCACCCGGCACATATGCTTTCTCGGCGCAGTACTCTGGCGACTCCAACAATCTCAGCTCACAGACAACCACGAACGTGCAGCAGGTGTTTACGGGCCAGACCTTGGCGACCTACGTCGGCCAAACCGGCACTTTGTCCCACCAGGGGAACATCACGATAAACCTCCAGTGAAAGTGCCCCCGGACGGACCAGGACCAGCATTCGTTTTCAGTTGGGATTGGGTGGGAAGAAGATATTCCAGAAGTGTGGGGAGGGGGCGGTAAATTCCACGGGGATCAGCGAGCCTTCGGCGTTGAGTTGCGGAGGGCGCACGACGTGGACGTCCACCCTTTTCTGGGCCTTGGGATTTTCCAAGGTAAATTTGGTTCCAGCCGGCAAGCCTTCGGGAAGAATGATCATGGCGCCGTTGGCGCTGACGGTGTGCGTAAAGCCGTGCAGCGGGTTGGTTTTGCCAGGAATGTGAACAATCACCGGCATCTTCAGCAGCACACGCTGTGCACGGCGGCGCTCTTCTGCGGTTTGTGGGCGGGCGGCCGTGGGGCTGCGTTTGACGTTGTGGGCCGATGAGGCCGGTGCCGGAATAGTGGAAAGCGGTTTTTGCGGAGGCTTCACAGTTCCAATCCCCAGAAATCCATGTCTGGCGCGACCAGTTCCACGCCATATTCCCAGCCTTCGTGCTGCTTGCTGCCCTTCCAGACAATCACTGCAGCGTTGCTGGTTTCCGTGGCCAGGTTTGTCAGTGCTACGCGGCGATCCAATTCCAGGGATTCGCTAAGCACCACCATGCAGCCGTATGGATTCACCACACGTGTGCGGGCTTCCACGGCCTGGCGCTCGCCCGAGGCGGTATCCCACTCCAGGCGAATCTTCACTTGCGAATTCATCCTGCGGCCGCGGCGCTTGTCGTTGTATTTTGCGCCGACGTCCTGGAAATCACGCAACTTCACACTCATTCTAGCCTCGTGTTGCTCATGCTAGAGTTAGAGATCAGAAGGGTCAATGGTACAAATGCGGCGATGCAGGTTAAAGAGTAGCTGTACGCAGGGACAGGTGAAGGAGTTGTGAAGAATCTGATCGTCAACGCGGATGACCTGGGCTGGACGGAAGGCATCAACCGCGGAATCGCGGAGGGCCATCGGAAAGGACTGGTCACCAGCACTTCCCTGCTCGCAAATGGACGGGCCTTTGATTCCGCGGTGCGCCTGGCGGCGAACAATCCCGAGCTGGGTGTTGGCATCCACCTGAATTTGAGCGATGGCTTGCCTATTGCGCCTGGCGGCGAAATTTCCAGCCTGCTGGACGCGCGTGGCGAATTGCATGATGGACCGGAGGGGCTGCTGCTGCGGATCGCGGGACGCGGGCTGAAACTGGAAGAGGTGGAACGCGAGTGGGACGCGCAGATAAGAAAAATAATTCGCGCAGGGATCGAACCGACGCATCTAGACGGGCACAAGCACGTACACATGCTGCCGGGGCTGTACGACGTGGCGCTGCGGCTGGCGAAGAAGTACACGATTCGGGCGATTCGCATTTCCCATGAAGAATCAACATTGCGTTCGGCGCTTTCCGCGGGAAAGAAGCAGAAAACGGGCGTGGTGTTGAGGCAGGGTGTGCAGGCACGGGGATTGAAGCTGCTGGCCAGAGATGCGCGGGATATGGCTGACCGCGCGGGGATAAGCGCGGCAGATTATTTTTGCGGGATTGCGCAGACTGGCGAACTGACGCGTGAAGGTGTGGAGCATTTCCTGGAAGTGCTATCGGATGGAACGACGGAGTTGATGTGCCATCCGGGGTATGCGGACGACGAGCTATCGAAAACCTCCACGCGGCTGCAGGCTTCAAGGCAAACGGAGCTGGATATTCTGACTGACGCAGGCATTCGAAAAATTGTCGCCACACGGGGTATACGCCTGATAAGCTATAGACTTATGGCGGAAGTTGCGTGAACTCCGCCGGCATTGCCATGGACGGTGGTGCTTGAGAAAGGCTTTCGCCCGGTCGTATGCGAACTGACGCTTCCATCCAGTATTCGATTGTTGTCCCGTTCTACAACGAACAGGAAAGCATCCCACCGCTGTACATGAAGCTGACCGAAGTAATGGACTCGATTGGCGAGTCCTACGAAATGGTGTTCGTAGACGACGGCAGCAAGGACAACAGCTACAAGGTTCTTTCCGATATTTACGAGCATGATCGACGCGTGAATGTGGTGCGTTTGCGGCGTAATTTTGGGCAAACGCCGGCGCTGAAGGCGGGCTTCGATTTCGCGCGCGGCGAAGTGATCATTTCGATGGACGGCGACCTGCAGCACGATCCTGAAGAGATTCCCCGTTTCCTGGAAAAAATTGAGGAAGGCTACGATCTGGTGAGCGGATGGCGCTACGAGCGCAAGGATCACTGGCTGATGCGGCAGGTTCCGAGCCGCGTGGCAAATTGGCTGATGGCCAAACTTTCGGGAATTGATTTGCACGATTTTGGAACGACCTTCAAGGCCTACCGGCGGGAAATTTTGCAGGAAATTCAGCTGTATGGGGAGTTGCACCGCTTTATTCCGGCGCTGGCGAGTTCGACGGGCGCACGGATCGCAGAAGTGCCGATATCGAATCTGGAGCGCAAGAGCGGGAAGTCCAACTACGGAATTGGGCGCACCATTCGCGTGTTTTTCGATCTGATCATGGTGAAGTTCCTGCTGGATTATTCCACGCGGCCGCTGCAATTTTTTGGTTTGCTGGGGTTGGCCGGCACCGGCATTGGATTTCTGTTGGCGCTGTTTTTGTTGTTTCAGAAATTTCTCTACCATCAGGCGATCATGACGGAGCACGGGCCGTTGCTGCTGCTGTCGATCGCGTTGTTCGTCAGCGGGATCCAGTTCATTTCGATGGGATTGATTGGCGAGATTACCGCGCGAACCTATTATGAGTCGCAGAACAAAGCGATTTACGCGCTGCGCGAAGTGAAGAGCCACCGCAAAGAAATGGGCGACTCGGCGGAGTCCACGCGGCCTAGCGGGAATTCGGAACGCTAGAGCCTCCCCTCACGGATAATCCGGTTGTTTGTGCGTGCGTTGTTTCGTGTGTGTGCGCGCATTAGAGCAATGCGCATGCACGAGTTGGTCGCCGCGATCCTTTCGCTTCGTGAGCCGGCTTCGCGGAACGCGAGGCCGCGCCTACTCCGGTTGCGATAACTACGTCGGAAAGCGTGAGCTGCCTGCGTTAGTTGCAATCGCCGCCCACCCTTTTTTCCGCGTACTCTCCGATTCAGCACCCGCCTCGTTCTTACCCAGCGGAGCTAAATTCCCGTTCCTCACCCGTCGAGTTCGCTGCAAATCATTGTTTCTACGAGTGATATCCGAGATCGAGAAAAAAACAAGAAAACCATTGCATTTGATTTAGTGTTGTAGTTAGCTATAACACTATGGAAGGCGATTGGAACGACGGACAGCCGATTTATCGTCAACTTCGCGATCGCGTCGTAGCGATGATTCTGGACGGGGTGTTGAAGGAAGGCGACCCGTTGCCCTCGGTTCGTACTGTCGCAGCGGAGTATCGGGTGAATCCGCTCACGGTTCTGAAGGGCTATCAGCAACTGGTGGATGAACAATTGGTCGAGAGCCGGCGAGGGCGCGGAATGTTCGTTACCGTAGGTGCGCGCAATTTGCTGCTGCAGGGCGAGCGCCAGAAATTTCTCGAGGAACAATGGCCGCGGGTTCGCGCGACTATTCAGCGGCTTGGACTGAACGCGAAGGAATTGCTGAACTCCGACGGAGCACACGGGTCGTCACCGAGCACTGCTGCGGAGAAGGAGCCCAAACCATGAAGGTCATCGAGGCACGCGGACTGCGCAAAGTATTCGGCACAACCGTGGCGGTGGACGGCGTGGATTTGCGCCTGGAAGAAGGGCGCATCCTCGGACTGATCGGTCCGAATGGAGCGGGCAAGAGCACGGCGCTGAACGCAATTCTAGGGCTCACCGAATATCAGGGCGAGCTGAAGGTGCTGGGACGCGATCCCTGGACCGAGCGGGAACAATTAATGCAGGATGTGTGCTTCATCGCGGATGTGGCCGTGCTGCCGCGCTGGATGCGAGTTTCACAAGCGCTGGACTACGTTGCCGGAGTACATCCACGATTCGACCGCGCCAAGGCGGAAGGTTTTCTTGCCAAGACGACGATCCAGCACACCAGCAAGGTCCGCGAATTGTCAAAGGGCATGGTCGCGCAGCTGCATCTCGCGCTGGTGATGGCAATTGACGCGCGATTGCTGGTGCTTGACGAGCCGACGCTGGGCCTGGACATCCTGTACCGCAAGCAATTCTACGATTCCCTGCTGAACGATTATTTCGATCGCAGCCGGACGATCGTTGTGACCACCCACCAGGTGGAAGAAGTGCAGCACGTGCTTACCGATCTGATGTTCATCAGCCGCGGACGAATTGTATTCCACTGCAGCATGGAGGAATTCGAGTCGCGCTATGCGGAGGTAATGGTGAATCCCGAACAACTGGCGGCGGCGCGGGCGCTGAAACCGATACAGGAGCGGCAGGTGTTCGGGCGTAGCATCCTGCTGTTCGAGCATGTGGATCGCCAGCAACTTGCGGCGCTTGGCGAACTGAGAACACCGAGCATCGCCGATTTGTTTGTCGCAATGATGGGCAACCAGGGCGGCCCGACGGGTAATGCGGCTGGTCACGGGACTGGCCAAGCGGAAGGAGCGGCTCGATGAGCACGCAATCGAACGCCGTGCCGGAATCTTCGCTCGACTCGCCGGTACGTGCTCCGGCAATTGTGTCGACGACTCGCCCCATGTTCTGGTCGGTGCGGCGCGAATTGTGGGAGCACCGTTCGATCTACATGGCGCCGTTAATTGCCGGGGGTGTGGTGACGCTCGGTACGCTGATCAGCTTGATCTGGCTGCCCCACAGCATGCAGGAATACGCAGCGCTCGGTCCGATTCGGGAACGCGTGATGCTGGCCATGCCGTACGCGCACATTGAATTGTTGATCAATTTCACTGCATTCGTGGTTGGGGTGTTTTACTGTCTGGACGCGCTGCACGGCGAACGGCGGGATCGCAGCATCCTGTTCTGGAAGTCGCTGCCGGTTTCGGATGCAACCACGGTGCTTTCGAAAGCCAGCATTCCCCTAGTGGTCCTGCCGCTGCTGATCCTTCCGATGATCGTCATCTTGCAGGTGTTTATACTCCTGGCCAGCAGCGTTGTTCTGATGGCGAGTCGTGTGGGCGCGAGCGCGTTGTGGACGCGCTTGCCATTTTTCCAGATCGAATTGGTGCTGGTGTACGGATTGATCGTGCAGGCATTGTGGCATGCGCCGCTATACGCGTGGCTGTTGCTGCTTTCGGGATGGGCGAAGCGCGCAACATTTTTGTGGGCAGTTTTGCCGCTGGCAGCGATCGCGGCCTTCGAAAGGATCGCGTTCCGCACCACGTATTTCGGGTCGCTGATCAAATACCGCCTGATTGGATTCGCCTCGGAAGCTTTCAACTTCACCATGCCGGATGGGACGCCGGTCGACGGGCATTTTATTCCGGTGTCGCAACTTACCCCTGGCAGATTTCTGAGCAGTCCGGGGCTGTGGGTCGGGCTGGTATTCGCTGCGATATTTCTCGCGGCGGCAGTGCGGTCGCGGCGCTATCGCGAACCGATCTGATACGGCGGCGGAACGGGGTTTTATTCTTCACCTAAGGAGAACGGTCATGAGTACAGCGGTATGGACGAACCGGTTGGAGTTGAATTCCGTTGCGGATGCCGCGCTGAAGGCCGCGGTGCGATTCTGGATGGTGGTGGTGGTGATCGGGCAGTTGCTGTTTGCTTCGACGGTGGCGAGTTTTTATGGAATCGCAGCGTTGCACGGGAATTTGCAGGCGTGGAACAGGTTCATGGCGCGGGGGTACGTATCCGGCGATACCGCCGGCCACGTAGCCGTCGGCGTACATATTGGGTCGGCGGTGATCATCATCCTTGCCGGAATGCTTCAGCTAGCGCCGCAAATTCGCAATCGTTTTCCGGCATTTCATCGCTGGAACGGCCGATTGTACCTGGTGAGCGCTTTCAGTATCAGCCTGGCGGGACTTTTCATGATGTGGATGCGCGGAAGCGCGGGCGATGTTTGGCAGCACCTGGGAACGAGCTTGATGGCGGTGCTGATCATGCTGTGCGCGGTGATGGCGGCACGTTATGCGATCGCAAGGGATTTCAAGACGCACCGGCGGTGGGCATTGCGTCTGTACCTGGTGGTGAGCGCGTCGTTGTTCATTCGCGCGGGGATATTCCTGTCGCTGCTGGTGAATCGCGGGCCGTTTGGGTTCGATTCGACATCATTTACCGGCCCGTTCCTTACGTTCATTTCTTTCGCGCAATATCTGGTGCCGCTGGCGGTTCTGGAATTGTATTTCCGGGTGCAGGAGCGGCCCGGGACAATACGTCGCATGGGAATGGCAGCGGGACTTTTTGTGCTGAGCCTAGGACTGGCCGCAGGGATTTTTGCGGTCAGCATAGCGGTGTGGGTGCCTGAGGTTAAGGCTGCGTTCGATACGCGCAAACCTATTGGGGAAACTTTGTCGGCGACGATTGCAGCGCGTGGGATGGACACGGCCGTTCAGCAATACCACGAACTGAACACTGCTGGATCCGCGGCCGCGTACAACTTCGATGAAAACCAACTCAATACGTTGGGTTACACGCTGCTTCGCGAAAAGAAATATGCCGAGGCTATTCGCATTTTTCAGCTGAACGTGGAAGCTTACCCGCAATCGGCGAACGTTTACGACAGCCTGGGCGAGGGTTACATGGACGCCGGCGACAAAGTGCAAGCGATTGCCAATTATCGAAAATCGCTGGAGCTAAATCCGAAGAACAGCGGCGCGGTGGCAATGCTACAGAAACTCGGCGCGCCGTGATTGAAGCGCTGTTGAGTGAGACAGAGGAGTAGTGGAATGAAATACTCGCCCGTTTTAATTGCTCACATCTGCGGTGCGATTGTTGGATTGGTGTTTGGCTATGCGGCGCTGTTTCTTCGCAAGGCTTCGCGCGCGCACCGATGGACCGGGGACATATTTTTTGTGTCGATGTTGATCATGGCCTCGACTGGCGCGTACATGGCGGCGTTTGTGAAACCGAACATGGGGAATGTTTTCGGCGGCGCCCTGACGTTCTATCTGGTTGCCACCGGTTGGTTGACGGTGATGCGGAAGGAAGGAAAAACCGGGCTAGTGGAACTTGGCCTGATGCTCATGGTGTTGGCGGAGGGAGCGGGTGGCTTGCTTTTGGGTTGGGAAGCAGCGAACAGCGTGACAGGATTAAAGGACGGATATCCCGCCGCGATGTACTTTGTGTTTGGGTGCCTGGCTTTGTTGTTTGCCGCCTCGGACGTGAAAATGTTCGTTACCGGAGGCGTTTCCGGGGCGGCGCGCATTGCACGGCATCTGTGGCGGATGTGCTTTGCGTTGTTGATTGCAGCGCTGTCGTTTTTTCTTGGGAAGCAGCAGCATTTTCCGGAGGCTATCCGCCATTCGCTGCTGTTGAACGTGCCGATCCTTCTGGTTGCGGTGACAATGGTTTTCTGGCTGGTTCGCGTGCGGTTCATGCATGCGTACAGGAAGGCGCGGAAGATCGGCACCGCTGGCGCTGGCCGAGCCGGTGTTCAGCTTGCGCGGTGAAGATTGCGCGGAGGAAATGCCGGCGAGACGCCAGCGCTGCCAGGGGTCATGGTTGGCTTTACCCAGGCGGCACTACCTTGGCGAGGATTTCCTGGAACGAAGGGTCCGAGCGGAGTTTGTCGAAGGCTGCATCCACGCGCAGAGCCAGGAACTGGGGTTCGCGTTTTTTGTAGGCGGCTTGCAGGAATTCCTGGGCTCCGCGTTGGTCGCCCAGGCGGGCGTAGCTGCGCGCCACTTCATACGCGGATAGCCGGCCCTGGCCGTAGAGACTTTTCTGCGCGTTGAGAATATCGATCAACATGCCCTTTTCCCCGGAGGCGGCAAAGCCTTTTTCGCCGGCGACGACGAGTTTCATGCCGTTGTCGTCGTGTTTCAACGTTGCGGCGATTCTGGATTCCGCCAAGAAGTTGCGGTCATTTCCCTGCTCCAAATAAATATCCGCCAAATAGACATGCGAGGACAGAAAGGCGGGATCGGAGTTTTCCAGTTCGCGCAAAACGCGAATTCCCTCGTCCTTTTGGCCGGCGTGACAAAGGATCAGGCCGCGATCGGCAATGATGGACGTGGACTGCGGATCGAGTTTTTGCGCTTTATCGATTTCCGCGATGGACTGCGGGAAACGTCCCACGGTCAGCAAAAAGGTCGCGTACCAGTGATGGGCGGGGACGGAATTGGGATCGAGGACCAGGGCCCGCTGAAATTCCCTCTCCGCGTTGGCGGCGTCCCAGAAGCTGAAAAAATCAACGAAGGCCAGTGAACTGTGTGCGCCGGAGAGCGTATCGTCAAGAGCGATGGCGCGTTCGGCGGCGGCTTTGGCGCGCACGTAGGCTTCTTTTTCGGGCATGGAGGAATATTCTCGGAGCAGGTTGTAGCAATTGGCGAGTCCTACGTAAGCCTCGGCGTAGTTGGGGTCGTGGACGATGGCCTGGGTGAAGTCGTCGACGGCCTGGTGGAGGCTTTCCGGCGTGCGTTTGTGCCAGTGATAGATGCCCTTGAGATAAAGATCTTCGGCGCGCGGGTCAGGCTTGTGGTGAGCCGAAACAGGCGTCGCCGCGGAGAGGCTCGCCAGCTTGGCGGAGTTTCGACGCTCTGTGAGCACGAGGACCACGGCGCAGGCAATCAGCAGAGTGAGGGCCACGAGCAGGGCGGGCTTGGACCAGGACCGGTGCCGTGCGAAGAAGTTCTCTGGTTGCGGAATGGCGGTGTTGGCGGTCCTGGAATCCGAGGAAATTTCTTCCGGGTCTGGCTTAGTGTCGGCGGAATTCAGCCATTCGGCAAGTTCCGCAGTGTAGGCGTAGACGTTGGCGCGGCCGGAGCCGGGAACACGACGAACCGGCAGGCCGCGGGTAGTTTCCCAGCGTTTGACGGTGCGCTCGTCGCGGCCGAAAAAGGAGCCAATCTCTTTCCAGGTGTCGAGTCGTTTGCCGAGGCGGGCGGTGTCTTGATCGCTGGTCATGGCGGTGTGATGTCGCCTGAAATGTCCCGAAATGTCCCGTGCTGACTCTTGTAGATGCGTGATAGGGCTCCGATTATATCCCGCAAGCGAACTGGCGAGCCAGGCATTGTGGTGAGCCCGGCCGCCAGCGGCCAATATAGTCAGCTAATTAGGAACAGCTCATGAGGGGCGTTCGGACAAGTTATGAAATACAGATTTGTATGGTTGGTGCTTTTGGGGTTTGCGGCGATAACGGCGATCGCGACCCGGTGGAACTCGGAGAGGCCCAAAGATTCCGTGCCTACACAGGAGAAGATGGAGGCGTTGACCGATGCGGTGCGCAACGGGCTGATTACACAGCAGGAATATGAAGCGAAGGCTAAGGAGCTTGGCGGGGAGGGGCTTGATTCGTATTCGGCGGCCCCTGGTGAACAGGTCCGGGTGGCCACGGATGCGGAGCAGATCGCGGCCTTGTGCGACGCGTTGGCGAAGGGGTCAATTACGCGGCAGCAGTTCGACGCGAGGCTGGCGGAATTTGAGACGCGTAGGCGGATGGAGGCGGATTTGGGGCCAGACCGGCCGCGGGTAGTGCGGTTGACGCCAATGCAGGATCCGTTGAGCGCGAATAAACAGGAGACTGCTTCGCCGGTGGAGTAGGTTTGGAGCCTTGCGGCGAATAATGGAAAGCGAAAGGCGAAGCCCGCGCCGTGAAAATCCGGGGGCAGCGCATCCGAGCAGACCTCGGGCGTTAGAACCCCCCGGCTTTTTGGCAGGCGACTGAAGTCGTTCCTACCGCAATCGACGACTTCTAGAGCAATTTCTTCACGGGCTAAAGCCCGATCAAGCGCGCTCGTTACCCTGGGCCTAAGCCCCAGCTTTCCTAAAGAAAATATTCGTTTGTCTGTGCAGACGTGCGCTTGCGTTGGGAGGCGTGACGGAAAGAAAGTCAAAAACCCGCACCCTAACGACAACGCCGGGCAATGGCCACACATTAAACTTCGCAGCCGAAGCTCCGCCCCCCGGCGCCACTTTTCGGCAAGCAATCAAGACGGGTCATCATTGAAGGGGATTGGGACTTAGTGCGTGCCGGCGTGCGTTACTGGGGCGGGAGTTGGCGATATTGGCGGCGGTGGTAGAGGAGAGGTTCGCCATCGCTTTCGCGGATGCTTTCCACTTCGCCAATAAAAATAGTGTGGTCGCCGGCCATATATTGCGCTGCGACATTGCAGGTGAGTTGAGCGAGTGCTCCGGCAAGCACCGGAATGCCGGCGGGCGTCCATTCAAATTGCACGTTCAACTCACGTTCTTCTTCGGGTGGAGGATGAGGCTTGGCGAAATGCTCCGAGAGAGCTTGCTGGTTACCGCTGAGGATGTTCACACCGAAACGGCGCTGCAGCTTTAGATAGAAAAGAAGCTGGGCGTTTTGATCCACGCAGACGAGAATCAGAAGCGGGTCGAGAGAAACGGATGTGAAGGAGTTGGCGGTCATGCCGTGGACTTTGCCGGGTTCGCGTTCAACGGTGACAACGGTGACACCGGTGGGAAAACTTCCCATTACGCGGCGGAAGAGTTCTGCGCTGAGCGATGCGGATGCCATAGCGATGTGATTGAAGATATCACAGGGGAGTTGGCGGGTGAAAATTGGTGAGGAGTTAAGGAGAAACCCCAACAGGGGCGGCCTAAAGCCGCCCCCAACAAGGGGTTGAGATTAGTGTTTGTGGTCGTCTTCTTTTTTGGGCTTGGGGGCGGGTTTGTCAGCTGCGG
>Ga0210384_10005103_pt1 | contig 14436 bp, 7 predicted proteins | sample IncBWH2MmetaG_FD_160574 | JGI IMG/M metagenome (GOLD analysis project Ga0210384, IMG submission 160574) | Forest soil microbial communities from Barre Woods Harvard Forest LTER site, Petersham, Massachusetts, United States - Inc-BW-H-2-M | ecosystem: Environmental > Terrestrial > Soil >...
CAATCCAAACCCAATTGACCAATAGAGAAGCGGGCCCGGAAAGATTTCGGCGAACTCCACTCCAAGACACGCAGCGATGAATAAGCCGCCCAGGGGAGTACGCCGCATACGGAATATAGTAACTTAGAGTAATTGTGTTATTCAAATCGAAAATAACATAAAATTATCGAGGGTTTTAATGAGGACAATTTGGTAGAGCCTCTGACCCGGTAGAGCGAAAACCCGATCGTGGGGTCCGTTACGCCAAAGCCCATTCGCCGATTCACCCGTCGCTTAACGATTGCACGATCCGACTTTTCTGATAGAAAGCCTTCAGAAGCCGAGTTTGAATGGAGAGCAAACCATTTCGTCAGGGGGTGCCCTCGTTACTTGTAAAAACGCCCAAGGTCCGGACTATATCCTTCGGTTCGGTCCTAATTTTTTGTTGGTTGCCGTTCCGAATGTCAGCGCAGGGGCTTGAATCGACGCCGAGCCCTGACGCCGGCGATGTGGTAAGGCCATCGGCGAGCCCGGTCCCATCCCAGGCCAGCCCCCAGCCTAGCGCGACCGCCACACCAGGGGCGTCTCAGTCGAAGACCTTTGCCGAAGCCTTTCGTCATGGGTGGGACGCAGCCGGTGATGGACGGTACAGCGATGCCATCGTTGAATACACCCAAGCGATCCAGCTTAAGCCAAACGATGCTGTGATTTATAACGATCGCGGTATCGCCTATTCGGCGCTGAGACAATATGCCCAAGCAATAGAAGATTTTACCGAAGCCATCCGTCTTAAACCGGATCTGGCAGAAGCCTATAACGACCGCGGCAACGCTTATGGAGCGTTGCGTCAGCATCAACAAGCGATTGCAGACTATACGGAGGCGGTGCGTCTTAAACCCGGCTTCGTTCAGGCGTACTACAACCGGGCATTAAACTATGGCGCTCTCAAGAAATACGACGAAGACATAGCCGACTGCAACGCCGTGATCTACCTCAAAGTGGACTTTCCCAATGCGTACTTCGAGCGGGGAAATGTTAGTTACACCTTAGGCCACTTCAATGAAGCGATCGCGGATTACAACCAGACCATTTACCTGAGTCCAAGTGCTGAGGCTTATAACAACCGGGGCAATGCTTATCGGGCGCTTCAACAATATAACTTTGCCATGACCGACTACACGGAAGCGATTCGTTTAAAGCCGGACTTCGCCGAAGCCTATGCCAATCGAGCATATGTTTATAGCGCCATAAAAGTGCCTGAGAAGGCCGTATTGGACTACAGCGAAGCGCTCCGGATCAAACCCGATTTCGCTGAAGCTTATTATGCTCGGGCAACTGCCAATGTCTCACTGAGCCGATATGACGACGCTATCACTGATTACACAGAGGCGATTCGCCTCTCTCCAGACTTGGCCCGGGCCTATTTCAGTCGGGCATTAATCTTTGATCAGTTAGAGCGCTACGATGAAGCCATTGCCGACTATAGCGAAGTTGTGCGACTGGCACCCGATTCTGTCGAAGGCTATAGCAATCTGGGACGGGATTGCCTGGCGCTAATGAAATATGAGAAAGCCATTTCGAGCTATAACGAGGTTATCCGGCTCAAGCCCGACTTGGCCGTGGCGTATGGCAATCGGGCTGTAGCCTACGATGCAATGAATCTGTACGACGACGCGATTGGAAGTTGTAACGAAGCGATTCGCCTAAAGCCAGATTATGCCGAGGGATATTATATTCGCGGGCGGGTTTACAGAATGTTGCAACAGTATGACAAAGCCATCTCGAACTGCAGCGAAGCGATCCGCTTAAAGCCAGACTACGCCGATGCGTTTTACAATCGGGCAGCCGCTAGTAGCGCCTTGAAGCGATACGACGCGAGCATCGCGGACTATACGGAGGCCATCCGCCTGAAAGCAGATTTTGCCGAGGCTTACCACGGCCGCGGACAAGCCTACAATCTGCTTAGACAATACGATAAAGCAGTCGCAGATTTCAGCGAAGCCATCGGGCTCAGGGCAAATTTTACTGAGGCTTACGAAAGTCGCGCCTCGGCCTACGAAGCGCTCGGGGAGAAAGAGAAAGCGCGAGCGGATTTTAACCAAGTAATTGGCCTGCAAAACAAACGCTGACTCAGCGAGAACGGCGGTAGGGCGAAAGTCGGGTTTTTCGCCCTAACAACGTCGCGTCCCTTAGTTACTACTAGTCTGCTTTACCTTTGGGGATGCCGAAGGACTTGGTGAAGGGACGAGGTCTGAATGAGCCTGGCGACGAAGGTGATCAACAAACCAGCGTTGTACCAGGGAGACGGTCGCACCAGGCGTTGCGCTTGGCGATGCCGCTGCTACGGCGCTCGGTTTCTTTCCAGGCTTGGTCGGCGGGGGCGGCTGCTTTTTGAGGGCTTTATTGGCTTGGGCAGTCGTGTCTAATTTTGTTCCTATGCCCAGCGCTTGAAAGGCCTCGTTGCGAAGCTGCACCAGCTCGTTCGATCCGGGCTGCAGTCGAATCGCTTCGGTGTAATCAGCGACGGCCTTATCGAACTGCTCTAAGCTGTAGTAGGCTTGGCCTCGGTTACTCAAGGCGTTGCTGTCATTGGGCTGTAACCGTATTGCTTCGGTAGAATAAGCAATGGCGCGGTCGCATTCTTTGAGGCGGTCATAGTCCGCGCCACGATTGACGTAGGCTTGGACGTAGTCCGCTTGAATACGGATCGCGTTCGAGTAGTCGGCGACGGCTTTAGCGTATCGCTTTTGGCCGTCGTAGGCCAGGCCGCGGTTAAAATAAGCATCGGCATAGTCAGGCTTGATTCCGATCGCGGCGCTGAAGTCGAGTATGGCTTTGTCGTATTGCTTTAATCCGCTAAAAATGATCCCGCGCTTAAGATAAGCTTCGGCGTAATCTTGTTTGAGGCGGACTGCTTCGCTGTAGTCCGCACCGGCTTGTTCGGCCTGTCCTAAATCCGCCTCGGCATTGCCCCGGTTGAAGTACGCCTCGGCGTAGTCGGGCTTAATGCGGAGCGCAGCCGAGAAGTCGGCGATGGCCTTATCGTCTTGCTTTTCATCTAGATAGGCGATGCCTCGGTTGACATATGCTTCCACTCCGTCGGCCTTGCGTCGAATTGCTTCCGTGCAGTCGGCGATGGCTTTGTCATTCTGCTTGAGATTGACATAGGCAGTGCTGCGATTGACGTACGCAGCCACGTAATCCGGTCTCAGCCTGATTGCTTCGGTCAGATCAGTGATGGCTTTTTCGTATTGCTTAAGGTCGGTATAAGCAATTCCTCGGTTTAGATAGGCTTCGGCAAACTCCGGCTTACGCTTGATCGCTTCGGTGTAGTCCGCTACCGCGCTATCGTGTTGGCCTAAATTTAGATGGGCGATGCCGCGGCTAACATAAACCTCCGGAAATTCTGGCTTGATGCGAATGGCGTCGCTGTAGTCAGCAATCGCTTTGTTAAAATCTCTGAGGTCCGCGTAAGCATCACCTCGACCCACGTCGGCGGCCGCGAAATCGGGTTTCAGCCGGATGGCCTCAGTGTAATCAGACACTGCCTTGTCGAATTGCCTTTGGTCGGCGAAGGCATTTGCTCGGTAATAGTATGCTTCTGCCAGATCGGGTTTAAGCTGTATCGCCCGCGAACAATCAACGATCGCCTTGTCATACTGTTCCAGGCTGTCGTAACCGATCGCGCGATTGACATATGCTTCAGCATAGTTGGGTCTAAGCCGGATCGCGTCATTGAAATCAACGATAGCTCGATCGTATTGTTCGAGGTTAGCATAAGCATTTCCCCGACTTAGTTTCGCGTCGGCATCTTCGGGCTGGAGCCGAATCGCCTCACTATAATCGTTAATCGCTTTATCGAATTGACCTAAACTCGCGTAGGCGTTGCCTCGGCCGACGTAAGCGCCGGCGAAATCCGGTTGTAGGCGAATCGCTTTCGTATGATCGGCAATCGCCTTCTCATGTTGCTTCAAGTCAGCATAAGCGTCTCCTCGGTCGACGTAGGCTTCAGCCAGGTCGGGGTTTAACTTGAGTGCTTCGGTGTAATCGGCGATCCCTTTGTCGTATTGGCCGAGGTGGACATAGGAAACACCCCGATTGACATAGCCTTCAGCGTAGTCGGGCCTCAGCCGTAGCGCTTCTGTGTAATCCGCGATAGCGCTGTCGTATTTGGCTGTGGTAGCGTACGCGTTACCACGGTTGACAAATGCCTCCGCATAATCGGGCTTAAGCCTTAGCGCAGCCGTGTAGTCGGTTATGGCATTATCGATCCGCTTCAGGTCGGCGTACGCAATGCCTCGGTTAAGATAAGCTTGGGCGGAATCGGGCTGGAGCCGGATCGTATCGGTGTAATCGGCGATCGCCTTATCGTACTGCCTTAAATCGGCGTAGGCGATGCCGCGATTCATATAGGCTTGGGCGAAATTCGGCTGAAGCCGGATCGTGTCCGAGTAATCCGCAATCGCTTTGTCGTATTGCTCTAATTTCGAATAAGAGTTGCCGCGGCCGGCGTAGGCTCCGGCGAAATCAGGCCGGAGGCGGATAGTTTCGGAGTAGTCGGCGATGGCCTTATCGTATTGCCCTAAATTGGCATAGGCATTGCCGCGGCCGGCATCAGCGGGCGCATAGTTAGCCTCGAGACGTTTCGCTTCCGTGTAGTCGGCGATCGCCTTGTCGTATTGCTTCAAATCGGCGTAGGCGTCACCTCGGCTCACGTACACTTCAGCTGAATCCGGTTTTAGCCGGAGTGCCTCGGTATAGTCGACAATAGCCTTGTCATATTGCCTTAGATCAACATAAGCGTCGCCGCGGCCAGCATGGGCGCCGGCCGAGTCCGGTTTGACCTTGATCGCTTCATCGAAATCGGCGGTTGCTTTGTCGTACTGCTTCAAGTCGACGTAAGCGTTGCCTCTGTTTACCAGCGCGTCGCTAAGGTCAGGCTTACGCCGCAGGGCTTCGGTAAAGTCGGTAATGGCTTTGTCGTACTGCTTTAAGGCAACGTAGGCATTCCCTCGGTTCACATACGCGTCGATGAAATCGGGTCTACTACGGATCGCTTCGCTATAATCAGCCACAGCTTTGGGATACTGCCCCAAGGCCTCGTAAGCTTCTCCTCGACCCTCATAAGCATCGACGTTGTCCGGTTTACGCTGGAGCGCGTCCGAGTAGTCTGCGATCGCTTTATCAAATTGCTTTAGATTGGCGTACGCGCTGCCGCGGTTGGCGAAAGTATCGGCGTCGTCAGGTCGGAGCCGAAGTGCCTCGGTATAATCGACAATGGCGTTATCGTAGTGCTCGGTCTTAGCATTGGCATTACCGCGACCGGCATAAGCATCGGCATTGCCAGGTTGAAGCACAAGCGCCTGAGCAAAATCAGCAATCGCGTTGTCGTATTGCTTCAAACTTGTGTAAGCATTGCCCCGATTAGAGTACGCCTCCGCGTAATCGGGCTGGAGCCTGATGGCTTCGTTGAAATCGGTGATGGCGTTATCTTCTTGATTCAGCCGGTCGCGGGCGACGCCGCGATTCGCATAAGCCTCCGCAAAATCGGGTTTAAGCTTGATGGCCGCTGTATAATCGGCAACGGCCTTGTCGTACTGCTTGAGATTGTTGTAGGCGATACCGCGGTTCACATAAGCTTCCGGATCTTCCGGTTGCAGCCGGATGGCCTCGTTAAAGTCGCTTAAGGCTCGGTCAGAATCCTTCAGGCTGTTGGCGGCAATTCCTCGACCAACGTAAGCACGGGCCAAATCAGACTGGAGCCGCACCGCAGAGTTAAAATCAGCGGTGGCTTTATCGTATGCTTTTATTCCATTATTAGCGAAGCCACGATCGACATAGGCTTCAGCGAAATCGGGTTTGCGCCGGATCGCTTCGGTATAGTCAGCGATCGCTTTTTCGTACAGCCTCTGGAGCGTGTAAGCGTTGCCCCGGCCGACATAAGCATCAGCGAAATCCGGTCTGATCTGGATCGACTTGGTTTGGTCGGCGATCGCCTTGTCGTATTGCCTCACGTTTAGGTAGGCATTGCCTCTGCGAACGTAGGCTTCCGCATAGTCTGGTTTGACCCGAATTGCCTCCGAAAAGTCAGTGATGGCTTTGTCGTACTGCTTCAGACGAAAATAAGCATAACCTCGACCGCCAAAAGCATCGGCGTCTCCCAGTGCGATACCGGGTTTGTTCCCCCCGGCTGTGGCGGCTTGTCGTTTTCTGATCCCGATGGCTTCTGTGAAATCGGCAATGGCCTTGTCGTACTGCTTAAGATTGTTGTAAGAGTCGCCGCGTTCAACGTACGCTTGCATGTCATCGGCCTTGAGCCGGATTGCCGCGGTAAAGTCAGCGATGGCTTTATCGTACTGCTCTAAGGAGTAATAGAGGAAGCCTCGACTCCGGTAGGCGTCGACGTTGTCCGGTTTTAGCCGAATGACTTCCGTTAAAGAAGCGAGCGCTTTGTCGTACTGCTTCATGTGATCGTAAGTCTTGTCCCGATTTACATACGCCTCTGCGTAGCCGGGCTTTAGCTGGATCGCCTCTGTGTAGTCGGCGACAGCGTTGCTGTACTGCTTGAGATTGTCGTAAACTTTTCCCCGGCCTAAGAATGCCTCTGGGGTGTTCGGATTGAGGCGAATTACGCCCGTAAAGTCAGCCAAGGCACTAGAATAGTCGCCGTGATCGAGCTCTGATTGGGCTCGCTCTAGTAAGGATTGCGCTAGTTGTTCTGGGTTGGCGGACGTTGGAGTCGCGCCGGGCGCTGATCGGGCGGGTGAAGGGCTGGCGGTCAAATCGGCGACTGCGCTCACTGACGGTGAGGGTTTGGAGCCCGGTGTCTCCGTGGTTGCAGCCGCAGTCGTCCCTGTGTGACCGTAAATGAACATTACCGCGATGAATCCAATCGCGAGTTTGATCCAGGTGTTTTGCATAGGGCTATGACGCAAGGTGATTAAGTTCTGGGTATCATGCCTTGGCGTCCCAAGTAACGCGGGGGATTCTAGCAACGTTCGAAAGTCGTAGACAACGCAATAAAATCCTCACAATTATGGAGGGTATATTGGGTTCTCCAATCGGCGCCCCCTGGAGAGGGCCCACCTGAAACGCTAGATAAACCGGCACTGGCCGGTCGTAGTATCTTCAATGCGAGGGAGATAGAGAGAATGCATCCCGTATGGAGGCAAACAGGAGGGGCCCGGCAGGCGAATGCGGCTCGATACAGCCCGTGACCCGGTGAGGCGAAAAACCGGACGCGAGACGGTTTCGACGGCTAGCCGAGGAATGGGCACGCCGAGTTTTTCGCCCCGCCGAGTCAGGGGGGTTACCTTAACCGGGATGAGCCGGGGCTCATCCTTACCCGGCTACGGCTTTAGCTCTTGGTTGGTTTGCGCGTCAAGGAGGACGAATTTTTCGTGGTGGAAAGTCGGATCGGTCCGGAAAATAAGGCGACCGGAATATTTTCGCTCGATCTCGACTAGCAGTTCTTCGTCCTCGGTCTTTAGGCGGTTGAGTACTTCGGGATTGACGACAACCCGGACGTCGTGGATGTCGGGTTTCTTGCGTAGGACCGCGTGCAACGTGCGCTGGATCTCGACGCTCATCGTCATCGGGCTCTTCACGACCGCGCGGCCGTTGCAATACGGACAGACAACAAACATTGAACCGGTGAGACTTTCCTGAGCTCGTTGCCGGGTCATTTCCATGAGGCCCAGAGGTGAGATGGGCAACACGTGGGTCTTGGCTTTGTCCCGTTTCAATCGCTCTTTCATCCGGTTGTAGACCATTTGCTGGTCTTTCCGGTTCTTCATATCGATGAAGTCGCCGATGATCAGACCCCCGATATTTCGCAAGCGCAATTGACGAGAGATTTCGTCAGCGGCCTCAAGATTGGTTTGCAGGATAGTCCGTTCGACGTCTTTGGTGCCTTTGTTGCGGCCGGTATTAACGTCGATGGCGATCATCGCTTCGGTCTCGTCAATCACGATGTAGCCGCCGCATTTGAGCCAGACCTGACGATGAAAAGCATCGTCGATCTGCTTTTGCACGCCAAAACGTTCAAAGACTGGATTGGAGTCGTTGTAAAAAACAACCCGCCGTTTCGAGCGGCTGGAAATCTGTCCGACTAATTCCTGCATCCGCAGCACAGCCGATTCATCGTCGCAATAAACCGCATCGATTTCGTCCGTAAGAAAATCGCGCACCGTGCGATCGATTAAGTCCGGTTCCTGGAAAAGAACGGCCGGCGCAGGCCGTGATTTGAACGCTGCTTCAATCTGACGCCATTGCTCCAGGAGCAGGCTTAAGTCACGGACAAAGTAACGAGCGCGCTGTCCTTCTCCGATCGTGCGGATGATGACGCCCATACCCTCAGGGATTTCGAGCTTTTGCAGAATTTGCCTTAGTCGTTCCCTCTCTTTTTGGTCCTCGATTTTTCGAGAGATACCGCTCTGATCATTGTGCGGCATCAAAACAAGATAGCGGCCGGCCAAGCTGATGTTGGTCGTGATCCTGGGTCCCTTATTACTAATCGGACCTTTGGTTACTTGGACCATCACGTCTGACCCTACCGGATAGATATCCGGTACATCCTTGGCCGTGATTTTCTTGCGTTGTTTGCGTCCGCTCGCGCGATTGACTTCCTCTACGCCGCTGTCAAGGCCGGGGAGCGCATCCCAGAAATGCAGGAACGCATTCTTCTCGAAGCCGATATCGACAAACATCGCCTTCAGGCCATGCTCGATATTCTTAACTTTCCCTTTGAAGATGCTGCCTACGATGTTGCGGTCAGTGTCGCGCTCGATGTTATATTCTTCGAGGATGCCGTCCTCCAGCAGAGCAACGCGACGTTCCAATTTCTCGCAGCTGATAATGATTTGGTTTCCGACTTTCTTCGGATTCATACCAAACAGCTGCTTCACTTTTTCTAACATTGGTCGAAATAAAAATGGTTAAAAGCGCCGGTTGCTAAACAGATAGCAAACCGTCGCTAACTAAAAGAATAAGAAGTGTTTCTTCTTTTCCGGGCTTTGTCCGGGCTGCGGGGTCCCGGCGTTGCTCTTTCTCCGGAAGAAATCAAAAAAGCTCTTTGGTTTACTAGGCGGTGGCGTCGGAGTTGCCCTGACTGTACGGTGATCATCCGCTTCCGGCCGAATGTCCGGCTCATTCCCCTCATTTTTGGAGACCTTTTTAGAGTTCTCCTCTGCCACCGGCTCATTATCGGCTGTTTCGTCGTCATTACCCGTCAACTCCGGCGGGATATTATTGTCTTTGAAGTCGATGGTTTCGACGAATTTGAAATTGCCGACAGCCGGATCCAGCGACTTGAGCCCTGGGTCATAACCTTTGTCTAGAGCCAGGATTTCCTCGATCAGTTTGGCTGCAATTGGCGCCGGAACTTGACCTCCCGCTTTGGCTCCCTGCACCAGCACTGCTAGTGCAATTTTAGGATTATCATATGGCGCAAAGGCAACAAACCAGGTGTGGTTGTCTTTTTGACCATCACGCCAAAATTGAGCTGTCCCCGTCTTTCCTGCTACTACGATGCCGGGGATTTTGGCTCGAGAACCGGTCCCACCCGGATCATTCACCACGCGCCACATCCCGCGACGGACGAGTTCGACGTCCTCCTTGGAAAGGTTGTTATCTTTCTTCAGATCGCCCCGAATCTTTTCCGGCCTGCGGATCATGGTCCCATCCGCTTCCTGGACTTCATAAATGATGCTGGGCCGATAGACCCTCCCACCGTTGGCCACGGTGGCGGCAACCATGGCCATCTGGAGCGGGCTGGCCAATACGTAACCTTGACCGATCGAGGTGTTCGCGGTCTGGCCTTGGCTCCATTTCTCGTTTCTGGTGACGCGCAGCCATTCCGGGGACGGCAATAGTCCAGGGTCTTCGCCGCTGAGTTCTACTCCGGACGTTTGACCTAAGCCCAGAGTAGCGCCCACCTTATCGATCGCATCGATTCCGGCCGCGTTTCCATACTGATAAAAATAGGCGTTGCATGAATTCTTGATTGCCTCGGTGAGGGTTTGGGTCCCGTGCGAGCCACCTTTATCGGCAATCCAACATTTCATATAGGTATTGCCATAAGTTACACCACCCGTGCACGTGAACTGTGCCTTGGCTAAACCTCTGGTAAGCCCGGCGAGCGAAACTGCGATCTTATAAGAGGAGCCCGGGGCATAAGAACTGATGGCACGATTGGTGAGGGGATCAGCGTCCGCGTCCTTGATCGCAGCCCAATCGCGAGCCGAAATCGAGGGGATAAACTTATTAGGATCGTAGGACGGCACCGAGGCCATGGCTAGGATCTGACCGTTGTTTGGGTCCACGACCACACAAGCCGCCCGTCCCACTGACCGAAGCGTCCGTTCTACAATGTATTGGATGCGAGCATCGATGGTGAGATAGACGTTCGCGCCGGGAGTCGGCTGAATGAGCTCCTTCTCACCTTCAATATGATTCTTGGCGTCTTTCTTTAGGATCCGCCGACCCGGTTTACCGCGAAGGTCATCATCGAGAAAATATTCGATGTTGGTACGCCCCTGAACATCCGGTTGATAAAAGTTGAAGTCTTTAATATCCGGAAGCTTGTTGATGTCTTTTGGCGCCCCGACATAACCCAGGATCTGGGCGGCCAGGGCGTTGTAGACGTATTTCCGCACGGGGCGAATGTTGACTTGGACACCGGGAAGACCCAGGTCTTTTTCGGCAAACTTGGAGAGAGTCGAAAAATCGAGGTCTTCTCGATAGATAAAAGGCACCAGCGTATTATTGCGATAATGGGTACGCAAACGCTGGGAGTTATATGGTTCCGCGACCTTTAGCTGCTCGAGTCTGGGTATGATGGTTTGGTCAACAATCTGGACAATATCTTCTTCTTTGCGCGCCCGGAGCATTCCGTCCGAGCCTTTACCCAGATAGTCGATCATGGGTGGCGCTCCGTATTGCTTACGGTAACCGCTCACCAGTTCCGGCAGATAGAAATCAACTTCGTAGCTCTGGCGATTAGTGACCAGAACCACGCCGTTCCGGTCTCGAATTTCCCCGCGTACAGAAGGTATGCGTACAGTTACCTCTGAGGAGCCCTGAATTTTGGCTTTGTAGTGGGCATACAGTCGAACCTGGACCCACCAAAGCCGGAATCCGATAACGAGTAACGCCAGAAGTATCAGTGCCGCTAAGGACAGAATCCGAAAATCTAAAGTCGCAGATGGTTTAGGGCGCGCCATAGCTGTCAGCCTTGCCTCGGTCGCTCAAGTTGCGGTTCATACCGAAGGAGATCCGAGAGGTAGGCGAGAACCAGGAATACACATGGGCTAATCACAATTGCAATCACTCCTGGACCCAAAATCCGCCACATTATCACGTCGTTGTAGAAAAACGCTCGCCTTTCAAAGCTTATAATACCGTATTGGGCCAGCAAAAGGAAAGGAGTCAAAATAGCGGCGAGTTCCGCTAGCATAAAATTTGTGAACCATCGCCCTCGGAGGAAGGTCGAGCTGAACCCGTGCATAATGAGGGCGGGGATGAGCAAAAGCAGAATCGAAGTTCCGATAGAGAAGTTGCTTTCCGGAGTAAGTGGCACCGTGAGAAGGTCATTGATGAGACCTGTGAAAAAGGTCAGGCCCAGCACCTGGGGAAACGACAAGGTCAAACAACCATAGAACAGGATGGCTGGAGCGAGAAGAATGGCGGATCCCTTGAGCCAGATGATCGGGGGAATGTAGCGTTGAAGAACGGAAGCCAGGAAAATCAGCACCACCAAAACCAGTGTGAAGCGTATCATCGTGTCCCGGAAATTACAAAAACGTCTTCGACGCGAGTCAGATCGACTGCTGGTTCAACCGTGGCCACGCCTTCGAGCTCTTTAATGGCGAACCCTTTTACGGTACCAACCAGTACACCGGAAGGGAATACACCGCCTGTGCCGGAGGTAAATACCTTCATACCCGGCTTTACTTCGGCGGTTTTGCTGATGAATCCAATACGCAGATCCGGTGCAAAATTGGAAGAGGCCCGGGTGCCGCTGATGATCCCTTGTTCCTGGGTTCCTTCAATACTTACCGATACTTTGAGCCCTTCATCGGAAACCAGGAGCAAGACGGCGGCATTCTTGGACACGTTCACGACCTTGCCGACCAACCCGGCCTCGGTCACGACCGCCATGTCGATGGCGACACCATCTGCCGACCCGCGGTCGATCGTGCAGCTATTCCACCAAGCGGCGTTCTCCCTACTGATAACGTGGGCCGGCAAGAGGTTAAACGGCGAGCGTTCCCGGAAACCCAACGCTCGATTCAATCGGTTCACCTCGGACTGAAGGTTCTTCAGCAGGGAGTTTGAGGTCCGCAGCTCTGCGTTCTCCGTCCTGAGCTCGCGGTTTTCCTTCTCCAGTTCGTCGAGTCTTTTGAAACCCCCACTGACGCCGCCGATTCCGTGAGTCAATGCGGAGGACGCCTGGAAAATCGGAGAGACGGTCTGTAGGAATGCTGCTTGCCATTGTTGTTTACAGCCTGCCGGCAAGACCAGCACAACAGCGACTAGAACCACAAACGTGATTAGCGCTGCGATCGATGTGCCCCTCATGACAGTGGCTTACTCCGGGTCAACGGATGGGCTTGTCGGAAGAGGCCACTTGCCGGAGGAATTTTATCTCGCTTAACGCGCGCCCGGTTCCCTCGGCCACGGCGCTAAGAGGATCCTCGGCGACATGTACGGGTAGACCGGTTTCTTCCTGGAGCAGCTTATCGAGTCCTCGCAGCAGCGCACCTCCGCCGGCCAGGACCAATCCGCGGTCAACGAGATCGGCTGATAATTCCGGCGGGCAACGCTCCAGGGTGACACGCACTGATTCCACAATCGTAGAGATCGGTTCCAGCAATGCTTCACGAACTTCCTGTGATGTAATGGTTAACGTCTTGGGAAGGCCGGCAACCAAGTCTCGCCCTTTGACCTCCATGCTGGTTTCCTTATCCATGGGATACGCGCTTCCGATTTTGATCTTTATTTCTTCTGCGGTGCGCTCACCGATCATCAAATTGTAGGCTCGTTTCATATAGCCGGCCACGGCTTCGTCCAGTTCATCGCCGGCTACTCGGACGCTGCGGCTAAAAACAATTCCGGAAAGAGAGATCAGAGCTACCTCTGTTGTGCCGCCTCCGATATCAATGATCATGTTACCAGCGGCATCTTGCACCGGTAAGCCGACTCCGATAGCAGCCGCCATCGGTTCTTCAATGAGATAAACCTCCCTGGCCCCGGCGTGAGCGGCTGATTCCTTTACCGCCCGCTTCTCCACTTCGGTTATTCCTGAAGGCACTGCGATGACCACTCGGGGCCGGACCCATTTACTGCTGTGAACCTTGGTGATGAAATGCCGAAGCATCGCTTCTGTCATTTCGAAGTCAGCAATTACTCCGTCCTTCAATGGCCGCACCGCTACGATATTTCCTGGAGTTCGGCCCAACATCCGCTTGGCTTCATCGCCCACAGCGAGGACGTGGCTGCTTCCAGCGCGTACGGCAACGACCGATGGTTCACGCAGAACGATACCTTGGTCTTTAACGTATACGAGCGTGTTTGCCGTTCCGAGATCTATACCAATATCGTTCGAAAATAACCCGAAAACACCATTAAACATTAAAAGTCCACCTTCTATTCTTGCTTGTGGTTACATCAACGTTCCAACTGGTTAAGCACTCCCTTGTGATTAGGGCCAGTCTTCACGAGTGTAGGTCAGCCACAGTATCTAATTAAATCCAGAACCAAATTTATGATGGCTTGCCTGTATCTAGGTAGCGAGTGACGGGTCGTCAAGGAAACAATCTGACAAGGAAAAAAGTGAGGGAGCAAAACAAATCGTGGAGTTGAGATTGGGCAAAGTAGAGTGGAACCTACTCACCTTCCTACGCCAAATCTATCTTTTGGAAATCGTTGGAGGTGTTGGTGTTACGTGTTTAGGCTGGGTGGCTTGTTACTTGACTGGCGGTTCATGGATTCGGTCTGCACCTCTCTGGTTAGGCGGCTATTTGTTGGTATATAATCTAGATAGACTCCACTATGATCCCGCTGACCGAGAGAATACTCCGACTCGTTTTCTTTGTCGGGAATCGCTGCGGCCAAAACGACTGATCGTAATCTGGCTAAGCGTCATCGCCCTGGTTGGTTGGTCGGCGTTCACTGGCCGATGGTGGCTGATTCCTCCACTCGCGCTCGTCATCGCAGCTTTGCAATTTTATTCACGTCCGTTGCCCTATATTCGGAAAAGATTGAAAGATCTACCGGTCTTGAAGACCTTCATAGCACCATTGCTAATTGCAGCGGTTCTGGTCCTCTGGCCAGTCCTAGAGCTCAGAAGAAACCTCGGGACAAGAGAAATTCTGATCTTTTTTTGGTGCCTCATCATTTTGTGCGTGAACAGCCTAAGTTTTGATCTTCGGGATATACAGGGCGATCTCCGCTTGG
>Ga0210384_10005104_pt1 | contig 14435 bp, 11 predicted proteins | sample IncBWH2MmetaG_FD_160574 | JGI IMG/M metagenome (GOLD analysis project Ga0210384, IMG submission 160574) | Forest soil microbial communities from Barre Woods Harvard Forest LTER site, Petersham, Massachusetts, United States - Inc-BW-H-2-M | ecosystem: Environmental > Terrestrial > Soil >...
GGGAGGCCGGGGGAGGGGGGCCAGCTGACCCGTTCCCGCCAACCATGAGGAGGCCGCGACCCACCCCGATTGGGAACTCCTCCCCAAGTCGCCGGAGCAAAGCGGACCGTGGTCAGTCGGCCCCCCTCCCCCGGCCTCCCCGCCCCCGAGACGTCTACGCGCTTACGCCAAGCCGTAAAGCCGCGCGGCATTGTCGCAGACGATCTTGTGCCGCACCCCCGCCGGAAGATGCCCCAGCTCGCGGGCGATGTACTCGCGCGAGTCGGGCCACACGCCGTCCGGATGCGGGAAGTCGGAGCCCCACATGACCTTGTCAACGCCCAGCTCGTCGAGGAGCTTCACCCCGACCGGATCGGTCTGATAGGTCGCCCAGACCTGGCGCTTCCAGTACCCACTGGGCGGCATCGTGAGCGAGAGATCCTTGAACTGGTCCTCCCACTCGCCGTCCATGCGCCAGAGGATGTAGGGGATCCACCCGATACCTGCCTCGCCCAGGACGACGCGAAGGCGTGGATAGCGTTCCAGCACGCCGCCGTAGATCATCGCCATCAAAATGTTGGCCATGTTGATCTGGAAGCCGGTGATGTGGGTCGCGAAGGCCACGCGCGAAGCGCGGCGATCCTCGGGCGTCATGTCCGCGGCCCCGCGCGAGGGATCCGAGCCCACGAACACGAGCTTCTGCAGATTCTCGGGCAGGCGGCTGCCGATGGTGTGGAAGTGCAGCGGCAGGCCGCTGGTCTGGATGACTTCCCAGAGCGGGTTCCAGTACGGATCCCAGAGTGGGGTGAGGTCCGGCGAGTTGGCGATGTCGAGCCCGCGCACCGCGCCGCGCTTGGCCACCCGCTCCACCTCGGCGACGGCCGCATCGATGGGCGCGTTCGGGATCGACGCGAGCCCCACGAAGCGCTCCGGATGCGTCGAGCAGAAATCGGCCAGCCACTCGTTGTAGACCCGGATCACCTCGACCACTCCCTCCGGATCGTTCATCCGCCCGGTCGCGCCGAGGATGCCGTAGAGCACCTCCGCCTGCACGCCGTCCAGGTCCTGGTCGCGCAGGCGCAGTTCCGGCTCGGTGAGCCGGCGGATGCCGCGCTTGCCGTCCGCGTAGAGGCCGGTCTCGGCCATGCGGTCCGCGCGGTGGATGCGGCCCGGCACGTACTCGCGGCCGGCCGAGCCCATCCCGCACGCGAGGCCGAGGTTGGCCCCCTTGCGGGTGACCCAGGTGGGCCCCTGCGGGCTGTCGATCACGTGCGGCATGCGGTCGCGCAGCCCGGGGGCCGCGTGGGTGGTGAAGAGATCCGGCGGGAGCCAGCAGAGATCGAGGTGGCAATCGGCGGAGATCATCTCGTAGCGCATGGGAATTCTCCTGTGGCTTGGGCCTAGCTTGGGCCTAAGGCTTGAGCCGGACGTCTTCGTACGGGGCCGAGTAGGGATAGGCCGGAATCAGGGTGAGCGCGGCTTCCTCCACGCGCGGGCCCACGCCGCGGATGAAACCGTTCTCCCAGATGGGCGCGAAGATCTTCTTCTCGCTCAGGATGCGTTGGATCTGGTGCAGCATCTCCTCGCGCTTCTTGCGATCGCGCTCGCGCGACTGGCGCTCGAAGAGGTCCTGCACCTCGGGGAGCACGCCCGCGGTGTAGGGGCCGCCCTTGACCGCGATGATGGCCAGGCGCGTGGCCGCGTTGCCGGCGGGGCCGAGCCCGCCGAAGACGAGGCCCTTCAGCCGGCCCTGCGGCCACGCGGAGAAGAACGCGGCGCGCTCCATGGTGCGGATCTTGAGCCGGATGCCGACCGCGGCCAGGTAGCCCGCGATGGCCTCCCCGGTGGACTCGTAGGGCGGCGCAATGGTGAAGTCGCCGCCGTCGAGCCCGCGCGGGAACCCGGCCTCCGCGAGCAGGCGCTTGGCCCGGGCCGGATCGTAGGGATCCGGCTCGATCGGCAGGGCGAAATCGAGCCCGCGCGGGACCACGTTGCCGGTGATGCCGGCAAAGCCGAGCTGCTCGGCCTCGTTGAGCGCGCGGCGGTCGACGGCGAGGCTGGCCGCGGTGCGCACGCGCTGATCCTGCCAGGGCGAGCCCGGCTCCCACTGGCAGCGGAAGTCGAGGAAGAAGATCGTGTTGCTGCGCACCGCGGTGAGGCGGAGACCGGGTGTGCGGCGCACGTCTTCCGCGATCGGCCCGTTGATGAAGTAGGCGACGTCCACGTCGCCGTGCTTGAGCGCGGCCGCGCGCGTGGTCTCGTCGGGCAGGCTGCGGAAGACGAGCCGCTTGACACTCGGGATCTTGCGCCAGTAGCCGTCGAAGGCCTCGAGGGTCAGCTCCACGCCGGGATTGAACGAGACGACGCGATACGGGCCCGCTCCGATCGGCGCCTTCTTGAAGCCTTCGTCGCCCACCTGCTCGACGTACTTCTTCGGCACGATCCAGCCCGCGCTCGTCGCGGTGGTGCCGTAGTAGGTGATGAAGTCCGCCCACGGCTCCTTCAAGTGGAACTGCACGTGCCGTGGGTCGACGACGCGGACCTCCTGGACGTGCTCCCGGAGCGTCGCCGCGTTGGCGCCGCGGTAGCGTTCGAAGGAGAACTTCACGTCCTCCGCGGTCACCCGCTCGCCGTTGTGGAAGCGCGCGTTGGCGCGCAGCGTGAAGTCGTACACGAGCCCGTTGGGCGAGAGCGACCACGACTCGGCCAGGCTCGGCGCGCTCGCCCCGCCCGGCATCGGCTTGAGCAGCGCGTCATGGACGGCGTAGAGGGTGAGGAACGGAGTGATCGAGCCCTCGCTCTCGGAGGGATCGAGCCAGCGCGGGGCCAGCGTGAAGTGCACCGCCCAGGTCATCTGCCCGGCCGGCGCGGAGGCAGGCGCCGGCGCAGCTCCGGCCGTGGCCAGCCACGGCTGGAGCGCGAAGCCGACGAGCACCGCAACGAGCCGTCGCATGGCAGCCCTCCCGGGCAAGCGCCGGGCCCGATGATATAATCCGCGCGCCCATCCCACAAGGCGGTACGAGCCCACAAGGCAGAGTGAGGTCGCGATGAAGACATTCCGGCTCTATACGGGCCCCGACGCGCAGTCCCACATCGAACCGATCGATCTCGGCAAGACCCCCGCGTGGACCAAGGGGCTCGGCACGACGCAGATCTCGTTCCGCGAGAGCCCGGTCGGCAACTTCATCGACTGGCATCCGGCGCCGCGCCGCCAGTTCGTCATCATCCTCTCCGGGCAGCTCGAGATCGGGCTCGGCGACGGCTCCAAGCATCTCTTCGGGCCGGGCGACGCGCGGCTCGTGGAGGACATCACGGGAAAGGGACACACCACGCGCGTCCACGGCAACCAGCCCTGCCTCACCGCCACCATCCCCCTCGCGGAGCGATAGACTATGGCCACCAAGATCCTGTTCGCGCCGAAGCAGTCCGACGCGGTCCTCGAGATCGCCCGCTCGCTTACCCCCCAGGGCTTCGAGCTGATGATCGTCGACATCGGCACGCCCGAGTTCTACGCGGCGGCCGCCGAGGCCGAGTACTACCTGGGCCTGGCCCGGCAGATGGGCGGTGAGTTCTTCCGTTCCGCCCCGAAGCTGAAGCTGGTGCAGCTGCTCTCCGCGGGCTACGACCGGGTGGACGTCGAGGCCGCGCGCAAGGCCGGCGTGCCGGTGTCCAACAACGGCGGCGCGAACGCGATCGCGGTGGCCGAGCACACCATGATGCTGATGCTCGCGGTGCTCAAGCGCGTGGTGCGCTTCCACAACGACGTGGTGGCGGGCAAGTGGCGGGTGGGTGGCTTCGACGACCAGCGGGTCTACGAGCTTTCGCGCCGCACGCTCGGCATCGTCGGGCTCGGCAACATCGGCAAGAAGGTGGCCCGCCGCGCGGCCGCGTTCGACATGACCGTGCAGTACTACGACATCGCCCGTCTCAGCGAGGCCGAGGAGGACGCGCTCGGGGTCCGCTTCGTGCTGCTGCCGGAGCTCCTGCGCACCTCCGACGTGGTGAGCCTCCACGTGCCGCTCGACGACTCGACTCGGCACATGCTGGGCGCGCGCGAGTTCGCGCAGATGAAGCCCGGCGCGATTCTGGTCAACACCTGCCGGGGTCCGGTGGTGGACGAGGCCGCGCTCTACCAGGCGCTCAAGGGCGGCCAGGTCGCGGCGGCCGGCCTCGACGTGCTGGTGGACGAGCCGCCCGCCAAGGACCACGCCTTCTTCTCTCTGCCCAACGTGACGCTCACCCCGCACTCGGCCGGGCCCACCTGGGAGAACTGGACGGCCCGATTCCGGAACGGCTTCGACAACATCCAGCGCGTGGCCGCGGGGCGCGCGCCGAAGTGGGTCATCCCCGAGCTCGGGCAGCCATGAGGCGCCGCGCGTTCCTCGCGGCCGGCGCCGCCGCCGTCGCGGCCGGGCTCGAGGGCATCCTCGCTTCTCGCCGCGCGCCCGCGTTCGCCCAGCCGGTCCGCATCCACCTGCTGCACTGGCCGGACTTCATCCCCGAGGGAGACGTCGAGCTGCGCCGGCAGATCGCCGAGTACAACAAGCAGATGAAGACCGACGTCTTCATGGAGAACATCAACGGCAACGACCTGCAGCCGCGCATCACCGCGGCGATCCAGACCGGGGCGGGGCCCGACATCATCTTCATGCTCCACAACTGGCCGCACCTCTACGCATCATCGCTGGCCGACGTGAGCGACCTCTGCGAGTGGAAGGGCAAGGACCAGGGCGGCTACTACAGCCAGTCGGAGGCGGCGGCGCGCGACGGCAGCCGGTGGCTCGCGCTGCCCTACGGCATCGTGGGCAACCAGATCGCGTATCGGCGGTCGTGGTTCGCCTCGGTTGGAGCGACCCAGCCGCCGAAGACGCTCGAGGAGTGGCGCCGGATCGGGGCGGCGCTCAAGAAGAAGGGCAAGCCGATCGGCCAGACCCTGGGACACACCTACGGCGACGCCCCCACCTTCACGTATCCCCTGCTGTGGACCTTCGGTGGCATGGAGACCGATCCGAGCGGCAAGAAGGTCGTGATCAACTCCAAGGGGACAATCGAGGCGGTGAAGTGGATGGTCGCCTTCTGGAAGGACGCCTGCGACGAGGGTGGGCTCGGCTGGGACGATACCTCGAACAACCGCGCGTTCCACGCCGGCGAGCTCTGCTCGACGCTCAACGGAGCGTCGATCTACATCTTCGCCAAGCGCAATCCCGAGAAGATCAAGGATGAGAAGGGTGAGCCGATGTTCCGGGACATCGGTCACTTCGTCTACCCCGACGGCCCCGCGGGCAAGACCCCGACCTACCACCTGGTCTCCTCCCACGCGGTGATGAAGTACAGCAAGAACGTGCAGGCGGCCAAGGAGTTCCTCAAGCACATCCACTCCAAGGAACAGTTCGGCAAGTGGTTCGAGATCGACTACGGCTTCAACGTGGGATCGACGGCCTACTGGGAGAGCCATCCCCTGTGGAACACGATCGACGACGCGATGAAGCCCTACCGCTACACCGGCCGCGGCACCCGCATGATCGGCCACGCGGGCCCCGCGAATGCCCGGGCGGGCGAGATCTACTCCAAGTACGTGATCACCGACATGTTCGCCAAGGCGGTGCAGGGGATGAAGCCGGAGGGCGCGGTGGCGTGGGCGGAGGGCGAGCTCAAGCGGGTGTACGAGTCGTGAAGATACTGTTCGCCCCCAACCTCATCGTATCCGGCCTGAGCGAGGCCGACCGCGCGCGCATCCTGGAGGCGGCGGGCCCCGGAGCCCGCATCGTGGAGGCGCGCGACAAGGCCACCCAGCGCCGCGAGCTGCCCGACGCCGACGTCATCTTCGGTCGCGCGCACCCCGAGCTGTTCTCGCTGGCCACCCGCCTGGTCTACTACCACTCGATCGGGGCGGGGGTCGACAGCATCCTGACCCCCGAGCTGATCAACAGCGACGTGCCGCTGGCCAGCGAGAAGGGCGAGGTGGGCATCCACCTGGCCGAGCACGCGTTCGCGCTGCTGCTGGCGCTCACCCGCGGCCTGCATACCGCGATCCGCACGCCGGACTACGAGCTGCGCGAGGCGATCCGCGTCCACCAGCGCGAGCTGTACGAGCAGACCATGGGCATCGTCGGCTTCGGCGGAACCGGCCGCGTGGTGGCTCGTCGCGCGCTCGGCTTCGGCATGCGGGTGCTCGGCGTGGACATTGAACCGGTTGATCCCGAGACGGGGGTGGAGGCCATCTGGCCGACCGACCGGCTGGCCGATCTGCTGGGGGCCTCCGACGTGGTGGTGATCGGGCTGCCGCTCACCAAAGCCACCCATCACCTGTTCACCCGCGAGCGCTTCATGCAGATGCGTCGTCACGCCATCCTGATCAACGTGACGCGCGGGGAGATCATCCGCGGGGAGGACGTGCTGCCCGCGCTCGAGGAGGGGCTGATCTGGGGGGTCGGCCTCGACGTCACCGATCCGGAGCCCCTGCCGAAGGGCCACCCGCTGTGGACCCACCCGCGCGCGATCGTCACGCCGCATACCGCGGGCGGGTCGCCCCGCCGGGCCGGGCGCGTGATTGCGACGTTCTGCGAGAACCTCAACCGGATGCGGGACGGACGCCCCCTCCTCGCGCTGATCGACAAGCAGAAGGGCTACTGACCGCGACTGGACACGACGAGGCTGACCAGCCGGCCCGGCACGTAGATCTCGCGCGTGGTCGCCCGCCCGGCGAGCGCACGCTGGATCCCGGGCTCGGCTCGCGCCGCCGCGATGATCGCCGCCTCGCTCGCGTCGACGGGAACCTCGACCTGTCCGCGCACCTTGCCTCCGACCTGCACCGCGATCACCATCGTGTCGCGCACGAGCTTCGCCTCCTCGTAGGCGGGCCACGGCTCGTACGCGATCGTCCGCGGATGTCCGAGTCGCTGCCACAGCTCCTCGGCGAGATGCGGAGCGAACGGCGACAGGATCTTCACGAACGTCTCGATCCACTCCCGCGGGACGGTCGACGCCTTCGTGGCTTCGTTGACGAAGACCATCATCTCGGCGATCGCGGTGTTGAATCGAAGATCGGCGATCGACTGGGTCACTTTCTTGATCGCGGTGTGCAGGGCCCGTTCGAGGTCCCGGTTTAGGGGCCGGGCGACGGCGCCGACCTGTTTCGAAGTGGTGGTATCGGGTTCGGGGAGGAGGCGCCACACCCGATCAAGGAACCGCCGCGTGCCCGCGACCCCCGCGGTCTCCCATTCGGTGCCTTCCTCGAGCGGCCCCATGAACAGCTCGTAGAGCCGCATCGCGTCGGCACCATAAGCCGCGCAGATGTCGTCGGGATTCACGACATTGTACTTCGACTTCGACATCTTCTCGGTCGCGACGATGACCCGCTGGTCGGTTCCCTCGAGATACCAGGCGCCGTCGCGCTCCTCGACCTCGCGATCGTGGTGATACTTGCCGCGCGCGTCGCGGAACGAGCGCCGGTGGATCATCCCCTGGTGGAACAGGCGCGGGAACGGCTCCTTGGTGGAGACGAGCCCGGCGTCGTACAGCACCTTGTGCCAGAAGCGCGCGTAGAGCAGGTGCAGCGTGGCGTGCTCGGAGCCACCCACGTAGAGGTCGACCGGCATCCAGTACTGCTCCTCGGCGGGATCCCACCCGACGTCGTCACGCTGGGGCGAGAGGAAGCGCAGGTAATACCAGCAGGACCCCGCCCACTGGGGCATCGTATTGGTGTCGCGACGCGCGGACTGGCCGGTCTCCGGGTCGCGCGTCTCCAGCCACTCCTGGGCTCGAGCGAGCGGCGGCTGACCGTCGGGCGCCGGCCCGTATCCCTCGATCGCGGGCAGTCGGACCGGGAGCTGGTCCCGGGGCACGCACTTCACTGTGCCGTCGGCTAGCTCGATGGTCGGGAACGGCTCGCCCCAGTAGCGCTGGCGCGAGAAGAGCCAGTCGCGCAACCGGTAGGAGACGGCGCGCTCGCCCGGCCCGCGCGCTTCGAGCCAGGCGATCATCCGCTGGCTGGCCCGCTCGACGTCCAGCCCGTCCAGGAACTGGCTGTTCACGTGCGAGCCATCGCCGGTGTACGGTTCGAGGTCGACGTGGCCGCCCGCGACGACCGCGACGATCGGTAGCCCGAACGTCTTCGCGAACGCCCAGTCGCGCTCGTCGTGGGCGGGACACGCGAAGATCGCCCCGGAGCCGTAGCTCGCCAGCACGTAGTCGGCGATCCAGACCGGAAGGTGGGCTTGGTTGACCGGGTTGACCGCGTAGGCTCCGGTTGGCACGCCGGTCTTCGGGCCGGTCGCCGCCTCGGCGGTGCGCTCGCGGTCGCTCCGGCGGGCGGCTCGTTCACGGTAGGCGGCGACCGCCGCGCATTGCGCGGGAGCGGTGATCCGCTCTACGAGCGGATGCTCCGGGGCGAGCACGAGGTAGGTGGCGCCGAAGAGCGTGTCGGGGCGCGTGGTGAACACGGTGACGGATTCGTCACGCTCGACGAGGTCGAACGTCACGTTGGCGCCCAGCGACTTGCCGATCCAGTCGCGCTGCATCTTGAGGGTGCCGACCGGCCAGTCGAGACCGTCGAGATCCTCCAGCAGCCGGTCGGCGTAGGCGGTGATGCGTAGCATCCATTGCGTCATCAGCCGCTTCTCGACCGGGTCGCCGGTCTCGATGTACTTGCCGTCGTGGACCTCCTCGTTGGCCAGCACGGTCCCGAGAGCTGGGCAGAAGTTGACTGCCGCCCTCGCGCGATACGCCAGCCCACGCTCGAACAGGAGCTCGAAAATCCACTGGGTCCATCGGTAGTAGCGGGGGTCACTGGTCGTCAGCTCGCGCGACCAGTCGTAGGAGAAGCCGAGCATCCGGAGCTGGCTCTTGAACGTCGCGGCGTTCCGGGCGGTGATCGTGGCCGGATCCGCCCCGTCCCGCTCGGCCCGCCGCTCGGTCGGCAGCCCGAAGCTGTCCCAGCCCATGACGTGCAGGACGTTGAAGCCCATCATCCGCTTTGCGCGGGCGACGACGTCGGTGGCCGTGTAGCCCCTGGGATGGCCGACGTGGAGGCCGTCGCCGGAGGGATACGGGAACATGTCCAGCACGTAGTACTTCGGCCGCGTGCGGTCGGTCGGAGTTGCGAAGGTCTTCTCGCGCTCCCAGTAATCCTGCCACCGCCGATCGATCGTGGTGTGGTCGTACCCGGCCATCGGCGGCGCGTCGTGGATCGGAGCTAAATGACGGCTAGATGACGATCGAGGCGATGTCCACCGACGAGCGCACGCCTTCGACCACTACGATGCCGGATTCGGTGACGTGGTGGCGGCGCTTGTCGAGCTCGAGGTCGTAGCCGATCTCGGTGCCCTCCGGGATCCGCACGTTCTTGTCGAGGATGGCCCGGCGGATCCGGGCCCGCCGCCCGATGTCGCAGTTGTCGAGGATCACCGAGTCTTCCACCACCGCGCCGGTGTGCACGCGCACGTGGCGGCCCAGCACCGAGTTGCGCACCATCCCCCCGGAGAGGATGCAGCCCCCCGACACGGTGGAGTCGATGGCCTGCCCGCGCCGGCCGTCGTCGTCGAAGGTGAACTTGGCGGGCGGATCGGCGTAGCTGGCGGTCCGCAGCGGCCACTCGCGGTTGTAGAGATTGAGCGCCGGGCTCACCGCCCGGAGGTCCATGTGGGCCTCGTAGTAGGCGTCGAGGGTGCCCACGTCCCGCCAGTAGGCGGGGGCGTCCACCGCCTCCCCCGGGATCTGGTTGGACTGGAAGTCGTAGGCGAACATGTCGAGGCGGTTCACCAGCGACGGCAGCACGTCCCGGCCGAAGTCGTGGCTGCTGCTCTCGCGCGCCGCGTCCGCGTGCAGCTCGCGCAGCAGCGTGCGGGTCGAGAAGATGTAGTTACCCATCGACGCGTAGACGCGATCGGGATCGCCGGGGATGGTCGGCGCGTCTGCGCGCTTCTCGTGGAAGCCGATGATCTGCCCGTCCCGCGCGGTCTCGATGACCCCCAGCTCCCCCGCGAAGCGTCGCTCCACCGGGATCGCGGCCACCGTGATCTCGGCGCGCTTGTGCTCGTGGTACTCGATCATGCTCGAGATGTTCATCCGGTAGATGTGGTCGGCGCCGAAGATCGCCACCAGGTGCGGATCGGACTGCTCGATCAGGTTGGCGTTCTGGTAGATGGCGTCCGCGGTGCCGCGGTACCACGTCTCCCCGGCCGACCGCATCTGGGCCGGCACCGGGATGATGAACTGGTCCTTCAGGAGGCCGCCGAACTGCCAGCCGTCCGAGAGGTGCTGCAGCAGCGACTGGCTCTTGAACTGGGTGAGGACGTAGATGGAGTGGATGCCCGAGTTGATGAAGTTGCTGAGCACGAAGTCGACGATGCGGTACTTGCCGCCGAACGGCACCGCCGGCTTCGCCCGCTCCTTGGTCAGTGGGTAGAGACGGGTGCCCTTTCCGCCGGCCAGCACGATCCCCAGGACGCGCAGTCTCATGGCAGCGATGCTCGCGGGTAGCCTACCACGCGCCGCGAGGGGGGAAACCCGAGCGCCGGGGCCCGCCGGCGTGTATACTGGCGAGCGTCTGGTACAGGTACAGACTCACCTTCGAGTCCTCCTCGTCAGGCAGCGTCTCCGGTCTCTTCCGCTTCAGAGACGTTCCAATCGTGCGGAAGTACGCTCAGGAGGTCTCCCATGTCCCAGAAGCTCTATGTCGGCGGCATCGCATTCGCGACGACCAGTGAAGGCCTTCGCCAGCACTTCGCGCAGTCGGGCACCGTCGTCTCGGCCAGCATCGTGACCGACCAGTTCTCCGGTCAGTCGCGGGGCTTCGGCTTCGTCGAGATGTCCACGGCCGAGGAGGCCCAGCAGGCGGTCACCCAGCTCAACGACCGCCAGCTCGACGGGCGCTCGCTGAAGGTCGAGGTCGCGAAGCCCAAGGGCGATAAGCCCCGCACCGGCGGCTTCGGCAGCCGCGGCGGCAGCGGCGGCGGCTGGCGCTAGCCGCTCACGCATCCGTCACCGCCTCGCGATTGACCGCGCTGACCACCGCGCGGAGCGAGGCGGTGACGATGTTGCCGTGGATTCCCACGCCCCACCGCGGCCGGCCGTCTCCCACCTTCGTCTCGACGTAGGCCACCGCGGAAGCGTCGGCGCCCCCCCCGATCGCGTGCTCGTGATAGTCGAGCACCGCCACCGCGATGCCCGCGTCCCGCCGGAGCGCGTCCACGAAGGCCGCGATGGGGCCGTTGCCCGTCCCCTTGGCGAGGCGCTCGGCCCCCGAGACCCGTAGCGGCGCCTCGATGGTGGTCTCGCCCGACTCCCCCGCGGTCGTCACCGTCGGATGGTGGGCCAGGGCGAGCGGCTCCTCGCGCTTCAAGTAGGTCGCCTCGAAGGCGGCCCAGATCTGATCCGCGGTGATCTCGGTGCCGCTCTGCTCCACCATCTTCTGGATGACCGAGGAGAACTCGATCTGGAGCCGGCGCGGCAGGTCGAGGCCGTGCTCGAACTTCATGATGTAGGCCACCCCGCCCTTGCCGGACTGGCTGTTGACGCGGATCACCGCCTCGTAGCTCCGGCCCACGTGGTGCGGGTCGATCGGGAGATACGGCACCTCCCAGAGGTCGTAGTCCTTGCCGAGGGCCTCGAAGCCCTTCTTGATCGCATCCTGGTGAGAGCCGGAAAACGCGGTGTAGACCAGGTCGCCCACGTAGGGGTGCCGCGGGTGGACGGGCAGCCGGTTGCAGTGCTCGGTGATGCGCCGGGCCGCGTCGATATCGGAGAAGTCGAGCATGGGGTCCACGCCCTGACTGAACAGGTTGAGCGCGAGCGTGACCACGTCCACGTTGCCGGTGCGCTCGCCGTTGCCGAAGAGCGTGCCCTCGACTCGGTCGGCGCCGGCCTGGACGGCCAGCTCGGTGGCGGCCACCGCGGTGCCGCGGTCGTTGTGCGGGTGCAGCGACAGTACGACCGCATCCCGCCGGCTCACGTGACGGAGGAACCACTCGATCTGGTCCGCGTACACGTTCGGGGTGGCCATCTCCACGGTGGCGGGCAGGTTCAGGATCACCTTCTTGGCCGGCGTCGGCTCCCACACGTCCATCACCCGCTCGCAGATCTCCACCGCGAAGTCGAGCTCGGTGCCGGTGAAGCTCTCCGGGGAGTACTGATAGTGCACGTCGCATTCCGGGATGGTCGCGGTCAGCTCGCGGCAGAGGCGGGCCGCCTTCACCGCGATGTCCACGATGCCGGCGCGGTCGAGGCCGAAGACCACCCGGCGCTGGAGGGTGGAGGTGGAATTGTAGAGATGCACCAGCGCCCGCGGGGCGCCGCGCAGGGACTCGTACGTGCGCTCGATCTGCTCGGGCCGCGCCTGGGTGAGCACCTGGATCATCACGTCGTCCGGGATGAGATCCCGCTCGATCAGCAGGCGGACGAAGTCGAAGTCGGGCTGCGACGCGGCCGGGAAGCCCACCTCGATCTCCTTGAACCCGCAGCGCACCAGCAGCTCGAACATGCGCCGCTTGCGCTCGGGATCCATGGGATCGATCAGGGCCTGGTTGCCGTCGCGCAGGTCCACGCTGCACCAGCGGGGGGCGCGGGTGATCACCCGGTTCGGCCAGGTCCGATCCGGCAGCGGGATCGGGGCGAACGGGCGATAGAGATGGAACGGCATCTGGGCCGGCGGGCCTGCCTTGCGAGCCATGAGAGCCTCCTGTTCGATGGAAACAAAAAAGCCTCTCCGAGACACCGAAGAGGCTTTGGGCGCGCGCCGCGCGGGCGCGCGCCTATGTCAGTAGCAGGTTCTCGATCTGGAATCCTACCGCGCTCATGTGAAGGGGATTGTCTCCACCCGAGCCGTGGTTGTCAAGCGTTCGCGCGCGGGCGGTAGAATGCGGGGGTGATCGCCCTCCGCGAGGTCAGCAAGCGCTTCGGGGCCACCGCGGCGCTCGACGGCGTGTCGGTGGAGGTGCGCCCGGGCACCACCCACGTGCTCCTGGGCTCCAGCGGCGCGGGGAAGTCCACCGTGCTCCGCCTCATCCTGGGGCTGGCCCAGCCCGACGCGGGCGCGGTCCTGGTGGACGGCACCCCGATGGAGCCTGCCACCCGCGACACCCTGGTCGGCCGGATGGGCTACGTGGTCCAGGATGGCGGGCTCTATCCCCACCTCACCGCGCTCGAGAACGTGGCGCTGCCCGCGGAGGCGCAGGGCTGGCCGCGGGCCCGTCAGGCCGCGCGGGTGGCGGATCTGGCCGCCATGGCCGGCCTCGACGCGGCCACGCTCCGCCGCTACCCGCGCGAGCTGAGCGGCGGGCAGCGCCAGCGGGTGGGCCTCATGCGGGCGCTGGTCCTCGACCCGCCGATCCTCCTGCTCGACGAGCCGCTCGGGGCGCTCGACCCGATCGTGCGGGCGGAGATGCAGGACCATCTCGGCCGGCTCTTCGCGACCCTCGCCAAGACGGTGGTGCTGGTCACCCACGACATCCGTGAGGCGGCCCGACTGGGCCACGCCATCACCCTGATGACCGCGGGCCGCGTCGTTCAGCACGGGAGCTTCGCGGACCTCGCCGAGCGGCCGGCCAGCCCGTTCGTCACCCAGTTCCTGACCGCCCAGACGCTCGGCGGCGTGTCCCTGGCGGCCCGCTGAGGAATGCGCGCTCGCCTCGGAGCCGGGCTGGCCCTGCTCCTGCTGAGCGCCTGGGATTCGCCGCCGGCGGCCCGTGCGAGCGCGGCGGCCGCCGCGGAGCCCTCCGTCATCCGCGTCGGGTCGAAGTCCTTCACCGAGAGCTACATCCTGGCCGAGGTGGCGGCCCAGATCATCGACCAGGTGGGTGAAGCGCGGGCCGAGCGCCGGGCGGGGCTCGGCGGCACCGGGGTGACCTACCGGGCGATCGAGTCGGGTGCCATCGATCTCTATGCCGAGTACACCGGCACATTGGCCCGCGTGATCCTGAAGGATGCCGCGCTCGAGACGCCCGACGCGCTCCGGGCCCGGCTCGCGCCGCACGGGCTCACCGTCAGTGGGTCGCTCGGCTTCGCCAACACCTACGCGCTCGCGGTCCGGGCGGACCTGGCCGATCGGCTCAATCTCGTGACCATCGGCGATCTCGGACGTCATCCAGAGCTGCGCGCCGCGTTCAGCTCGGGCTTTCTCGAGCGCGACGACGGCTGGCCGGGGCTGCGCGCGCGCTACGGGGTGACCGTCTCCCGCGTCGACGTGATGGAGCACGCGCTGACCTATCGCGCGGTCGCGAGCGGCGAGGTGGATCTCATGGACGTCTTCTCCACCGACGGCCAGCTCGAGCGCCTGCACCTCCGGCTGCTCCGGGACGACCGGCATTTCTTTCCCGACTACTCCGCGGTGCTGCTGGCCCGACGGGCGATGACCGAGCGCTTTCCGCGCACCTGGACCCGTCTGCGCGAGGCCCTCGAGGGCCGGCTCGACGACCGGCGCATGGCGCAGCTCAACGCGATGGTGGACCTGGACGGCCGGC
>Ga0210384_10005106_pt1 | contig 14434 bp, 14 predicted proteins | sample IncBWH2MmetaG_FD_160574 | JGI IMG/M metagenome (GOLD analysis project Ga0210384, IMG submission 160574) | Forest soil microbial communities from Barre Woods Harvard Forest LTER site, Petersham, Massachusetts, United States - Inc-BW-H-2-M | ecosystem: Environmental > Terrestrial > Soil >...
TGCTACATGTTCAATCAACTTGCGCCTGGAGCCCGAGAAAAACTATTCCATGAGCTGTTCCATCCATCAGAAATGGGACTGAGTGTTGGCCGCATCTGCGTTGGATCGAGCGATTACGCGACGAAACTTTACAGCTACGATGAGGGCGAACCTGATCCGGAGCTCACGCGATTTTCGATCGAGCACGACCGCGAGTACATTCTGCCCGTACTGCGCCAGGCACGTCAGGCGAATCCTGACCTGTTCCTTTTTTCATCTCCATGGAGCCCGCCCGGCTGGATGAAGTTCAACGGCACCATGCTGGGTGGCTCGATGCGCAGTCACTACTTCGCGGTTTACGCGAAATACTACCTGAAATTTCTGCAAAGCTATGCGGCCGAGGGCGTGCCGGTGCAAGCGCTCACTTCGCAGAACGAAGTGGACACCGATCAGGATGGCAGAATGCCTGCTTGTATCTGGCCGCAGGAGTACGAAATCCAATTTTTGCGCGACCATCTGGGCCCGCTTCTGGAAAACAGCGGACAACCGACTAAGATCTGGATTTTGGACCACAACTACAATTTGTGGGGACGCGTGGTGGACTCGCTGCAGGACGACAAGCTTCGCAAATACGTCAACGCGGTCGCGTGGCACGGCTACTATGGCACTCCCGACATGATGAGCAAGGCTCATGACGCCTATCCGGAAGCAGAGATGCATTGGACGGAAGGCGGACCGGATTACGCGGATCCTGGTTATCTGACAGATTGGTGTAAGTGGGCGGGAACTTTCAGTGCGGTACTAAATAACTGGTGCCGTTCTATTACGGCATGGAACCTGGCTCTCGATGAGCAGGGCCGGCCGAACATAGGACCGTTTCCCTGCGGCGGCGTGGTAACGATCAATTCGCAGACCAAGGAGATCATCCGTAGCGGACAATACTGGGCTTTTGCTCACTACGCCCGAGTCATCCGTCGCGGGGCTCGCCGCTTTGACTCCCAGAGCACGGCCGCTGACCTACAGCACGTTGCGCTTGAAAATCCAGACGGCCAACAGCTACTGATCGTGACCAACACGGGACCTGCAAGGACGATCGAATTGCGGCTCGCGAATAGGGCGGCTTCGGTTCTACTGAAGGCAAATTCAGTGACCACTCTGGCCTGGAGGTAGGTTGCTCCCAGAATTCCGCCTTCCCACTCGTGGGCGGAATCGGGTTATCGCCATAAACGGACAGTTCCATGAGTACTCGCCAACAATTCTGGAGATGACGGGCTATCCGGTACTAATCCACCCTTCGGACAAAAACTGATTTTTATAGCAAGCTGGATGGGGATAGTTGACGAACCGATCGTCAGCACTCAGAACCCAGGGTTGTGAGGGCTATGGCGATATTTCATCAGTTATCCCTTCCAGGCTGCAAAAACTTCGATTCTGTAGCTTCTAATGATAGTCATTTCGATAGCTTCCAAAGAGCCTCATGTACCAAATCCATATGCGATACTCAACAGAATCCGACTTGAGGTTGGGGCATTTGGGATGGCTGACGCTTCTGGAAACGACACCAACTCGCAGGCAACTCATAAAGACGCGATGGTGCAGCGCTACCTGCGGCGGCAGTCTCTCTGGTACCGCCTTTTGCGACCGCCACTGCCCCTGATCGCAAACCCTCACGAATCCTCACTGCCACCGGTAAAGGAAGGCCCGAAATTGTTCGTGGGCGGAGCTGGTCAAGCGACTCAGCCCGGATTCCTGAACTTGGACCTTGTTTACTTTCCCGGAGTGGATCTGGTCGCCGACATTGAGTGCCTGCCATTCCGTGACGACTCTATCGTTGCCATCGAATGCGACGCTGTGCTAGAGCATGTGCGACGGCCGTCGAATGCGATTTTCGAGTTTGCGAGAGTGCTTCGTCCCGGTGGATTCCTACACGTGGTTGTTCCTTTCTGTCATCCTTTCCACGAGTACCCTAGAGATTACCAGCGCTGGACGATTGATGGATTGAGAGAACTGTTGAGTGAATTCGAGATCATCGATATCGGGCTTCGAACGGGGCCGACTACGACTCTACTGAGCTTCATGCTGGAGTACGCGAAAATGATCAGTCCCAGGCCGTTTCGGAAAGTTGCTTACGGCGTCTCCTGCTGGCTGCTTTGGCCGCTCCGCTACTTAGACGTGTGGCTCATGCAAAGGCCCGAGGCGACAATTATGGGCAATCACGTTTACGCACTGCTGCGAAAGCCAATTCCTGACGAGCGGCATGCCCATGACTGTTGAAGTCACGTGTTCGCAAAAGGCGCAATGCACCACGGGCCAGTACAAATATCTTCCCACGATCACGCAACTGTGGTTGTCCACCAGATAGTTGGCCAGGAGACGGTGGCTGCACAAGACTCGCGTAGGTCGCGTCGGGATCGGTTGTGGACACCAGTTTCTGTTCATGCACTGGCTCGTCGGTCGGATTTTGCTGCTTTAATTCCACCAGGTACTGGCGCACAGTTTGGCGATAGCACTCAGAACCGGGGTCCGATGGCGGATTATTCAGGTTGCCGTCGTGCAACACGCGTGGAGTATTCCCCGCTCCCTCTTCCTGTCATCGGTTTTGGGTGTTTGGAGCACCCCCGGCTGTACTTCCGTGGTGGAACGCTCCTATTATCCAATAAAACTGTTGCAATCAGCGTTTGCACTCATTGAAAATTGGCAGACTCTAAGTCAATGAGTGCAGTGGCGATGTTAGGACAGGCATGCGGCGCTGCCGCTCACCTTTGAAGCTCTTGAACTCGGCTATTGGCGGGTCTAAGCTTTCCTTTAGTCTCGGGGTGAGGGACGGCACAGGTTTTTACCGTTTCCACTGTCCTGGGTTCGACCGAAGGCGAACGGTTGGCAGGCCGGGCCACGTTTCTCACCCCGCGACGCAATGTCTTCCCATAGCGCTCGCAATCCTTGCGGAGACTTTACTGACCTGGCTGCTACTATTATTGCCATGAAAGAACCCACGGCTGCCCAGGCCCCCCGCAATCTAATCGGTAACTCGAACCAACCGCCGGTTGCGCGACACGATCCTGCTAAAAACGATACCACGGTGAAGATCAGGGAACTCGTGGACCGGCAGGTACAAGCGTGGGAGAAGCACGATTTTGGAATTGCCGCCCCTGACTGGCTTCCAAGCGGGGAATTGATTTCGCCGGGGGGGCATATGCCCGCTGAGGAAATGCAAACAGCGATGGCCGGTTATTTCAAGCAGTTCCGCGATTTGCGAGTCACGGTAAAGAATGTCTTCATTTCGACTGACGGGGCTAAGGCGGCCATCGAGTGGGACTGGGATGTGACTCGGCGAAGAGATGGAGCGCGGGCTGTCACGCACGATGCAATCATCCTGGACTTGGTCGGCGGCAGGATTGCCTCATGGCGCGAGTATTTTGATTTCGGCAATTCGATTGATGCAAAACCGTAGTTGCGGGAGCGGTGCTATCGGATCAATGAGTGTAACCGGGATGTTTCAACACTTGATTTCGGCAACGCGCTCTGCAGGCAATTCTTGCAGGTATCGATGATTCCGCGACTCCGCCAGCTCGTGTCCGATGCTTTAATGACTGCAGTCTTCGGGCAGGTCCTTCAGTAATGTCCCATTTTCCCAACACGGGAACATAATAGGGCAGATGGGAGGCAGGAACGATGCCGCACTCCAGCGGATTGTTCTTAACGATGTTATTGATCCTGACCGCAGCAACGCTCGGCTGCGCCAAGCCAAAGCCGCAGAGCACTGCTGCCCCGCCCCCGGCGACTGCACCCGCCCTGCAAGCTCGCAAGAAAACGCCAGGGCCGGTTAAGATGGGCGACCTGATGGTGCGAAACTGCACGGTAGCGAAGGAAGGCAATGGCAAAGCCGACTGCATCTGTCGGCAGGCTGTTACTCACATTGACGTGACCAAGAATGGTGATCAGCCCTCGCTGGCGTGCAAATGAGCACAGCTGGTCCAGAATACGCACGGCTTGCCTATCATGGCAGGCAGCATTTCTGAGCTGCCCTCGCCAAACCTGTACGAAGCACGAGCATCATTATCAGCAATTGTGCGCGACTTCGGCAGGACTGCACTTGGACACCGCCGCCTGTGAACACTTCGCTAGTTTTCTCTCATGCAACTCACCTAAATTACAAAGGTGCACGGACTGAGTTGCCTTCTCCAAACCCGATAAGCCTGGCAACCATGCGGCATTTACAAACAACTGAGAGTTGCTGGTTCAATCGCGACTGGCTTTGGCTACCGGCATTATTCGTAGCGCAGGGCTTCGATCGGATCAAGATTCGCTGCCCGGACCGCAGGAAACATTCCGCTGGCCACGCCCACCAGGGCAAGAATGGTAGTGGCAATCAAGAGAATCTTGGGAGCAACGATCAAGCGAATGTCTCCGGCTTCGGCGTGCGAAGCCATGGCGCTGTACAGGGTAAGCCGACCAACGGAAATCGACACCACGTAAGAAAGCAGAATTCCGAAAATTCCGCCGACTGCGGTAATCACCATCGCCTCCGCCAAAAACTGAAAGAGGATGTCGCGCTTGCGCGCGCCCAGCGCCTTTTCCACGCCGATTTCGCGGGTCCGTTGGGTCACCGAGACCAGCATGATGTTCATTAGGCCGACGCCGCCGATGCCGAGCGTGATGGTGCCGATGAACGTCAGCAGAATTTTTAGCCCCAGAGTGATGATGGCGAACTGGGAAAGCTGCTTCTGGGCGTCGAAGACGTGCACCGCGCGCTCGTCGTCGGGCTTGAAGGTGTGGGCTACGGCCAGGGCTTCGCGGATAGTCTTGGTCAGCTTTTCATGGTCCAGGCCCTCGGAATCAAGCCAAATGCCGTCCAAGTAGTGATTGTCCTTGAGCACATCCATGGAATTGAAGGCCAGATAAACGCTGCGATTCTGGTCGTCATCGGCTTCCTGCATGCGGGCCTTCAATATACCTATAACCTCGAAACTGACTCCGTTCAGGCGGATGGTTTCGCCGACCGCGGGCATACCGGAGAACAGTTTCTCCCGAGCTTCGGAGCCAAGAATGGCGAAGTGGCCGTGCGTCATGTTGTCCTGATCATTGAGAAAGCGACCCTCTGCGATCTCGAGGTTCCAGATGTCCAGGATGGAGGGGTCGATGCCGACGACCGGGAAACTGAAGGAACGAGGTCCGCTTTGAACAACCGTGGCTGGCTTGTCTGCCTCCCGGGAAATATGGCGGGCGAGAGGAACTACGTTGCGCAAGAGCTCGACATCGTCGTTGGTGAAGCGGATTTGCACTCCGGCTTTATTGCCGCCTGCCTGCTGCGAAGTGCGGCCGGGAAAGATGCCGACGGCGCTGGCGCCAAAGCTCTCAAAGATGTTCGCGATGGCCTGGCCAAAACCATCACCGTACGCCAGCAATAGGACAACGGTGGCGATGCCCCAGGCCATGCCCAGCATGGTCAGCAGAGTCTTGCGCAGATCGTGACGCATGGCGCCGTAGGCTTGTTGCAATAGGTCGCGTTTCATGTCCTTCTCTTATTCCCGGATCATTCTCTGCGTAAGGCTTCGACAGGTTCCAATTGTGCTGCTTTGCGCGCGGGATACAAACCGGCTACCGTGCCGGCGAGTGTAAGCGAAGCGATCGCCAGGGCTGCCGTTGCCGGTACTAATTTGGGAGTATCGAAGCCGGGCGGCTGGGGCAGCGTCCCGAGAGCCGCCATCAGCGCTGCAGCGCCGGCCATACCCAAGCCCCCGCTAAGGAGAGTGAGGAATGCGCCTTCGATGAAAAATTGAACCATGATGCTGCGGTTGGTGGCGCCCAGGGCTTTTCTCAAACCGATTTCACGGGTGCGGTCGGCGACAGCCACAAGCATGATGTTGATGATGCCGATGGCGCCCAGAGCCAGCGTGACCAGACCTACGCTGCCCAGGAATAGATTCATGGCATCGAAAATTTTGCCTACGGTGTCCACGGTTTTGATGGTATCCCACTCGTCCCAGCCATCAAGAGTCCGATAATCGAAGCCGTGGTTGCGGGCAATGATTTTGTGGACTTCGAGTCTTGAGGCTTCGTGTAGATCGCGACTCCAGGGCTGGTAGTTGATCATGCTGATGGCATCTTGGGTTCCACCGACATTCAGTGGACGGAAGTTCTCGTTCATGGTGTTAAAGGGAACAAAAATCCGCATATTGAGAACGTTGTTGTCGCCGTGCCCCAGACGTTTAATGACACCGATCACCTGGAAGCGGACGCTGTTCAACAGAATGGTGCTTCCGACTGCGGGACGGCCGGGAAATAGGAGACGGAGAGCTTCATCGCCGAGCACCACGACCGCACGCTTCTGCTCGTCGTCCAGCCGGTTTATAAAGCGCCCGTCAGCCAGCGGCAGGTAGCGGATTTCACCATAGCCAGCGGGCACGCCCATGAGCCGACCGCTGCTCTGGTAGAAGTCGCTGACAGCCCGGACATCGTCGCGCATGATGACGGGCGCAGCCGCCTTAACGTCTGGAGCATCACGCAGGATGTCGAGATAATCTTTGTAGGTGAGGTAGTATTGCCGCATGCCCGTGAAACTGCCGTTCAAGGCTGGGGCGCGGCCGGACCAGATGAACATCACATTCTCGCCCAGCTCATCGAACTGCTTGCGGTTGCCCGAGCGAAAGCCCTCGCCCAGGCCGACGAGGAGAAGCAATGATCCCACGCCCCAGGCGATGCCGAACATGGTGAGGAAAGAGCGCAGTTTATGCGCCCACAGCGTACGCAGGGTCTGGGCGAAGATGTCGAGAAGCAGGCGCATGAAATTCCCAATAATGATACGTGAAGTACGAGAGTTAAGTTCCGATGGGCGGGAGAGAGCCTTTTAGACGGATTCCAGGAGATCAGCCGTGTACGAAGTGATTCTGAAACGCTTTGAGCAGCCCGACGAGATTCGCACCTTTGAGAAAGGCAAATTTGAGGTGGTTAGGATCGGTGGCATGACGATCGGCCGTGCGACTTATGAACCTGGATGGAAGTGGTCGGTGCATGTGGGCCGCTCCGTCGGCGCGAAGAGTTGCGGCGTGGAACATGTTGGTCTGGTTGTCTCGGGCCGGGCTACGGCGGCCATGGACGATGGCAGAGTGATCGAGATGAAAGCAGGCGATATTTTCTACATCGCACCCGGTCATGACAGCTGGGTGGTGGGCGACGAACCATATGTGTCTCTTCATCTGATGGGCGCAAGCGATTACGCACAACACAAGTAATTGTCCAGCGCTTCATAAACTTTTCCTCGGGAGCCTTCTCATGCGTCATACGGCTGTTTCGCTTCTTGTTGTCTTCGTTCCAGTGGTCTTCATCGCTACAGTCGTCGCTACCGCCGCACCGGGCGTAGCGGCTGCCGAGAATGCTGCGACTCAGTCGCTTCAACAAATGTTTGACAAGGAATGGGAATACGAGATGCAGCACAATCCGGTGCGCGCTTCCAATCTCGGCGATCGAAGATGGAACGACAAGTGGCCCGATCTGAGCCTGGAGGCGATGCACGAAAAATTCCAGCACGCCCATGCAGTACTCGAGCGACTGCACGTGATCGATCGGTCCCAGCTTTCCTCGGAAGATCAACTGAACTATGACGTCTTCGACTACAACACGAGCGACTTCCTGGCGAGCGAGCCGTACAAGTGGTACCTGATCCGGACCAACACCTTTAACGGCATTCAGACTGTGGAAGGCCTGGTGAATTCGCTACGTTTCGAGACGGTCAAGGATTATGACGACTGGCTGGGACGAATCCACAACTTTCCGGTCTACATGGACCAAAACATCGGTCTGATGCGTGAAGGGATGCGGCAGCATGTGGTGTTGCCCAAGGTCATCGGCGAGAAGATTCTTACTCAGCTCAACGGGATGGACTGGGAGAATCCGACGAAACACGGATTCTACAAACCTTTCAAGAACATGCCGACGACTTTCTCGGAGGATGACAGGAAACACTTAACCACGGCAGCCCAGCAAGGAATCAAGTCCGATGTCTTGCCGGCCTTCCGGCGTCTCCGCGATTTCATGCAAAGGGAATATGTGCCGGCCTCGTTTGAACAGGTCGGCGCCTGGCAAGTGCCGCATGGAGACGAAACCTACAGCTATCTAGCTCGATCCATGACCACGACTACGTTCACTCCCGAACAGATCCACGAGATCGGCTTGCAAGAAGTGAAGCGCATCAGCGCGGAGATGGAACAGGTAAAGGAGCAGGCCGGGTTCAAAGGAACGATGAAGGAGTTCTTTCAATATCTGCGCACGGACTCGAAGTTCCACGCTAAGAATGAAGATGAGCTGCTGGAATATACGCGCGCCCGAGCGAAGGAAATCGATCCGCTGCTGGTGAAACTTTTCCGTACGTTCCCCCGCCTGCCTTATGGCGTGGTGCCCGCACCCAAGGAGATTGCTCCGGGCATGCCGGCGGCGTACGCGCAAACAGCAGCGCCCGACGGCTCGCGGCCGGGATATTTCTACATCAATACCTACAAACCGGAAACCCGCGGGGAATATGAGGTTACTTCACTGATTCTGCACGAAGCCATTCCTGGCCACACTTTTCAGGGCGGCATTGCAATTGAGTTAAAAGACATCCCGAAGTTCCGGCGCTATGGTGGATATAGCGCCTATCTGGAGGGCTGGGCACTCTATTGCGAAGGGCTGGGAAGCGAGATGGGTTTGTACGATGATCCCTACGTGCACTTTGGGCGATTGAGCAATGAAATTTGGCGGGCCGTGCGATTGGTGGTCGATACCGGCATGCACGAAAAACATTGGACACGGCAGCAGGCGATCGACTATTTCCTGGCCAATGTCGCGACTTCGGAATACAACGCCACCAGCGAAGTAGATCGGTATATATCGTGGCCGGGTCAGGCTTTGGCCTACAAGATTGGCGAACTGAAGATTAAGGAGTTGCGAGCGCGTGCGGAAAACGAACTCGGGCCGGCATTTGACTTACGAGAATTCCACGATGCGCTTCTGCTCAGTGGGCCCTTGCCGCTTACGGTGCTGGAGAAGCAGGTGAATGGTTGGATTGACAGGAAAAAGCAGCCGGCAAATACGGGTGAGTAGGGTTTGCTCGGAGTGGCACTATCTGGTGTCAGGTCTCGGGTGTCAGATCTCGGGTCTCAGGTGTCAGTTCTCGGTTGTTGCTGGTAGCAGCCAGGAGTTGTGAATCTGATGCGCGCTGAAGTAATCTGACGATCACAATGTCACCCACTCGCCCGATTCGTACGCAAGCCGCCGCGGCGGCGATTCCCCCGGTCCCTCTGACCATCGAGGGCTATAGCGTGCTGCACCAGATGATGCGGTTTCGCTGGGGTGGGTGGCGTCAGTTGGGCTCGAGGGAGAAGACTGAAATCGTGGACGAGGCTAGCGCCGTGCTGGCCAAGATGGAACAGAATGCCAGTGGCGAATCTGGACTCTATTCCTTGCTCGGGCACAAGGGCGACCTGATGCTCGTCCACTTCCGGCGATCGTTTGATGAGTTGAACCGGGCGGAAATGGAGCTGGCGCGACTCCGGCTGAGCGATTACCTGGAACCGACGACGTCATACCTGTCAGTTATAGAGTTGGGATTGTATGAGTCAACGATCAAAACTTATCGCGAGCTTGCTGATCGCGGCGTTGAACCGCACTCCGAAGAATGGAATCGCGCCATCGCTGAAACCGTGGCGCGACAAAAGGAAGCGATGCGTCCGCGGCTGTTCCCGGAGCTTCCCAAGCATCGCTATATCAGCTTCTATCCCATGGATCGACGGCGGGGCGAGGAAAAGAACTGGTATACCCTGCCGATCGAAGAACGGGCGCGGCAGATGAACGAGCACGGAATGGTCGGTCGTCGTTATGCTGGCGAGGTCAAGCAGATCATCAGCGGCTCGATCGGGTTCGACGATTGGGAGTGGGGCGTGGACTTGTTCGCCGATGATCCTCTGGTGTTCAAGAAGCTGATCTACGAGATGAGGTTTGACGAAGTGAGCGCGGTGTACGCGCTTTTCGGGCATTTCTATATCGGCGTGCGCTGTCCGGCGGCGGAATTGGGGAAGTTGTTGAGTGGCGAGTTGCCGGAAAAGCAGTAGGTTCTTAAGAACTTAAGGATAATTGGGGAACCATGGCAACCCTTGGCCTTATCGAATACGAAGACGCTAGCCCGGCCGTGCGGGCGGTTTATGACGACATCATGGCCACGCGTAAGACGGACTGGATCAATAATTTCTGGAAGGCCATCGCGCACGATCCTGCGACGCTGAAGCGAACCTGGGAAGACATCAAGCAAATCATGGCGCCGGGAGCGCTCGACCCGCTGACCAAGGAGATGGTTTATCTGGCGGTGAGCGTCAGCAACCAGTGCGGTTATTGCGTCGCGTCACACACGGTCGGGGCGAAGAACAAGGGCATGACGGATGCCATGTTCCAGGAGTTAATGGCGGTCGTCGGGATGGCGAATGAAAGCAATCGATTGTCGGCGGGATATCAAGTGGAAATTGATGATCAGTTCAAAGTGTGAGGCTGGAGAAGATGCCGGTTAAGTTCATGACGTCGTATCGCGAAGATTCAGCGGCTGTGTTTGGCTACTACAAGAAGCTGGCAGAGCGCGCCATGGAGCAGGTGGCCGACCAACAGCTGTTCGTGGTGTTGGACGAGGAAATGAATTCCATCGCAATTATCGTCAAGCACATGGCCGGCAACATGCGCTCGCGCTGGACTGATTTTCTCAGCAGTGATGGCGAGAAGCCGGACCGCAATCGCGACAGCGAGTTCGAACAACCTCCGGCGAAGCGCGCAGCGGTAATGAAGATGTGGGAGGAAGGCTGGAGCTGTCTGTTCGCTGCCCTGGAGCCTCTCACCGATGCCGATATGAGCCGCACGGTTACGATCCGGGGCGAGGCGCACTCGGTGATGCAGGCGATCAACCGTCAGATCGCCCACTATGCTTATCACTGCGGCCAGATTGTGTTGCTGGCAAAACATTTCAAGGGGCGCGAATGGAAGTCTTTGAGCGTGCCTCGGAACAGGTCCGCCGAGTTTAATCAGAAGGTTTTTGCGAAGGAAGTCAGCCAGCGCTAGGTTCTAGCCTTTCGAGTCTTTCTTGGAGCCTTGGGGCGTGCGGTCTTCAGATGTGCGGCCTTGGCGCGCGGAAAGCGAAATTCGAATCGCTTCATATCCACGCGGCGGCCGCGAAACGCCACGCCCTCAGCTTCGAGGCGAAGTCGTTGTTCGATGGCGGAATCGCCGCGCAGCCTGATCTCGCCGCCCGCGCCCACCACCCGTTGCCAAGGCAGTCCGAAAGAATGACGCAGGGTTCGCGCGACTTGCCTGGCCGCGCCAGGAAATCCCGCGGCCCGAGCTATAGCTCCATAGGTAGAAACTTTGCCGCGAGGAACCTTTTGGATAGTAACCACGATCTTCTTATGCATGACGTAATCTCAAGCGCGGAGACGCGGATTTTCTCAGCTTAAGGCTTGGTGATCAATGCCAGACCTGCCAGGCACAGTGCTATTCCCACGGCATTCTTTCCTGATAGTTGCTCGTGAAAGAAAATCAGACCGATTAAGACCAACAATAACGCGCTCGCAGTATTGCCGATCACCGAAACTAAGCTGATCTTCCAGCCCGTGCGATAAGCCAGCAGGACGGCGAGTTCCACCCCGACGATCGATATTCCTACAACGTAGCTGGCCCAATTCACATTGCGGAGGGAGCCCGATCCAGCCGCGCGCAGAGGATACAACGGCAATAGCAGGACGGTTGCAACCAATGCGGTGACATAGTTCACAGCCAGAGACAAGATTGGGCTCAAGTGCGAAGGGATGGACTTCTGGCCGACGTGGTAGAAAGTCGTGCCCAGGATCATGATTATGATAGGGAGGTAGAACATCATGAGTCGCCTGCTTTCTCCGTTTTTTACACGCCAGAAGTGCTACAGAGCGATCCATCCTTCACGAATCAACCATAGCGATCCTACCGAAATCAGCAGCCAAAGCACTACGCCTTGCAACAGTGGCCGGTGGCCAACTTGTTTCAGAGTGGCAATCGAGATACCGCTGCCGATCAGGTAGAGGGTGGCAGTGAGTCCGATCCTCGCTATTTTTGCGAGGAAGCCGTAGGCGGGGAGACCCGCGGGAAGATACGTGTTGCAGACCGCCGCCAGACAAAACAACGCGATAAACCACGGCCACTGGATCTTGGCTTTGGCATGCTTCACCACTGCAGTCGCGACCGCCACGGGCACAATCCAGAGCGCCCGAGCCAGCTTCACGGTTGTGCCTACGGCTAAGGCGATCGCCCCGTACTTGGCGCCGGCGCCAACGACGGAACTGGTGTCATGAATGGCGAGTGCTGCCCAAAGTCCGAATTGAGTTTGAGTCAGCTTCAGGGTGGCTCCAATGGCAGGGAAGATCAGCAGCGCCACTGAATTGAGCACGAAGAGCGTGCCTAACGCGATCGCCATCTGCTCGTCAGAGGCGTGAATAATGGGTCCAACTGCCGCGATCGCACTGCCTCCACAGATGGCGGTGCCGGTCGAAATGAGGAATGATGAGATGCGCTCGACTTGGAGGAGTCCGCCCAAGGCCAGGCCGACGATCATCGTGAGGCTGATGCTGAGAAAGGTATAGACGAATCCGCTGCGGCCGGCGCGAATCACATCGTGTAAATTCATCCCGAAGCCTAAACCGACGACGGACGCCTGCAGCAGATATCGAGAAAGCTTTTTCGCGCCCTGGTCGAAGGGATGGGCGAACGTCAAACCAAAAACCAGGCCCAGCGCGAGGGCGATCGGAGGAGACGCGAATCCGCTGGCGGCGGCAGCAAGGCCGAGGACAAAGACTATCTTCTGGATCATTCCTTAGAGGATCATGCTTGGATTCAGCGGATCATTCTCTATCCGAGAGGACCTAACCGGCTGGTGCGAACCAAGTCCGTCCGACCCAGCCTGCACGAACCGCGCCGACCTGAAGCGAGTGGAAAGAATCCGAGTCGTCGGGAGTTATGCCGCCGCTCCCTTCTTGAACGACTGAACGGCTGCTTCTTCGCTATCGTAAATCTGGAAAATCGTAACCAGTTTCGTAACCTGCAAGACATCGTCGACCCGTGGCGTCAGGTTGGCCAGCTTGATCGATCCACCCGCGTTCTGGGCGGTCGCGTACAGAGCCACCAGCGTCCCCAACCCGCCGCTGTCGATATAATTCACACCTTGCAAGTTCAGGACGATGCGCTTGCTCTGCGCGATCATTCTCCTCACGGTGTCGCGAAGGTCAGCGGTTTCTTCGCCGAAGACAATGCGGCCTTGGCAATCAACGACGGTAACGCCATCCACAGTTCGGACGCTCAATTTCAGTTCCACGGGACCCTCCTCAGGCTGGCAGACTGGCCACCAGTCAGGCTCACAAAGGGTATCTCTACGAGGCGAGTTTCGCAAGCGAATCGTCAGAGCGGGGTTTGGAGCGTGAAACGTCGTGTGCCCCGTATCACGTATAATCGAATTACTTCCTCACCATGAGCTATCAGGTCCTGGCCCGCAAATACCGTCCCCAGAAATTTACCGAGGTCATCGGGCAAGAGCACGTTACCCGCACGCTGAAGAACGCGATCGAGCAGGGACGCACGGCGCATGGATACATTTTCAGCGGGCACCGGGGCATTGGCAAAACCACGATCGCGCGCATTCTAGCCATGGCGCTGAATTGCCGTTCGTCGGATAAGCCTGTGGTCGAGCCGTGCGGCGTGTGCGAGTCGTGCACGGAAATTCGCGCGGGAAATTCGGTGGACGTTATTGAGATTGACGCAGCGACCAACCGCGGCATTGACGAGATCCGTGAGTTGCGGGAGGCGACGCGCTATCGACCTGCGCGCGATCGTTTCAAGATCTACATCCTGGATGAGGCGCACCAGATCACCGATGCCGCCTTTAATGCTCTGCTGAAGACGCTGGAGGAGCCGCCGGGTCACGTGGTTTTCATGCTGGCGACCACTCAGCCGGAAGACATCCCGCAGACCATTCGCTCGCGCTGCCAGCACTTCAGTTTTCGCGCGGTGGGCTTCGTGGAAATTCTCGGCCAGCTGAAGGATCTGGCGGCCAGAGAAAAGATGGAAGCAGATGAAGACGCTCTGGCGCTGATAGCTGAGGCCGGCGATGGTTCCATGCGAGACGCGCTCTCCATTCTGGACCAGGCGATCGCTTCTTCGGGAGGCCGGTTGAGCGCCGACGAAGTAAGGCAACTGGTGGGCGCGACGCCTGCCGGTGTGCTGGAAGAGGTGATGCAGGCGGTAGCCCAAGGATCAAGCGAAGCGGTGCTGCGATTGGTCGATCGGCTGATCAGCGAAGGTCACAGCCCCACACATTTCGCGCGACAGATGGTGCGATTTCTGCGCAATACCGTGGTGGCCAAGGTTGCGGGAGGCGAGTCTTCCCTGCTGCAGATTTCAAGCGACGAGCGGCAACGCGTGG
>Ga0210384_10005107_pt1 | contig 14432 bp, 12 predicted proteins | sample IncBWH2MmetaG_FD_160574 | JGI IMG/M metagenome (GOLD analysis project Ga0210384, IMG submission 160574) | Forest soil microbial communities from Barre Woods Harvard Forest LTER site, Petersham, Massachusetts, United States - Inc-BW-H-2-M | ecosystem: Environmental > Terrestrial > Soil >...
CTGGCTATAGCGTACGCGTTGCGCCCATCGTCTTGCCGACGCTCACCTTGACTGTCAACGGCCCATCCCAGGCTGCGCCCTGCGGGCGTTACGTGGTGCTCCAGTTCTCAGCGCTCGACGCTCTCCTTCGGACAAGCGTGATTCCACTGCTCAGAAAGCTGGGCGTCAGTCCCAGGACGTTCCCACTATTCTTGTTCTCCAACGTCGCCGTCTCGGATCCAAGGTTCGGCCTGGCATTTGGATATCACAGTGCGTTCAACTCCGGCGGGATCCAGACCTATGGCGTCGCGGAATACGACACCACCCAATTCGATCCGAACATGTTGGACGTCTCGGTGCTGGCGCACGAAGTCGCCGAGTGGTACGACGATCCGTTCATCAACAATGCCACGCCGCCATGGGGCAACATCGGCCAGGTAACCGGTTGTCAGGCCAGCCTCGAGGTGGGGGACCCTCTCGAGGGCCACCACGTGGAGGTCTCGATGCCGAACGGCATGACCTACCATCCGCAGGAACTGGCCTTCTTCTCGTGGTTCTTCGATCAGGTGCCCTCCCTGGGGCTCGGCGGTCTCTACTCCTGGGGCGGAACACTCAAGAGCCCCGCATCACCTTGCAGGTAGCACAGCCGCGCGCAAAGCATGGCGCCCGGGAGCCGGTCGCCGCGCAGGCCCGGCGTCCACTACGAGCCTGGAACGGTCACGAACGCGCTGGCCGTGGAGCAGCCGCCCGCGTTGCAGGCGGTCAGCGTCACCACGAAAGTGCCGGGCGCCATGTAGTCGTGGACCGGGTTCTTCATGGTGCTCGTGTGGGCGTCGCCGAAGTCCCACGACCAGGTCAGCGGAGTGCCCGTCGACGTGTCGTTGAACATGGCGACGTCATTCGAAGGCGACGTGAACACCAAGAATGACGCGACTGGCGGCGGGGGCGGCGCCACGTGACAGCGGGAGTCCGCGGGCAGGTAGGAGTAAGCGCCGGTCACCGTGATCGAGCAACCGGTGACCGCATCCGCCACCGTAACGTCGACGCTTGCCGGGAGGTTCATCGTGCCGGTAAGACCGCCCGGCCCGGCACAGGGCGCTGTCGGGAAGATTCCGGTGAAAGGCGGCGAGGTCACGAACAGCTTGCTCGTCGTCGAACCTGCAGCCGGCGAGGCCGCCTGCTGGTCGAATTGAACCTGGGTGCTCGCGGGATCGGGAAACGTGCCGCTGATCGTCACCAGGGTGCCGCCGGACTGGCCGCCGGCCTGCGGCAGAACGCCGAGCACGGCCAGCCCGGGTTTGCCCTTCTCGTCCGCGAAGAAGCCATTCACGTCCAGGATCAGATCGACAGTGGCGGTGAGGGCGCCTGGACCGACGGCTCCATAGTAGACCGCAACGGTGCCCGTGCCGTCGCCGGCCAGCTGCACCACGGCGTTGTTGGCACGCACCTGGCCGGCGTTGAAATTGATCGTGGGAGTGAACGGCAGGACGGAGTCGCCGGCATAGACCGTCAGGTAGCCCGCGACCTGCGGACCGACGACGGTGAGGTTTGCCGACACAGCTCTGGCGCGGACGCGGATCCCGCACCTGCCAGCCACCTGCAAGACCTGGAAGCCGGCAGTGAGAGGATCACCTGACCGGCTGTCGTACACCCGGCAGGGTGGCACAGTGAAGAGCTTCATGCCAGCCGGCTGGCAGCCACCGCCGGAGGAAGTGCCGGCAAGACACGCGGCGCTACCGCCCGCCAAGCCGAGCGCCAGCGCGAACGCCGAAACCACGGCGATGCCGGCGGGCGATGCCGGCCTTCCGGGGCATGCATGAGGAGACATGGGCGGTGCGTCTCTTCGTCCAACCAGCCAGCATATCTCGCACGGAGCGCTTGAGCAACATAGATATAGACATGCATCGATCCTTCGACCGGCGCGGCCAGGGGCCGGCGCCGGGCTCGGCGTGCTGATGTCCGTCTCGGGCCTGCTGCTGCTCATCGGCTGCGCCCTGGCGATCGGCATCCCCGCCGCGCTCGCCGCCGGCCGTGCGCTTGCCAGCCGCCTCTTCGGCGTCGAGCCCTACGAGCCGCGCATCTTCCTGGTGGCCCTCCTGGTGCTCGCCGGCGCCGCCTTCGCCGCCGCCATGGTCCCCGCCCGCCGCACCACGGCGATCGATCCCATCCACGCCCTGCGCGCCGAGTGACGGTGCGCGCTCAGCGCGTCGCAAGCTCTCAGGGTCTACAGTTTCTTCGCCGGCGGGCCATTCTGGGCCACCGCGGCCTTCACGAGCGTCTTGAACGCGCCCGCGTCGACCGTCTCCCCTTCGTGGATGTCGATCGCCCTTCGCGTGTTGCCTTCCAAGCTGGAATTGAAGAGGCGCGATGGGTCTGGGATCCTGGCCCCCCGGGCGAACGTGAGCTTCACGACCTTCGTGTACGCCTCCCCGGTGCAGACAATCCCGTGGTGCGACCAGACCGGAGTGCCCATCCACTTCCACTCCTCGGTCATCTCGGGGTCGGCTTCGAGGATCAGCGCCCGCATGCGGGCCAGGGTCTCCCCGCGCCACCCCTCCAGCTCGCGGATCCGCTGGTCGATGAGCCGGGAAGCGGGTTTCCCGGTCGCTTGCTCACGACTGCTCATACCCGTTAGGACCGCTCCTTCGATGGTTTCCGTCCCCTCATGCCTTGCGGAGCCTCGGTCGCCCCGGGGGATCAGCAGGAGAGCGCACGTTTCCAACGTCCGATAAGGTTTATGTCGAATTCCGCCGCCGCGCTGACGATCCATCTTACCGCATCACACGGGGGGTCAACGCCAGCCTGGGCTCCGGCGTACGCCGCCTCTACGGCTTGAAGCCGTGCCGGTCGACTCGGCCGGTCAGGGTCTCGGAGCCGGGACTACCTCCGGACAGCAGGTAGTAGCGGGTCACCCCGGTCGCCTTCTGTTGCACCCACACCTCTACTTGATCGGTCGTGAAGCGCACGATCTGCGGCCACAGGAAGCCATTGGGCTTCGGACCGATCAGGCGCACGATCGCCTCGGTCCGGGCCGGCAGCGGGCCGGCAGCGCACAGCGCCTGAGCGAGACAGGGCTCCACGAGAGTACCCCAGCTCGGAGCGATACCTTGCGGGCTGAAGCGCACCCAGACCCGGAAGCCAGGCAGCTCCAGGCTTTCGATGGCGAGGGCAGCGGCTGGGGGCCCGGACTCTCCTCCCGCATTCCCGACGACGAAGCCCTCGACGATCGTAGTGCTCGGCATCGGCCGCCACGCGACCAGGGCGCCTGCCCGGCCGCCGGTCAGGAAGGGCCCTTGTGAGACCGTGGTCGCGACGTCCTCCGCGTCTCCCGTGGGCACCGCGGCGAGATCGAAGGGCCGCAGCGAGATGACGGTCTCGTTCACGCCGGTGGAGGGGACGGCCGTGGTCCAGCTCACCCAGACGGTTCCCTCGCTCGTCAGTCCGACGTCGGACAGGAAGTGGTCTCCAGGCGTACTGGGATTGGCCGCCTGCTCGGCGCCGCGCGGCTCTCCGGCCGGTCCGAAGGCGCGCATGCGGACGCCGAGGGTCGAAGGTCCACCGCCCGCGCCGGCTTCCGTGCCCTGCCAGACGACGACGGCGCTGCCATCGGGTCCGACCGCCAGGTGTGAGTGTGAAACGGCCTCCGCGACGTGCACCTCCGGCCCCGCCGCCGTCAGATTCCCGTCCAGGAAACGAGCCCGAACGGCGGCGCTCGCGGGATCCGCCGTGATCGAGTCCCAGCTCACGACCACGTGGTCCTTGGATCCACCCACGCCCGTCAGGCTATGGAAGCCTTGCATGGTCTGGTTGACGCGCACCGCATCACCCACCATGCGGCCGGCCGCGTCGAGCTTCATGACATAGACGTCGGTGCGGGTCGGCTGCAGCGGACTGGCGGTGGGGTCATCCTGGGTACCGACCTCGGAGGCCACGAAGAAGCCGCCGCCGGCCAGGGCAATCGCGAGAGGATGGTAGTCGATGATCAGCGCGCCGGGATCCGGGATGGGATCCGGGAAGCTCATCCGCTGCACGAGCTTGTCCTGAGCGTCGAAGAGCGCCCCGCCGACGTTCACCTCGTCGGGCACGGTCGACTCCGTCCAGAAGACTCCCCAGCCTCCCGAATCGCCGACGACCACCGAGGTGATGAACACCTGTTCGTTGGGCGGCCCGATGTCGAGGTTCTTCGCCGGCCCCAGGCGCTCACCTGCCTCGGTAAACCGCTGCACCGAGAGACCCTGGCTCAGGTTCTGCCAGACGAGCAGGTAGCCACCCGCGGGAATGCGTCCGCATGCGAACGTTGTGTCCGATCCGAGGTCGACCAGCGCCACCGGTGACAAGGCCCACGCGGGCAGGGCGGCGGTGAACAGGAGAGCCGCAACGACATGGGCGGCGCGGCGCCGGAGCGGAAGGGTCAGGCGACACACGACGGAACAGTTAGCCAGCCAAGCGGGCATAGAGTCGGCCTCCTTCAAGAACGACCGTGGGAGCGGAACAGCGCGATGTCTGAGTAGATATACGGGCCGCACCCTGCTGTCGTCGCTCCCGGAATCGCGATCACTCCGGTCGGAGTCGCGCTGCCCCGGCTCGCCCGCCGGGCTCGCGCGGAGCAGGGACCGGCGGCAAGTCCATAGCCCGCTCGTAGGCAGCGCAGCGGGCCGCGGCGCGGCCGTGGCGGCGCTCGAGGACAGCTGAGAAATAGCCCTCGTCGAACAGCGCAGCGGTGAACTTGCGGGAGGGCAGTACCCAACTCCCGTCGGGGCTGCGATGATCCCGCAGCAGCGCCCAAGGTCGGTAGCACGCCCAGAGCCAATCCTTGACGCGGCCCAGGCCCGCGGTATGGGGGGTGTGGTTACGTTCCAGGGAGGTGATGACCATGTCGGGGCGCCGGGCCAGCACGTAGCGGGGATCGTACTTCTCGTGGGCGGTCACCTTCGGGCCCACCGCCAGCGGCGCCATATGACCGATGTGGCGGTCGGCGAGGCCGTACATGTCGATGTTGGCGCGCCGAGAGTAATAGGGCACGATTCCGGCTTCGCCATCGGCGAGCACGGTGTCCGGCGGGGTGGTCGCGCCGATCAGGCGCCCGAGGTCCTCCAATCTTTCCATCTGCTCGGCCAGGTGGATGTCGTAGTAGCGCGACGGGTAGGCGAACCAGAACGCGTTGGCGAGTAGCAGCAGAGCTCCTGCCCATACCGCCGCTCTCTCCACGGCGCGGCGGGCACCGAGGCTGCGCGCGAGGCTCGAGCTCAGCCACCTGGCGAGGTTGCCGAGTCCTTCGGCCGCGAGCAACAGGGCGAAGGGGAGGGCAGGTATGAAGAAGCGCGGCCCGAAGAAGGGCAGGAAATCGCCGCCGACATAGACAAAGTAGATGACGGTGAACGCGACGTAGGCGCCGGCGAGACGCAAGCAAGCGAGGCGCCGGCCGGACGCCGGCGTGCCCGCTCGGAGGAGCGAGGGCAGCGCCGCAACGGCCGCGACGAGGACCGGGTATATGCTCCACCAGGCGGCAACCTGGACCAGCGCCTCGCGCCCGCGGGCGATCCGGTGCCAGCTGAACCCCGCCGCCTTGGCGTAGAAGGTGTTGGGGAGCAGATCGCCATAGTAGTGGTAGCGCCAGACGAAATAGGTCCCGAACGGCACCACGAAACCCGCGATCAGGCCGCCGGCGCGTCGCCAGCGCGCGGCGTGGTCAGCGCCCGGGTCGAGGCGTCCTGCGGCGCCGGGGAGCAACATCAGACCAGCCGCGACGAGCCAGTACATCGCTCCTTCAGGCCGGGTCATCGCAGCGAGTGCGAACACCAAGCCGGACGCCAGCGGTACCTCGCGCGTGAGCAGCAGCCAGGCGGCGGCAGCGAGGAGAAATCCGAAGAGCAGGGTCTCCATTCCGGAGAGCACGAAGCGGGCTTGCGAGGGGTTGGCGGCGTAGAGCAGGGGCGGTAGCGCCGCAAGGAGGGTGGCGCCTGCGGTCCCGAGACCCTCTGGCGCGCCTCTGCCGTCTGGCCCCTCGGTATCATCGGGCGCTGCGCGCCGGTCCTCGAACAGTCTCGCGGACCACGCCCAAAGGAGCGACGCGGTGGCCAGCCCCGCCAGCAACGCGAGCGCGATGGAGAGCAGCACAATGTCGAAGCCGAGCCGGGCGCCCACCGCCAGCAGGACGGTCCATAACCAGTTGCTGTAGCCTTCGACGCGCTCACCCGCGTTGTAGACTAGCCCAAGACCGTGCGCCAGGTGGTCGGCGTAGCGGAACGAAATGAAGGCGTCGTCGACGATCAGGTAAGGATCGAACAACCGGCGGACGCGGCTTGCCAGTAGGACTGCCGCAGCAGCCGGCGCGCCCCAGCGCAACAGCCGTTCGGCCGCTGCTCGCCTCCCGGGCAGGGGGTCGCCGTTCATCTCCAGGCCCGAGCGGTCGTCAGGCTCAGCTCGCTTGCCCGGCTGCTGCCAGCCGAGGTCGAGCCGCGGGCGGCCGCGGCGATGGCACGTGTCCGCCGGCGGGGCGCCGCCGGTACACGCGGGTCTCCGCCCCAGCGGCCGGATCCGAGATGATCGCGACCACCTCGTAGGCCCCGGCAAACCAGGGCCGGGCGAGGATGGGACGCGTGCCCCCCCGCCGGTCGTAGGTATGGAACAGCATAAGCTCTGGGGGCGCAGCAAGGAACGCGCCCGTCAGTCGCGATCCAGTTATTCCAAAGCAGATGGAGCGGATGGCTTCGCCTTTACGTTCTTGCCTTCTTTTCCCGAGTGGATCTTTTCTTGCGCAAGCCTTTCTGCCGTGGCCAAGGCGTCATCAGTCGCCACTTTGATGTCGGGTTCGACACCTGTACCTTCCCAATTTGTCTTCGTCACAGGATCGAGAGATTTGGCAAACGGTACAGCCACCATGAAATAGTCCCCGACTGGATGACCGCTCACAGGGTGCGCGCCACCGCCGGTCGTCTCCCCCACGATGGTCGCTCTCTTCTGGTTCTTGAGATCGAAGGCAAACTCCTCCGCTCCTGAAAAAGTTACCTTCGACGTCAGCACAAAGACCGGAATCTTTGCCAGGCGCGGCCCGGGCAGATACGACATTGTCCAGTTCTGCTGGGTTGTATCCTCATGGCGGTTGTAGATATCGATCAGGTGAGTGGGCTGGTCGAACAGATAGCTCGCGATGAGCGTGACCATCGCCGGCTGACCGCCACCATTCTCGCGAATGTCGAATATGAGGGCATCGGTGTGCGCCACGAATTCCATTGCTGCGTTCACCGTGGAACCGCAAAATCCCGCATCCATGAACCCATTGAACTTGATATAGCCGATGTTCCAGGGAAGAATCTCCACCTTCTGGAATGCGCAGTTATCGTGCTCCATCTGCTGATGGATTCGAGCTTCATCCTCCGGCGTGGGCGGATGCTGTGGCGGCATCTTGAACGGATTGAAGCCCACGCCCAGATGCTTGTCATGACTCACATCGCGCAGATCCGATGTCAGCTTGTCCGCAAATTCATTGCCGCCGCTCAACTTGTCGTAATCGCCCGACTTGGCGTGCAATCGAATCGCGTCGCTCATCTTCTTAGCCAGATCTGGATCGACGTAGAAGTCCATCAGCGCCGATGCGACCCCATGGATCGTCTTCTCTCTTGACGCGCTGTCGAGCGTCACGTTCACTGGCTCGACGCCAGGCGGCAGCCCCCGCAGGCCGAAGCTCTCCACCGTCGGCGACTGACCGTCCTTTACCGTGATGTCACCGAGCGCCTGGGTTTCGCTATCCCTTTCCTTCAACCGAAATCGAATATGGAGCTGATTGCTGCTCTCGATTGCCAGCAAATCGAACCCACCTGTCACGCTTCGAAAGCTCACCATGTTATCGACGTTCTGCTGATGATCGATGGTTTTCACGTAGGCGACCATCTTGGCACGGTCGCCGCTGTTGAACGCTTCGAGCCACGCCTGCAGCGTCTTTCCCGCGGGTGTATTGGGGATTGAGACCTCGCTTATGCCCAACCCCATTCCGAACACTATCAATGTTGCTGACAAGACCGGCTTTCGCCAATTCATGGTGTCTTCTTACCTCCCGCTTAGGGCGCAAATGTTGCGCATTCGGAAAAGAACCGCGCAAGATTTACCGCAAGAACTCCCCGATCGCGCTCTCGAATCAAGCTTTGTCCATGATGCGGCTGGCAGCGAAGTTGGTAGATGCCTTTGAGATCTCCCATGCGACCCTCGGCAGGCACCCGGTGCACGCTACCAACCATGGCACTCGACGCACGAACGCCCGCAGCTTTTAATAGGACTCTATAGCAGCGGTTACAAGAAGTCAAGGCTGTCGCGCTGCCGACAGCGCAAGAAGTCGCCTCGTATGAGGCCAGCACAAGGGCGCCGACAGAAAGCGCAGCTGGCTCGACGACGCCCGGACGCTCGTACGGGATGGCGCATGACGCAACGGTGCCAGACCCGCCGCCACGCGGGCTACCCTGTTGCGTCACCTTCTGCACGGCCAAGCCCTGGCGCTGCCGTACACCGCCTGGCGCCGAGCATGCCGGTGGCGCTCTCGCCGGCTCTGCTGGCTGCGCCGCCCCGACTCCCGAAAGGTCCACCGCCGAGCCTCCCCGCTACAGCGGCGAGAGCAGTAGCGCTGGCCGCGGTCGCAGTCCGAGCACAGGATGCACGCCGATCACCACTTCCGGGGCCAAGGCAGGGCCCCGTCGTTGACCTCAAGTCCGAGCTAGGGCCGGGCCGCCGGCGTTGCGCTCGAGGTCCCGACCTCCGGGGCGACCGAGCCGCGACCTGCCCGTCCGGGGCCTGAGCCACCGAGCCACCGTCCATTCCAGCCCGCCTCCGCCTCACCCGCCTGGAGCGAGGACGGGCGGTACCGGGGTATCCTTACGATCGTCGAAGCGTACCCGCGCGTAGATCTCGGCCATCTTCAATGCACACTCGATCGAGGGCAGGACAATGGAGCCTGCAAGGTCTCTTTTCTCGTTAAAGAGCCAATCCTTTCGGTTTTCTTGCCGCACATATTGTTCCACTTTAGGCTGGTCCTGCGAGACGAGCAGGTACTCACGAAGCGCAGTAAGGGCGCGGTAGTGCTCGAACTTGGTCGTGCGGTCATAGGCAGCGGTGCTCGAGAGCACCTCGATCAACACGGTCGGATTGGTCAAGGTGTCGAGGTGCTCGTCGGTCAGCGTGGGTTCGCCACAGACGATGGTGACGTCCGGATAGGTATAGAGGCCGGTCTGTGCCACCAGGACTCGCACGTCGCTGCCGAAGACCTCGCATGAGCGGCCCCTGAGCTGCAATCCGATGGCCTGCACGAGATTGCTGGCGATCCGGCCGCGCCGGATGCTGCCACCGGTCATCGCGATCATCTGACCGTCGAGGAACTCGCTCTTGATTTCCGCCGTCCGCTCCAAGGCCAGGTACTCGTCCGGCGTCAGGCGCGGAATGGAGTGCACCGACATGGGGGCAGGATAGCAGAATGACCACCCTCGCGGATCCTCCGAGCGCCTCACCTGCGGCAGCGGAGGCGTTGCGCAGGCTCGGCAGCGCCGCGGTCCTTCAGGCCCTCGACCAGGCGCCCCTCGACGACGAGCCAGACGACGATGACCTCGATGGCCAGCTCACCGTTCTTGATCGATGCCCAGCCCATCTGGTGGGCGGTCTTGACGTCGTGCCCGACGATGGCACTGGACAGGCGCAATCGATGCACTCGTCGAGAAGGACCCTCACGCTGTCGTGGCAACGAGCCGCTCGGTCGCGGCCTCTAGAAAGGCGATGACCTGCTCCCGCTTGACGGACGGAAAGCCTTCGAGAAAGTCATCGATCGTTTCCCCCGCTTCCAGGTAATCGAGAAGGGTCTGGACCGGGACCCGGGTCGAGGGGAACACGGCGGTTCCTCCCATGACCTCGGGGTCGCGGGAGAGGACGGGCGCGCTCATGAGGTCAATGTACTCCGCTGGGGCCTTGCGGCGCAAGGTGGTGGCGAGACCGCCCAGCTTTCTCATCGACGATCGCGGCGCGACCTCTTCGGCAGCTCAGCAGCGGCCGCCAGTTGTCGGCACACGGCCTGGGCTGAGACGCGAACCGAGGATACTGGCCCTGGTTGGGCAGTCGATATCGCCACCGTGAACCAGCTCAATCGTGATTAGAGTCACGGGACCTGAGCCGCCAGATGATAGGGCACCCCTGACTTAAGAAGGGGGGGAGTACCGAGCAAAACGCGAGCAGCTACTGAAGGATCTGTAGTGTGGATGCCCCCGAACGTCTTGAAGCGAGATTTGCGCCGACGCTAATTGCAACGGCTCGTGTCGTGCCCAGGGTGTCCTCGATCACGCCAGGAATCTGCGTTGGGCAAAGCAAGATGTTCAAGGAGGCGGCGGCCGCCGGCTACGGCTGGCGGGTGTCGATCATGTACACCCCCTCAGCATCGGTCACGGTGTAGATGATCGAGGTCTGCACGGGATCGAAGAGGAACCCGCCGATGAAGCTGCCCGGAGTCAGGCCCGCGTCGAACGGATGCCAATGCAGGCCCCCGTCGGTGCTGCGGAAGATACCGGTGAGGGACACGCCGGAGTAGAGCGTTCGCGGCTCGCGCGGATCGACCGCGAGCGAAGTGATCGCCCCCGTCAGACCGTCCGCCCGCAGCGTCCAGCTTCCTGCGCTGTCGTTGCTGACAAGAACAGACGCTGCGCAGGGGACCACGTCGACTTCATCGGGGCAGCCCACGGCCGCGTAGAGACGGCGGCTGTCCGATGGATCGAGGGCCAGGATCGTGACCTCCTGGCCCGGTATTAGGCCCAGCGCCGACGGCTTCCAGGCTGCTCCGCCATTGCGGCTGATGTAGAGCTGGCCGCTGCTCGACACCAGATAGAGTTTGGAGGTATCGGCTGGGTCGATGAGCAGGTCGCTCGTGTCGAAGAAAGAGAAGCCCGTGTATGGCGTCGTCAACAGGCAGGCCCAGGTCTTGCCGCCGTCGGTGCTCTTGCTCAGGGGGCATGTGGGAGGGCCGGTCTGGCTGCCGGCATAGGCATAGAGGGTGTCGGGCGAGCGGGGGTCGATCTTGAAGACATCGATCAGCTCGCCCTCAGGGAAGCCGAGGGCGAACCAGGTGAGGCCGCCGTCGTAGCTCTTCCAGAGCCCGACGGAGTTGCCACTGTTATCTACGAGCGAACCGTAGACGATCTCGGGCCGCCGCGGGTCTACGCCGATCACCGCGTAGGTGGCGCCGCCCCTGACCGCCTTCCAGGCGCCGCCGCTCTCGCGGCGGAAAAGGAAAGGATTCCCAGTGAAAGGGTCCGCGGCGCTGGCATAGAGAAAGCTCGACGAGCCGTTCGAGCCGATGCGCACACTGGTGAGAACCTGCGCGTATAGGCCGGCGCTTGAGGCGCGCCAACGGTCTCCGGCGTCAGCGGAGAGCCAGAAGCCGCGTGAACCGCCAGCGTACACGTTGGCGGTCTCGCCGGGTGCGGCGAGAAGAGCCCAGATCGCGTCGCGCGGCTCGCCGGGTGCGGCAGCCCAGGTTGCGCCGCCGTCGTCGGTCTTGAGCAGGCCAGTCGCCGGACTGTAGGGGGCAATGAGCACCTTGCCGCCCGGCTCCACCGCAAACGAGCTGGCAAAACCTCCGGCCAGTAGCGGTACCGGGTGGGAGACCCAGCTCAGCCCGTCCTCCGGGCTATGGAAGAGGAAGTAGCTCAACCGCCCCGACGACCCGAAGGTCCGGGACAGAGCGTACAGACTGCCCGCCTCCATCGGGTCGACCGCGACCATCATGATTAGGTTGTGGGTGGGTAGGGACCCGCCGCCCAGCAAGCTCCAGGTCTCGCCTCCGTCCCGCGTGCGATAGAGGCCCGACGCGGCGCCGAGGTACAAAGTTGACGGCCGGTGCGGGTCGGCGGTGATCGAGACCCCGACATCCGGCAGGGCAACCCGCGACCAGGAACGACTTCCGGGCGTGGTCCTGTAGACGCATCCGTCTCCGTAGGAGGTGAGGGCATAGACGGCCGATCCCTCTACGGTGGCTGCCATCGCCACCACGGAACGAGGGCCGCCCACGTCGGGGAGCCACGAGCGGCCACCGTCGGTGCTGAAGTAGGTCCCGCGCTGATCGCCCCCGGCGTCGACGCTCTCGGAGCGGGGGCTCGCGGATTGATCGACCGCAGCGTACACGATCTCCGGGCGGCCGGGAACGACGGCGAGCGCGGTGAGGAGGAGGCTTGCCGGCAAGCCGCTGCCGGGCGGTCTCCAATGGCGCCCGCCGTCGTCGCTCCGCAGGACGACGCCCCCAAAAAGGGCGCCGGCATAGACGATGCCCCCTGGGGCCGCCGCCAAGTGCGTGATCGCACCGCCTTCCGGGCCAATCGGTACCCAGGATGGCTGGCGGCCTGCCTGGGCGGCGCTGGCAGGTGCTGCGGAAACGAACAGGGCGGCCGCCAAGCAGAGTTCCATGCCCTGCGACGCGAGGCGGCTGTGGCGCGGGATCTGGCCCATGAGGTCCTTGCTGTCCGAGCGGATCGGAAAGCTCACGCCTTTAGCCTAGAGCATCTAAGCTACGCGATCAAGAGCCAATGAATGCCGTTGACGGCCTTGGCCCTTCAACTAGGGCTCGTCCCCCAGCGCAGGAGGTTCGCTGTGCGGCGGCAGCTGGCACTCGAACGAGGTCAGACCCCCGTGGCCGGCACGGCACCCGTCGGCGATGGCCTCGTGGGCAGGGCCGGGCTCGCGAGCGGCGATGCCGACGAGGAGCTCGGGCTTCCATGGCGTGGCCGCGGCCGGCGCGTGGTCGTGGTGGTCGTGCGGACGGCCTTCGCTGCAGGCGCGGCAGAGGAGCTCGATGCTGGACGTCCAGTCCTCGGCGGTGACGTCGGGAAGCCGGTCGGTAGAGGGCGATGGCCTCGGTGAGGGCGCCTGCGGTCTCGCGGGCCTTCGCCTCCTCGTTGAGGCGCTCGGCGTCGGCCGCGGTGGAGGAATCGGAGGTGATGGTGGAGACTGGGCTCAGGATCGCATGGATGTAAGCGTTCTCCCAAATACCCCGGGGATGCCAGGCAGGGCGCGCTTAGCGCCGCCCAGCGCAAAGGCTACCGCGCCGGTCTCCTGTCCGGCCGTCTCGACCCCAAGATGAGCACGTGCTCGCCCTCTGCCGGGTGATCGACCTGTTCCTTGCCGGCCTGACTCCAGATCAGCTCTCCGCGCAATTCGATCTCGACCTTGCCCAGGGGCGCTGTGCGACCGGGTGAGCGAGCTCCGCTTCGATCTAAGCATCCGCCAGCCACCTCCCTCTCACCCCCCCTCGCTAGACCAGCCTACCGACGCCGGGATGCCCGGGCCTCAAGGTTGCCCTCGCTGCGCTCGGCGGCTTCGCCGACCTTGACCCCCGGGCACCCAGCGTGGTGCCAGTGAGGCGCAGCGAGGGGGGGAGCAGCCCACACCGTCGTCCGCGCTCTCCGGAGCGCTGCTCCCGGCGAATCCCGATCTCGAGGGGCCGACGCGGTCCCCGCGGCGGCCCCGGCACCGTCGGCTGGCAGAGCGAACCCGAGCAGGCAACGAGCCGCTCTGCCGGCTGGCAGTGTCGCAGGGCGGCAGCAGCTGCGGCTTGCCTGCCGCCAGCCGGCGCAGGCGCTAGCCGGAGCCAAGGGAAAGTGTGCTAAAATGCTATCAATCAGCAGGTGTGGCATTCGTGGGAGTCTGGAGGAAATCCGATGCGACGACTCTCGACCGTTCGGCGCGGAGCGATGATGCTTGTTCCGGCGCTCACATGGGTCGCTGGGCCAGTCTGGTCCCAGAGTCAAAACCTCTGCACCGGCAGCATCCAGCAGGTTTTCACCGCCACCGGAACGGTGCAGCAATTCCTCGTCCCCCCCTTGGTCACCGGGGTGCTGGTTGACGCCTCGGGCGCGGCAGGCGGCCCGGGCAACGCAGGGGTGGCGGGCGGCAAAGGCGCTCGCATGGTGGTCGCATTCGTCGTGGTTCCCGGCGAGACGCTGAATGTGGTCGTGGGCGGGATGGGTGGCGGGAATGGGCGCGCCGGCGGCGGGGGCGGCGCCTCGTTCGTCTATCGCACAGCGGACGCTGCGGGCCTGCTCCTCGCGGCAGCCGGGGGTGGGGGCGCTGCTGGCGGCATCTCGGGCAGCCCCGGGAACGCGTACCAGACGGCTGCAAATGGCGTCGGTACCGGCCTCGACACCGGGGGAACCGCCGGCTCGGGCGGCCACGGGGGAGGAGGAGGTACTCTGGGAGGCAGCGATGTCGACCAGACGGGTGCCGGCGGTGGCGGGTTGCTCACCGACGGTGGCAATGGCAGCGCAACTGCGATCGGCGGCCAATCCCTGGCGAACGGAGCCGCGGGTGGAGGAGGGTGTTGCCGATCACCAGAATCCGTAGAAATCTGAACCTGTAGTCGACGAGCAGCATCATCCCGCGCGCAGCGCGGCGGGAGGGTGGGAGGGGGAGGTGTGCGGGGGGGTATGCTTCGCCGAGCT
>Ga0210384_10005108_pt1 | contig 14430 bp, 13 predicted proteins | sample IncBWH2MmetaG_FD_160574 | JGI IMG/M metagenome (GOLD analysis project Ga0210384, IMG submission 160574) | Forest soil microbial communities from Barre Woods Harvard Forest LTER site, Petersham, Massachusetts, United States - Inc-BW-H-2-M | ecosystem: Environmental > Terrestrial > Soil >...
CCGTTGCCGGACTTTTGCCCGCGGATGAACGAGAACTTTCGCGCGGTGCAGAAACTGCTTCAAGAAAATCCCGGCGCGGCGGAACGAGCGGAATTCCTGAGCATCAGCTTTGATCCGGAGCACGACACGCCGGCGGTGCTGAAGCATTACGCTTCGCTGTACAAGAAAAGCGCACCAGGGGAGAAGTTGGTCGATTGGCAATTCGCGGTGCCCAGTGCGAGGGATTTGTCGGAGTTAGCGCAATTCTTCGGCCTGGAGTATCAACCCGAACAGGCGCAGATTGTGCATTCGCTGAGCACCACGCTGATCGGTCCGGACGGCAAGGTGGAGAAGTGGTACTCCGACAACGAGTGGACCCCGGCCGATGCGGCGCAGGCGATTAGTTTGTTGCTCCACCAATCCTAATGAGAGTCGTTCAGGAAACCGAAAACCTATTCCGGCTCACACGCTTCGGGATGATCAATTGCTTCCTGGTGCGGGAGGCTGACGGCTTCACTCTGGTCGACACCGGACTCCGGGGTTCCTCAGGAGCGATTCTTCACGCGGCAGCGGACTTGGGTGCTTCCATCCGGAGAATCGTTCTGACACACGCCCACCCCGATCATATCGGCTCGCTTGACGCTCTTATGGCGGCGCTGCCCTCCGCCGAACTCACAATCGGGAAGCGTGAAGCACGCCTGCTTGCGAAAGATTTGACCCTGGATGCAGGCGAGAAAGGCAAGAGACTTTTCGGATTCATTGGCGCAAGTTCGCGGCCCGCCAGATTGCTGGAGGAAGGCGACCGCATCGGTTCTCTCAAAGCGGTGGCGTCACCCGGACATACGCCGGGACACATGGCGTACCTTGATGTTCGGGACAACACGCTAATGGCCGGAGATGCGTATACGACACAAACCGGTGTCGTCGTCGCTGGTGTCTTCAAACCGTTGTTTCCCTTCCCCGCTCTTTTTTCGTGGAACGCGGTGCTCTCCGCGAAAAGTGCCGCAAAACTGCGCGAATTAAATCCGAGTAACCTCGCTGTGGGACATGGTCCGACAATTGCGTCTCCCGCGCGCAAGATGGATTTGGCCCTGGAAGAGGCGTTTCGCCAGCACCCCGAAGCGAAACAATAGGCCGACTAGAAGAAGTTGCGTGCTGCTCCGGCTGCACGATAGACTCTCTCTAATTTCACGGCGATGGAGTTCGCCATAACCGCCTTGGCCAGATGCGCCGGGGCTGATGACTCCTGGCTGCCAGGCGGCACCAGGAGTTTTTTCTTCTGTGCGGTGAGAGCAGCTGGATCGGAGACACATTGCGTTTATTGCTTATCGGGGCGTTCGGGGCGGTTGGAACGCTGGCTAGATACGGGCTGCAGGGACTCGTTCAGATCAAAATGGGGAGCACGTTTCCTTACGGCACGCTGCTGATCAATCTGACGGGATGTTTTTTTCTGGGATTGATCGGGCAGATTTTGCTGAACCGGGTGATTGTGCCGCCGGAGTGGCGTATGGCCATCGCGGTGGGGTTCTTCGGAGGCTACACGACGTTTTCGAGTTTTGGGTGGGAAACGGCGAAGATGCTTGAGGCGGGCGAGTGGTTGTGGGCGACGGCGTATGTGGCGGCGAGCGTGGCGTTTGGGTTGTTGCTGTCGGTTGCCGGGATTCGGCTGGCGAACCGGTTTTAGGAGCGCTGCATGACGCACCAGAAATTTGAGGGTGAACGGACGCTGATGCGGATTCACATCGGCGAATCGGATAAATGGCATGGCAAGCCGCTGCATGAGGCGATCGTCGAGCTGTTGCGGAAAGACGGGTTCTCCGGTGTGACGGTGCTGCGCGGCGTGGCGGGTTACGGATCTTCCAGCGTGTATCACACCGACAAGCTGCTGCGGTTGTCGCAGGATTTGCCGATCATTCTTGAGGTCATCGAAACGCAGGAGCGGATTGACCTGATATTGCCACGGCTGGATGAGATGGTGGACGGCGGTTTGATCACGCTCGAAAAGGTGCGGGTGATTCTTTACAGACCCGCGAAACGATAGGCAGCGCAGTGGCCGACGTGAACTCACACAAAACTTCAGCACAGAACTCTTCGTCCGGTTGGCTGAACCGCACCGTACTTGGCGTGGGGGTGACCAGTTTGTTTAGCGACTGGAGCCATGAAATCGCCACCTCAATATTGCCGGCATTTCTGGCGACGATTGGCGCGGGACCGGCTTGGCTGGGCGCGATTGAGGGGATCGCCGACGGGCTTTCGAGTTTTGCGAAGCTGAGCTCGGGACATTACACGGATCGATTGAAGAAGCGGAAGCCGCTGGCGGTGTTTGGCTACGCATTCACCGCGCTGGCGACGGCGTCGTTTGCGTTTGCGACGCATGCGTACCACGTGCTGTTTGGGCGGGCGGCGGCATGGCTGGGGCGCGGCGTGCGTTCGCCAGTAAAGAAGGCGCTGCTTGCGGCTGATGTTGCGCCGGGAGCGTATGGCCGGGCGTTCGGGCTGGAGCGGCTGATGGATACGGTCGGCGCGATCGCAGGGCCGCTGACGGCGCTGTGGCTGCTGAAGGTGACGAACCACAACTATCGAGCGGTATTTCTGTGGACGCTACTGCCAGGGATGATTGCGGTACTGAGTTTCTGGCTGCTGGTGCGAGAGCGGGTGTTCGAAGCGCGAAAGAAGGTGACGTTCCTGACCGGGCTGCGCAGCTTGCCTCGCAATTTTCGCGAATTTCTGGTGGGAGTCGGCGTGTTCGGTTCTGGAGATTTTTCCCACACACTTTTGATTTTGTATGCGTCGCGGATGCTTGCGCCGGCGCATGGCGCGGCGCGGGCGGCTAGCCTGGCGGTGGGGCTCTATACCCTGCACAACGTTTTCTACGCGGGATCCGCGTATGTGAGCGGATGGATCAGCGATCACGTGCCGCGCCGCAAGGCGATTCTTGCGGGGGGCTACGCGCTGGCGGGCGTGACCGCTATTTTTCTTACGACTACACCTGCGTCCCTGTGGCTCCTGGGCGGCTTGTTCGTGCTGGCGGGAATTTATGTGGGAACCGAAGAGGCGCTGGAGGATTCTCTTGCGGCCGAACTAATTCCCAAGGAACAGCACGGGATGGCGTTTGGGACGCTCGCGGCGGTGAATGCGGTGGGAGATTTTTTGTCGAGCCTCGTCGTTGGTTTCCTCTGGTCCGCGGTATCCGCCAAGGCCGCGTTTTCTTTTTCCGCGGTGTTATTCTTCCTCGGGGCGATTCTGATCCTTCGGCTGCGAAAGTAATTCCCCGCGCAGAGATTGCGGCTCCGCCGCGGCTTCCAGCTTGGAAGCCTGCATCCGCCGGTTCACTTCCGCTTGAAGATATTTGCGAAGATTTTCCGGAACGATGCCGGGAGCGGCGAGTTCGCGCAAATCCACAACGGTCAACTGCGGCAAATAGCCGAGCACGATCGAGAGCGGCGTGGACGAGTTGCGCACCAGGGCGAGGCGCACATTGTAGTGCTGCGACCACTTGCGGTGACTGGCGACGGTGAGGACGACGACTTGCGGCAGATTGTCGCGCCAGAGCACTTTCAGGACTTGCGCTTCGGAGAGGCGGGGATTTTCGAGGGCGATCTCCAGAACTTGCGCATGTCCAGTGGCGATCAACGCGCCCGCCACACGCGCTGGGCCGCGCCGCGCCAAGGCGATTCTCTGCCCCAGGGGCAATTGCGGGAGGCGTGCAATGATGTACTCCTCCGCGTGGAGTTTCAGCTCGGTGGGAGCCACGGGCGACAAGGAAAACTGCACAAGGTCCATGAGGTAGAGATCTCGCAGCAGGCGAAGCACGACGAGCCGCGGCGCTCCCGGATGGAAAACCAGCGCGCGCTTCACGGCATAGCTCTTCAAGAAGGCTTTTCGCGTGGCGACGTTTTCGATGATCTCGGCCGGCAGATCTTTTCGAGAAAGCAGCAGCGCAAGGTGCGTTTCGTCGAGGGCGGGATTTTCGAGCACTGCAAACAGGACGTCCGGCGACGGGTGATAGAGCAACGACTTCAATTCCTCGCCGGCGGCGAGGCGAGCGCGGTCGCGTTGCTGTTCGTGTAGGGTCAAGTCCATTCCCTCACGCAGGCGGCAGGAGTTGAAGCGCCAGATGCGCCGCCGCTTCCGCCGGACTCGACTGCAAGGCGCTGAACTGCGCGAGTGGCGCTGCCTTCCGCAGATAAAAGTCGAGACGCTCGTCGAAGTAGGCGGAGCGGCCCAGCATTCCGCCGGTTCTTGCCAGCCGAAACTTCTGCGATTGTAACTGAAGGCGCTCGGCAAGATCGCCGACGATATCGGCGAGGGCCGCGGCGCAATCATCGAGCAAAGATCTGGCCACCGCGTCGCCCGCTTCCGCTGCCTGCAGCACCGTGGGAAATAAGCGCGGGAAGACCTCATCCGGAGCGGCATAAACGCGGGATTGCAAATCCGGCCAGGCGGCCGCACCGATTTCTGAAAGAATTTTCCGGCCCATCGGAGTGTCCGCACCTGTTCGCTCAAAATGGCGCAAGGCGTCGAGGACCGCGCGCTGGCCTACATGGTAGGCGCTTCCTTCGTCGCCGAGCAAATATCCGTGACCGCCCACGCGCGCGGTGTGCCCTTGCGCATCACGCCCGACGGCCGCAGAACCTGTTCCGGCAATCAGCACAATGGCGGCGCCGTCTCCGATGGCTTCGAGAGTTAAATCCATGTCCGTGCAAACGCGTACCCGTTTCCCCGGAAATTCCTCTTCGAGAAGCATCCTCATTTTTCGCCCGGACTCTGGATAAGCGGTTCCGGCAAGTCCCGCGCAGAGCGAGACGACCGCGTCATTGGAAATTTGGCCGGTCACAACCGCCATTCGCGCTGCTTCGCAGACCGCCGCCAGCGCGCCGCCGAATCCCACGCGCATTGGATTCGAAGGACCGCCGCGGCTGGAAGTAACTACTTGGCGCGATTCATCCATCAAGACGCACTCCGTCTTCGTGCCTCCGCCATCAAGCCCCAACACATAACGCATGGAAAAAGCATACGCGAGCCACGGACTTTTTGGGGCAGCGATGGCTGAGAAGGTGCTGAAAAAGTCGCCGTGGCCCAGGCGGCGCGGATTGCTTTCTTGACGCACCGGAATACAGCCACTATTCTCGTCACACTTCGCGAAGCCGCTTGGCTGGCAGCGGAGTTCGAAACGCATGCACATCCACCTTCTGGACCTGGCGATCGTCATTGTTTACCTGTTGGGTGTGACAGCGCTGGGGGTTTACTTCCGCGGAAAACAGCGGGATGTGCGCGATTATTTTCTGGGCGGGCGAACCGCGCCGTGGTGGGCGCTGGCGTTTTCGATCGTCGTCACGGAGACTTCCACACTCACGATTATCGGGACGCCAGCTCTCGCTTATTCGGGCAACATGACGTTTCTCCAGTGGGCGTTCGGCTATCTGGTTGGGCGCTTCCTGATCAGCTTGATTTTTCTGCCGGGATATTTTCGCGGGGAATTCCTAACGGCTTACGCGGTGATTGAGAAGCGCTTTGGCCAGCGCATGCGTTCGGTGGCCGCGGTGACGTTTTTGACGACGCGCACCCTTGCCGAAGGCGTGCGCGTGGCGGCGATTGCGCTGGTGGTGAGCGTGGCGCTGGGCACCTCGGAGCGGCTGGCGGTGTTTATCGTGATTGCGCTTACGGTGCTGTATACCTTTGAAGGCGGGATGAAGGCGGTGATTTGGACGGACGTAGCGCAGTTCCTGCTTTATCTTCTGGGCAGCGTGGTGACGTTTGGAATGTTGCTTCATCGGATTCCCGGCGGGTGGAACGAAGTCGTGCAGGTTGCCGCCGCGAATGGGAACAAGCTGCAGATCTTCGATTTCAGTTGGAATCTCACGACGAAGTACACCTTCTGGTCGGGAATGATCGGCGGCACATTTCTCACCATGGCCAGCCACGGCACGGATCAAACGATCGTGCAGAGGCTGCTGGCAGCCAGGAATCAGCGGGACAGCAGGCGGGCGCTGCTAACCAGTGGTTTTATCGTGCTTTTTCAATTTACGCTTTTTCTGATGGTGGGCGTTTTGCTTTTCGTTTTTGCGCAGCATTCACCGTTGCTTGGGGCGGGAGATCGCACGGACAGCATCCTGCCGCATTTTCTGATTCGAGAAATGCCTACCGGGCTTACGGGATTGCTGCTCGCTTCGATATTGGCGATTGCGATGTCGAACGCGAGCGGTTCGTTGAATTCGCTGGCCGCTTCGAGCGTGTTGGATTTTGCTGCGCTCAGCGGAAAGAACACCAACCCAGATGCATTTTTGAAATTGTCGCGGCGGATGACTCTCGTCTGGGGCGGCGTGCTGATTTTATTCGGATTGCTTCCTTGGGGACACTTGCTGGAGGCGGGGCTGACAGTGGCATCGCTTCCCTTCGGCAGCCTGCTGGGGCTTTTTCTGTTGGGGACGTTCGATTCGCGTGCGAATGCCACGGGATCACTGGTGGGGATGTTCGGCGGATTGGCGAGCGTGCTACTAGTCCTGTGCTACACGAAAGTTGCGTTCACCTGGTACGTGCTGATCGGGTCGTGCGTCACATTTGCGCTGGGGGCCCTGGTTAGCCGGGTGTTTGCGCAACGGGCCGCGACTTCCTGACGATTGTGAGCCAGAGGTTGGGCTACACTCATTTGCCAAGCACGGCTTCGGAGGTTTATGGGCGAAAAGCGGCTGGAACTTGTGCGCGGCCTGGGGGCGTGGGCTTCCATGGCGATCGTGGTCGGCACCATGATCGGTACGGGAATTTTCCTGAAGCCGGCGGAAATGGCACGCGAGGGCCGCAGCGTGTCGATTGTGTTTGCAGCGTGGATTGTGGGTGGGATTCTTTCGCTTTTCGGAGCGCTTTCGTTTGCCGAATTGGGCGCGGCGATTCCCGAGGCCGGGGGCGAATACGCGTACTTGCGGCGTGGGCTCGGTCCGACGTGGGGATTTTTGTTCGGCTGGATGCATTCGATCGTGGGGCGACCGTCGTCCCAGTCTTCGATCGCCGCGGGGATGATGCGTTTCATGGGATTTTTCATTCCGGCCGTGGCGACGCCGATTTTCACCTGGCACATCGCGATTCCGGGATTGACCGGTTGGCTAAAGCCATATGATTTCGTTTTTACCTGGGCACAGCCGCTGGGTGTGTTCTGGCTGGTTCTGATGACGGGCGTGAACTATCTTGGCGTGCGGCTGGGCGGCGGCGTGCAGGTTTTTCTGACGGCAATTAAACTTTTCAGCGTGCTGATGGTGATTGGCGTGGCGTTTGCGCTCCCGGCGTCGGGCGCGCATATGCCGGGGCCGATGTGGCCTGTGGCGGGAAGCACCGGGCTGCTGGGTGCATTTTTGGCGGCGCTGGCGGCAGCGCTTTGGGCGTATGACGGATGGGAAGATTTGAACCTGGTGGGGTCGGAAGTGGAGAATCCGCAGCGGAATATTCCACGGGCGCTCGTTGGCGGCGTATCGCTGGTGGCGATTATTTATCTTCTTTTCAGCGCGGCTTGCCTGAGGGTCCTACCGTTTGAGAGCGTGGCGAATTCGGCGCATGTGGCCTCGGATGTGGTCGAACGCGTCGTTGGGCACGGCGCGGCGGCGTGGGTGACACTGGCAATGGTGATTTCGGCGCTGGGCTCTATGAACTCGTCGGTCTTGAGCGGGGCGCGGGTGCCGTATGCGATGGCGCGCGATGGAATTTTTTTCAAGATTGCGGATGGGATTCATCCAAGGTACCGGACGCCGGGGCGGGCGTTGATTTTTCAGTGCGTGCTGGCGAGCCTGATGGCTTTGACGGGAACGTTTGAGGAACTGACGAATTTGTTTATTTTCGCCGGGTGGATTTTTTACGGGCTTGCGGTAGTGGCGCTTTTCCGGATGCGGCGGACGGAGCCAGATATGCCACGGCCGTATCGGTGCTGGGGATATCCGTGGGTGCCGGGGCTGTTTGTGCTAGGGGCGTTGGCGCTGACGACCAATATTTGGTTGCAGCGGCCGGGGCGGTCTTCGATTGGGCTGTTGCTGATGGTAGCGGGATTGCCGTTTTATCGGCATTGGGTGAGGGCGGGGCGGAAACCGGCGGAAGACCTCGCCTGAAAACCAGCGATTGAATCTACGTTTAGGAAGTAGCAAAGGCGCCCGCCTCGGAAGGCCGCCGCTACAAAGGCGAACGGGGCCACCTGAAGGTGGCCGCTTCGCCTGAGCTAGAAGGTTGGAGTGCCTGCGGTGGCAGCGCGGTTGCGTACGTTTGTTGCGGGGACGGATAGCATGCCGAGCATGGCCTTCACGGGAACGTCGATGTGCGGATGCAGGGCCTTGGCCATGGATTCGATGCCGGTGACGAGGCGGCCCGCAGGGCGAGACACGTGGCCGTTGGCATCGAGGGCGAAGATGCGGCCATCACGCACGGCTGGAATGGTGTACCACTCATCCGGAAACGTCAGGGACAGGTATTCGTCGCGAGCTTGTTCGGCGACATAACCGCAGGGAGCGATGAATATGACCTCCGGGGCCGCATCCACAATTTCCTGGAGGCTGACGCGGTGCGAAGGCGTTTTTGCCTGGCCCAGCACGTCGATGCCGCCGGCGTGTTCCACCATTTCCGGAACCCAGTGGCCGCCGACGTAAAACGGCTGCAGCCATTCGAGCACCGCGACTCTAGGCTGTTCTGATTGCGAAGCGAGTTGCGCTTTCAGCCGGCCGAGGCGTTCACCGATGTGGGTCACGAGTTCCTGCGCGCGCTCGCGGCGGCCGGTCGCTTCGCCAATCCACAAAATATCGCGCCAGACGTCGCCTAGGTCGTGCGGATCGAGGCTGATGATTTCCGGCTGCATGGAAATGGTGGCCAGCGCGGCGCCGAGCTCTTCCGGGGTGGCGGCGCAAACGTGGCAGAGGTCTTGCGTGAAAATCAGGTCGGGGGCGAGTTCTTCAAGCCGGTCGCGATTTACCGCATAGATGGACTCGCCGCGCTCCACATGCTCGCGGACCAGGCGATCGGTTTCCGCGGGAGTGGCTTCCTTCGGGAGGCGCGACGAGACGACCGCGGTTTTTGTTTTCGCGCGAAGGGGAAAATCGCATTCGTGGCTGACGCCGACGACTTCTTCATCCAGCCCAAGAGCAAACAAAATCTCCGTGGCGGAGGGCAGTAAAGAAACGATACGCATATACCGGACTTTAGCACACTGCGCAGCGGCTGGGAATTCTGGATGAATGGTTATAAAGGCGGTTTATTTGTAGAGGAAGTAACGGCGGCGGGTTTGGTCGAAGGTGGCCAGGTCTTTGGCCCAACTGGCGATGATTTCGCCGGGGGGCGTGCCGGCCTGGAGTTGCTGGATGGTGGAGTCGTTACCCAGGAGCAGGAGGATTTTGGTGACGTCGAAATGGTCGGGGTATTTTTTGTGCAGCGCGGCGGCGATTTCGAGGCCGACGCGCATGGAACGCAGCGCGGCACGATCGGTTACGCGGACGCCGACGCCGCCGCAGCGCTGGCCGGCATAGAGGCCGCTGACGGGAATGAATGGCTGATTCACAAAATGGACACCCGTAAGGTTTTTTGCGTTGAGCAACTGGGCAACTTCTTCGCCGTTGATCCAGGGCGCGCCGAATTCTTCAAACGGCGCTTCGGTGCCGCGGCCGACGGAGACACCCGCGTTCTGGAGAATCTCGAGGCCCGGATAAAGCAGGGAGCCTTTTAACGTGCGCAAATTGGGCGAGGGCGGAATCCATTTCAGTCCGGTGCTTTCGAGAAAATAGTTGCGATGCCAGTTTCTCATCGGAATCACGTGGAGCTGCGCGTTGATGTGGTTTTCCGTGTTGAAGAACTGGGCGAGTTCGCCGATGGTGAGGGCGTAGCGCACGGGGAGCGGGTAGTAGGCCACGAAGGAGGTCTTCTCGGCGTCGAGCATCGGGCCTTCGACGATATCGCCGTTCAGCGGGTTCGGGCGGTCGAGGACGTAGAAGGCGATGTTCCGCTTGGCGGCTTCCTCCATGCAGTAGGCCATCGTGGACGTGTAGGTGTAGAAGCGTACGCCGGCGTCCTGGACGTCGAAGACCAGGGTGTCGATGCCCTGCAGCATTTCGTCAGTGGGGCGCAGGTGGTCGCCGTAGAGGCTGTAGATGGGCAGGCCGGTCGACGCGTCTCTGGAAGAAGAGAATTTTTCGTCGGAGTGGCCCGCGATGCCGTGTTCCGGACTGAAGAGGGCTACGACTTGAACGCCGGGGGCGTGGGCCAGGACGTTGATCGTGGAGCGCTCCTGAAAATCGAGGCCAGTGTGATTGGTGATTAATCCGATGTGCTTGCCCCGCAGTGGTGCGAATTTTTCCGCTTCCAGGACGTCGAGGCCTGTCTGCACGCGCCCGACATGCCTTCTGCTCTTCACGGGCCTGGCGTGGGTCTGGGCCACAACTGCAGAGCCCGAGGAGAGAAAAACAACAATAAGGAGGGCAGGCAGAGCGAAGCAGGCCGGATACGAGTTTCCAGAAACTCGGGAGCGATGTTTCATATCTCCCAATGATATTCTGGAACGGGAGTTCCGCACCTTCATTGTGAGCGGGTAGTGCGCGTGCTATATACAGTCAAGGCATGGGGCACGGCAGGGATTTCTCCAATATGAACAGGCGAACCGCCCGGTTTTTGCTTTTGCCCCTGGTCCTTCTATCCCTTATGACACCGAAAGTTCGCAGCCAATCGCGCAGTGGAAAATCCCGGAAAACCGCGGCTTCGAAGTCCACGGCGAAGCAAAGCTCCGCGCAGGCCACTCCGAGCTCTAAATCCTCAACGGAAGACTCGGGGAAGTGGGCGGAATCGACGCTGAAGCAGATGAGCGTCGAGGAAAAAGTCGGGCAACTTATGTTTACCACGTATCACGGCAGCTTCACGCCCACGGATTCGGTTGCTTATTCGCAGATGATGCATGACGTCGAAAAACTGCACGTCGGAGGCTTCATCAATGTGACTCAAGGCTCGCCGCTGGGTTTCCTGAAGAGCCAGGCGTATCCTTCCGCGGTGCTCAGCAACCAACTCCAGGCGAAGTCGAAGCTGCCGCTGCTGATTGGGGCGGATTTCGAACGCGGCACGGCGATGCGGCTGGATGAAGGCACGTCGTTCCCGACGGCGATGGCGCTGGCTGCAGCGGGGAATCCGAAGGACGCTTACACGATGGGCAAGATCACCGCGCTGGAAGCCCGTGCGGCAGGGGTGCAGTGGATTTATGCGCCAGACGCGGACGTGAACAGCAATCCGGGAAACCCCATCATCAACACGCGGTCATTCGGCGAAAATCCGGAGCGAGTGTCGGAGTTTGTCACCGAATTTATACGCGGCGTCCAGGAGAATGGCGGACTGGCCACCGCAAAGCATTTCCCCGGGCATGGCGACACCACGGCGGACTCGCACATTGATTTGCCGGTGGTCACGGCCGATCGCTCGCGATTGGAGAAGCTGGAGCTTGTGCCCTTTCGCGCCGCGATTGCCGCGGGCGTGGGCAGCATCATGACGGGACATCTGAATGTTCCTGCGCTAGAGCCCGACCCGAACACGCCCGCGACGCTTTCTTCGCGCGTGCTGACGGATTTATTGCGCAAACAGCTTGGATTTCAAGGTCTGGTGGTCACCGACGCGATGGACATGGGCGGCATCACCGTCCGGTATGCGCCGGGCGACGCCGCGGTGCGCGCTTTTCTCGCCGGAGCGGACGCGCTTCTGATGCCGCCGGTGCCCGATGCGGCGTATGGAGCGCTGCTTGCGGCGGTGCATTCCGGCCAGATTTCGCAGGAGCGTCTGGACGCTTCCGTGCGCCGCATTCTTGAGGCGAAGGCGCGCCTCGGCCTGCAGAAGAACCGGATGGTAGACGTGGCGGCAATGAACGAAAAATTCGGCCGCGTGGCGTGGCAGGCCGAATCACAAGAAATTTCCGACCGGGGAATCACGCTGCTGCGCGACACGCCGCATCGCTTGCCACTGGATGGAACGAAACCCGCCCGGGCGCTGCTGGTTTGCTTGTACGCGGATCCCGAGCCTTATCCAGGAGAAGATCTGGAGCGCGAACTGCGCAGGCGGCTTGACTCCGTGGCGACGTTGCGCGCGGATACGAAATTTGCGAAGGCGGAGAATTTGAAGCTGCCCGCGGCGGACACTTACGACGTCGCGATTCTCGCGCTGTTTGTGCGGGTCAGCGATCGCAAGGGCGATGTGGACGTTCCGGAGGACCAGTTCCCCTTGATTCAGCAGATCTACAAGACGGGCAAGCCGGTAATCTCCATTGGGCTTGGGAGTCCTTACCTGATTGAACGATTTCCGCAAGCAGAAACGTGGCTCTCTGTGTTCGGCATCAGCGATGTGGCGCAAATTTCCGTGGCGCGAGCTTTGTTTGGAGAGATTCCCATTCGCGGCCGCCTGCCGGTGACGATGCCGGGTCTCGACCTGAAGGCGGGTTACGGAATGCAGGTGCCGGCGAATCCGATGGCACTGCAGCCAATGGATGTGCGCGGCGAGGCATTACTGAAGCCGGCGTTTGAAGTGGTCGAGAAGGCCATCGCCGATAGGGCGTTCCCCGGCGCGACACTGGCCGTCGGTTATCGTGGCAAGTTGAGCGTGCACGCGTTCGGCAAACAAAAATACGACGCGAAATCTCCCACGGTGGATGCGGAAACAATGTACGACATTGCTTCGCTTACGAAAGTAGTGGTGACCACGACGCTGGTCGAAAAGCTGGTCGAGGGTGACTTTCCTTCTCCGTTGCACCTCGATGCGCCGATCGAGCGATATTTGCCGGAATGGTCCGCCGGGCCGCAGCCGGAATGGTGGCATAAAGTGACCGTGCGTCACCTGATGACGCACACTTCGGGGCTTCCGCCGTTCAAAGAATACTGGCGCACGTCGACGAGCAAGCAAGAGACGCTCGCAAGAATTTTCGCTGAGCCGCTGGAATACGAGCCGGGGACGAAAGTTGTTTACTCTGACCTGGGAATTATTTTGATGGCGGAAATTATTCAGCGGCTGACCGGGAAGCCGCTCGACGTGCTGGCGAACGAGGATATTTTTGGGCCGCTGGGAATGAAGCGTTCGATGTACAACCCGCCGAAGACGATTTGGCCGGAAATTGCGCCAACGGAATTTGATAGCCAGTTACGGCATCGGATGCTGCAGGGAGAAGTGCACGACGAGAATGCATTTGCGATCGGCGGTGTTTCCGGGCATGCGGGTGTATTCAGCACGGCATCGGACCTGGCAGTGTTCTGCCAGATGCTGCTGAATGGCGGGATATACGCGCACCAGCGCATTCTGAAGCGCGCAACCATCGCGGAGTTTACTGCACCGCAATCGCTGGCGAAGAATACGCGCACGCTGGGTTGGGTGGTGCCGACGGAAGGTGGCTCGAGTGGCCACTATTTTTCTCCGCACAGCTACGGGCATACGGGCTTCACGGGAACGACGATCTGGATCGACCCTGACCGGCAACTTTTTGTGGTGTTGCTGACGAATCGCGTGCATCCTACACGCGAGAATCACAAAATCGCTGAGGTGCGCCCGGCGGTGCATGATGCGGTGATGAAAGCGTTGGGCCTGGCGGTGGAGGCTGCGCCAGCGAAATAAACTCTTCCCGTAATTCAATTATCTGGAGGCATCAATCAGAGGCTTTCGCCTTTGGCAACTTGGCCACTGGAGAGGAAGGTCTTGGGATACGGCCCGTGGCCACAGATTTTGAAGGAACCAAAGTCCTTGTACCAATCTGCTTCCGGCACTTCAGGCTGCGAATCAATCCAAATTCGAAGTTGATTCAGTTCGGAAATGGAGATGGCTCGGTCGCGCATTCGGTCGATCAAGTGGTGGCGCACATTGGCGGGAAGGTCGTCCCACCGCGCAACTTTTGGCATCAGCTTCCAAAAACCATGCGGCCCAATTTGTCGCCGAGGCGCTTTGCCTCCTCGGGTTCTGTGGCGTTGCGAAATTTTTCGGCCAGCTCAAAAAATTCCTGCTGCTTGCGCTTTTCAGCCTCGATGCCATTCTCGATAAGTTCAACCAACATACGGTTGGAACTCAGCCGGCGATTTTTCGCCAAGCTGCGTACCTGTGCCGCAATGTTGGCGGGGAGGCTGACGCTTTGGCGTACAGTCTTGTTGGCGGAGCTCATGACACAAGTATGCACCATAATGGTGTACTTTTGCACAACTTTTGAAGAAGCGCGGAAATCCCTTCTAAGGGAGGTCCTGCTCGGCTTGACGGAGGTCGTCGAGTTTGCCGAGGTCGCGCCAGTAATACTCGTCGGCGCGAAAAGCGAGGATCCTTTCCCCCTGACCAGCCAAGCGCAGGTAGGTAGCGATGATGGAGAACGCGCCTTCTTCGCTCATCATGGGCAGGAGCCGCGGCGAGATGACGTGAATGCCGGAAAACGCGAAGGCTTGCAATTTCTCGGAAGGGCGGACAATTTCCGGTTCCTGATCGCGCCCGATTCTCCTG
>Ga0210384_10005109_pt1 | contig 14427 bp, 12 predicted proteins | sample IncBWH2MmetaG_FD_160574 | JGI IMG/M metagenome (GOLD analysis project Ga0210384, IMG submission 160574) | Forest soil microbial communities from Barre Woods Harvard Forest LTER site, Petersham, Massachusetts, United States - Inc-BW-H-2-M | ecosystem: Environmental > Terrestrial > Soil >...
CTGATTTGCGGCGCGGCCCCGGATGCAGAACCGGTTGTCGGCGCGGCGCGCGCCTTGGGCTGGCGCGTCTCGGTGGTCGATCACCGGCCGGGTTATCTCGTTGCGGCTCGATTTGCCGGCGCCGAATTGCACGTCGCCGTTCCCGCGTCCCTGCGCACCGTGATCGATCTCGCGCGTTGCCATGCCGCCGTTGTCATGAGCCATCATCTGCCCTCGGATGAGGCGTACTTGCGCGAACTCGCGCAAGCGCCTGCCCCGGCCTACGTAGGATTGCTCGGTCCCAAGGCGCGCCGCAGCCGCCTCGCGCAGGAACTGGGGCCGGTCATCGAAAGCTTGAGCGGCCGAATTCGCGGGCCGGTCGGTCTCGATATCGGCGCCACGACGCCCGAGGGAATCGCGCTCGCCATCATCGGACAGATTCACGCGTGGCTGGCAGGGCGCGCTTATACTGAAGCGGTGTTGACCTAGGAGAGCCTATGCCAAATGTGACCGCACCCACGTATCGGTCCGGGGCGGAATCAGTGCCCGCCAGCGGTGCCACCGCCACGCCTGAAGAACGGGCCAATGCACTGGCGTTCCTCCAGAAGTTGGCGGCCGAAGTGTCCGATGGCACCATTGATCTGCCCTGCTTTCCCGATGTCGTCATCCGTATCAGCCACGCATTGGCGGACCCGGACGCGACCTCCGATAGAGTCGTCACCATCGTGGGCGCGGAGCCGCGTCTCGCGGCGCGGATTCTGCAGACCGCCAATTCCGCGGCGTTCAATAGTGCCGGCAAGCCTCTGACCGACTTAAGATCGGCCATCACGCGGCTCGGACAGCAATTGGTCCAGAGCACGGCCATGTCCTATGCCATGCAGCACATGAAGAACGAGGCATCCCTGCGTTCCATCGCCCAGCCGCTGACCGAGTTGTGGAACCAAAGCATCGCGGTCGCCTCGATCTGCCGACTCGTGGCGGTGCGAACCAAGGTGCCGGCGGATGAGGCGTTCTTGACGGGGCTGCTTCATGGCATCGGCAAGCTCTACATCATGGCGCGCGCGGTGAGCGCCACCAATGGACTCGGCAGTGCCCAATCCTGGATGGAGCTCATCAGCGGCTGGCAGGCCCCGATCGGCAAGGCGGTGCTGCAAAGCTGGGGCTTCGCGGAGGAAATGTGCGAAGCCGTGGGCGATCAGGACGATATCGATCGCCGCTGGAAACACGAGGCGAAGCTCGTCGACGTGCTCATCGCAAGCCTGGTGCTGGCCGATGCGCGGAAGAGACCTGAGCCCAGGACCATCGGGACCGAAGGCATCAATGCATTCTTGAGCATCGCCGTGACGCCGGCGGATTGCAGCGCCATTCTCAATCAGGCTGACGAACAAATCAGGCTGATACACGAGGCGTTGGCGTAAACTCACCGGCATGCGGCAATTTTTTGGATTTTTGCTTGCGGCGCTCGGAGCCGGCGCATCGATTGGCGCGGCGGCGCCCACGGCGACGCTGCCGGCGCCGGATTGGCGAGCCACCGTGCGCGAACTCGCCATGAGTCACTTCAAGAATCCGGCCTGGGGCTACTCCCATTGCCTGCGCGACTACGCGCTGGCGCGGGAGCTGGCTGCCGCCGATCATGTCGCCCTCGATGACGACGTTCTCTATGCCGCGTCGTACCTGCACGACATGGCGGCGTTCCCGCCCTGGGAAGACGTCAAGGTGGATCACTCGGATGTCGGCGCCCGCGTGGTCGATACGGTCTTGAAGGGCACCGGATTCCCGATGGCGAAAATCGATGCCGTGCGGGGTGCGATTCGCACCCACATGTACTATCGCGATCCCGTCGGACCCGAAGCGCTTTACCTGCACGATGCCGATGCACTCGACTGGTTGGGGGCAATCGGCGTGGCACGCATCATGGCGCTCGTCGATCCGCACGGCGGCAATCCGGACGCGCCGAAGGCCGTGGCGATGCTGACGGATAATTTGACCAAGGTGCCCGCCCGCGTGCTCTCACCCGCAGGCCGAGCGCACGTTCCGGAGCGCAAAGCGGAACTGGAGAAATTTCTCTCCGACTTGAAGCGCGAGACGGACGACCTGCGCACGCTCTGATGAGCCGGCGGTTTCAGCAGCCCGTCGGCCGCTCGTCAGGGACTAGCGGGGCGCGGGGTGGATCGGATCGATCCAATAAACCTCTTCGAATCGTTCGGCGGCGTCGATGTTCAAATTGACGACCACCGATTCGTTGTCGCTGCGCACCAGCACGCACTCGAGCGGGGCATCGCTGAGGGCGTTGATTTCCTGGTGGGGCACGTAGGGGGGCACGAAAATAAAGTCTCCCGCGTCCGCTTTGGCGGTGAATTCGAGCCGGTCGCCCCAGCGCATGCGCGCAGCGCCCCGCACCACATAAATGACGCTCTCGAGCGCGCCATGATGGTGAGCCCCGGTCTTGGCGTTCGGTTGAATGATCACCGTGCCTGCCCACAGTTTCCGCGAACCGACCCGCGCGAAGTTCACGGCGGCGGCGCGCAGCATGCCCGGAGTCTGAGGCGTATTGCTGTCCAGGCGGTCGGCCTTGATGACCCGCACGCCCTCGCTGCGCCAATCGCGATCCGACTTCACCTATTTGCTCCGAGACGTTATAAGTGGTGGTGCGCACCCATGCACCGTAGGCCCTCAGAATAACCGAATCCGATGAGCTCAAGCACCCGAAATTCGCCCGCCCAATCTTTGCCGCGTGGCTGGTGGGCTGGTTTACCGTTGTGGACCATGCTCGCGCCGCTCATTTCGGGAATCGTGATGGGCGTGGCCGCTTTTGATTTTGGGTCAGGCCCGATCTTTGTGGTGGTCATTGCATTGAGCCTCGCCGGCAGCGTGTTTGCCGCTGTGCATCACGCCGAAGTCGTCGCGCACCGCGTGGGCGAACCGTACGGGACCCTGGTGCTGGCCCTGGCCGTCACGCTGATTGAAGTGGCGCTGATCGTCTCATTGATGATCGCGGGGGGTGCACAAGCGGCGGCGACGGCGCGTGACACGGTGTTCGCCGCCGTGATGATCATTCTCAACGGGATCATCGGTCTGTGTCTGCTGGTCGGCGGCCTCAAGCATCGCGAACAATCCTTCAATCTCGACGGCGTCAGCGCGGCGTTGGTTGCGTTGGCCGCCATCGTCGTCCTCGCGCTGGTATTTCCGAACTACACGGTCACGACGCCGGGCCCTTACTACTCGCCCGGTCAGCTCGTGCTCATTGCCGTCGTATCCCTGGTGATTTACGCGGCCTTCGTTTTCGCTCAAACCATCGGCCACCGGGGAATTTTTATCGAAGAGGAACCGGCGCGAGACGCCTCGCATGGCGCGCCGCCACCGGGCAATGCCGCAACCGCGGTCAGCGCGTTTCTATTGCTGGCGTGCCTGACGGCGGTGGTGTTGCTTGCAAAGAAGCTGGCCCCCAGTCTCGAAGCCTTCGTGGCCGGCGTGGGCGCGCCAAACGCCGTGGTAGGCGTGATTATTGCGGCCGTTGTCTTGCTGCCGGAAGGCTTGGCCGCTTTGCGCGCGGCGCGGAGCAATCGCCTGCAGACGAGCCTCAATCTTGCACTTGGCTCCGCGCTGGCCAGCATCGGGCTGACCATACCCGCGGTCAGCGTGGTGTCGCTGTACATGCACACCGAGCTGGTGTTGGGTATCGACACAAAATCCACGGTGCTGTTGATTCTGTCTTTGTTCATCACCGCAATCGCGCTGCGCACGGGCAGAACCATTGTCCTGCACGGCATCGTGCTGCTGGTCATCTTCGTCGTTTATTTGTTCACCACCGTCGTACCTTAAGGGGAGCCAAGCCGGGCTCCCCCGTTTATTTGCTAAGCGCCGGTGGGTTTAAAGGCGAACGCCACCACCACGGCGGCGATCAACAGCGCAAACGACACCGCATAATTCCAGGCCATTTTCTCCTTCAGATACACGACCGCGAACACCAGAAACACGGTCAAGGTAATGGCCTCTTGCATGATTTTCAGTTGAAAGCCGGTAAAGGCGCCGAAACCCAAGCGGTTCGCCGGTACCGCCATGCAGTACTCGATCAAGGCGATCCCCCACGAGATCAGAATGGCCTTCCACAGCGGCCAAGCATGGCCGTACTTCAAGTGTCCGTACCAGGCGATGGTCATGAACACGTTGGAACCAAACAACAATAAGATCGTCATCGCTCAACCTCTTGAAAGCTTCGGCGCCGATTTTCCGCCGTAAGTACGGGCGTGTACAATTGGACCATGCCAAGAATTGCACTTGCCGTGCTTGCTTTGAGTGTTGCCGCGTTCAGCTACGGCGCGGAACCGGTACTCGACAACGACCGCGTCACGGTCTGGGATACGACCGATGTACTGCCGCCCGCACAACATGACTTCGTGGCGGTATCGATGGTCCGCAAGGGAACGGCTCACTTCGGCCATCAAGGCGAGGCGCCGGGAGCGTCCGGCGAACGCACGGTCGTCGTCGAACTCAAAGACCACGCCCTGCCGCCGATTGCGAATACCAGCGGATATCCCCTGGCATTTCCGCGCCCGCACGCGAGGAAGCTGCTGGAAAATGACAAGGTCGTCGTCTGGGAATACGTGTGGCGGCCGCATGATCCCAGTCCCATGCACTTCCACGACAAAGATGCCTTGGTGGTCTATGAAGCGACCGGCGCGTTGCAATCGACGACGCCCGATGGCAAGACCACGGTCAATGAGACCAAATTTGGCGACATCCGCTTCAATCGCCGCGATCGCACGCACACCGAATTGCTGCTTCGGGGCCGCGCCCGCGCGGTCATCACGGAATTGAAATAGTTTGAGTGCGCTCGATCCGCCGGAGTATTCATGAAAGCCCTGATTGCCGCCTATGCCCGCTCACCCCAGACCTTCGCCCGCAAGGGTCCGCTTGCCCAGGTGCGTCCCGACACCATGGCCGCGCAAGTCGTCACGGGCCTGCTCGAGCGCACGCGGCTCGATCCCGCGCTCATCGAGGATCTGATCATGGGCTGTGCCTATCCTGAAGGTCCGCAGGGTTCGAATATCGCGCGCATCGTGGTGCTCCTGGCAGGCTTGCCCTTGGAAGTCGGCGGCATGACCGTCAATCGCTTTTGCGGTTCCTCCATGTCCGTCATCCAAATTGCCGCGGCTCAGATCGAGGCCGGCATTGGCGAGGCGTATCTTTGCGCCGGCGTGGAGTCGATGAGCATGGTCCCGCAGGGAGGTTTCAACCGCTCTCCCAATCCGGAGTTGCTGAGCCGCTTCCCGGATGCCTACATCAGCATGGGGCAAACCGCGGAGAATGTAGCGCAGCGCTACAACATTTCGCGCCACGATCAAGAGATCATGGCGGTCGATTCCCACCGCAAGGCCGCGCAGGCTCGCGAGCAGGGCCGGCTGCGCGATGAAATCGTGCCGATTCGGCTCGAGTCGGGGGAGCTGGTAGCGGAAGATGGCTGCATTCGTCCCGGTACCTCTCTCGAGGCGCTGGCGGCGCTCAAGCCGGCCTTCTCCGAGCATGGCGTGGTGACGGCCGGCACCTCCTCGCCGTTGACCGATGGCGCATCGGTCGTGCTCGTGACCGGCGAAGAATTTGCGGCCCGTCACGGCTTGCGCCCGCTGGCGCGCATTCGCGCGGCGGCCACGGTGGGCTGCGATCCCGCCGTGATGGGCATCGGACCGATTCCAGCCACCCGCAAGGCAATGGCGCGGGCCGGGCTCACGGTCGATGCGCTCGACGTGATCGAGATCAACGAGGCCTTTGCCTCGCAGTCGCTCGCCTGTATTCGCGAACTCAAGCTGGACCCGGCCAAAATCAATCTGGATGGCGGCGGCATGGCGCTGGGCCATCCCTTGGGCGCGACCGGCGCGCGCATCACCGGCAAGGCCGCATCCTTGCTCGCGCGCACCAAGGGACGCTACGCCCTGGCCACTCAGTGCATCGGCGGAGGCCAAGGCATCGCGACGGTATTGGAGTCGCTCTAGAAACTCGAGTCGAGCGAAATGCTCACGGGGCAATGATCGCTGCCCATGACGGAAGCATGGATTTGCGCGCTCCTCACCTCGCCGCGGAGCTGCGCAGACACCATGAGGTAATCGATTCTCCACCCGACGTTTCGCGCCCGCGAATTGGCAAAATGGCTCCACCACGAATAGTGGCCGTTGCCCTGGGTGAACAAGCGGAACGTATCGGCAAAGCCGGCGTCGATGAAGGCCTGAAATCCCGCGCGCTCCTCATCCGTGAATCCCTTCTTGCCGCGATTGGGCTTCGGGTTCGCCAGGTCGAGCTCGGTGTGCGCGACATTGAGGTCACCGCAAAATATGACGGGTTTGGTTTTCTCCAGCTGCTTGCAATACGCCAGAAATGCCGGGTCCCAATGCTTGTAGCGCAGCGCGAGCCTGCTCAGGTCGTCCTTGGCATTGGGGGTATAGACGGTGACCACGAAAAACTTGGCGAACTCCGCCGTGATGACCCGGCCCTCCTCCGCGCTGTCGCGCTTCAGTTCGTCGGCGAAGCTGAAGCGCTTGGCGAATTCGTTTGGAAAACCATTGATGACATTCAGCGGCTCGTGCTTGGCGAAAATCGCCGTTCCCGAATAGCCCTTCTTTACCGCCGAGTTCCAGTACTCGCGGTAATTGGGCAGCTCGATTTCAATCTGGCCACGTTCAGCCTTGGTCTCCTGCAAACACAGGATATCGGGCTTGTACGTTTCGATGAACGGCAGAAACAGGCCCTTCTTGTGCACGGCGCGAATGCCGTTGACATTCCAAGAATAGATTTTCATTTCGGTGCGGCCGTGCGCCAGCCCGCACCCAGGGCTTTGTACACGGCGACCAATGAGGTTGCGGCGTCGGTGCGGCTCTGCGAGAGCAGCAATTCGGCACTCAATGCCGTGCGCTCGGCGTCGAGCACTTCCAAGAAATCGATGAGGCCTCCCTCGAATCGCTTGCGCGCCAGGTCCGCCGCCTTGTCGCTGGCCGCGGCAGCTACTCGCAGGGCCTCGCGGCGCACTTGCGCGCGGCCATAGCTGATGAGCGCGCCCTCGGTGTCCTCGAGGGCGCCCAGCACCGCTCCCTCATAAGCCGCCAGTGCGGCATCGGTTTGCGCCTTGGCGGAACTGATCCTTGCCCGCACACGGCCCAGATCAAAAGCCGCCCATGAAATGCTCGGCCCAACCGAGAAAGACCGCGCCGCGCTTTGACCGAAATCGCCGAAGGTCGGCGCGAAATAACCGACATCGCCCACGAGCGTCACTTTGGGGAACAGATCGCCGACCGCGACCCCGACACGCGCCGTGGCCGCGGCGAGCCGCCGTTCGGCCACGCGCACGTCCGGTCGCCGTCGCAGCAGCTGCTCCGGTGTGCCGATTGGATTCAAGGGCGGCAGCGCGGGCATCGGCGCGAGCGCGGTCAGGCCGGCGCTGAGCGCCGTCGGTGGCCTTCCGGTCAGCACGCTCAAGCGATAGCAGGTCGTGGCAATCGATGCCTGCAGGGTGGGAATGGTGGACAGCGTCGTTTGCCATTGTGCTTCGGCGCGCGAGGTATCCAATTCATTGCCCCTGCCAGCCTCCAGTCGATTGCGGGTGAGTTTGAACGTATTGAATTGGTTCTCGGCATTGCGCTGCGTGAGGGCCAGCTGATCCTGCAGGCCCCGCAGGATGAAGTAGTCGCGCGCCACCTCCGCGATGACACTGACCCGCGCATCTTGCAGGGTCGCGGCGGCCGCGCCCAAATCCCCACGCGCCGCCTCGACGTTGCGCCGCACGCGGCCAAACAGATCCAGTTCCCACAGTCCATCGAACCCGGCCTGCGCCGCGTCGAATTCCCGGTCGTGCATGTCGACGCCCGGCAATTGTTCCTGCGAGTCCAGATTGTGCGTGTAACTGGCGGCAAGGGTCACGGTGGGGTATTGATCGAAGCCGGCCAATCTTCTCGCCGCGCGCGCGGCGCGCAGGTTGGCCTCCGCCGCGCTCAAGTCCAGGTTGTGCGCGAGCGCATCGTTGATCAGCGCGGTCATCATCGGATCATCGAAGCCGGTCCAGTAGTGTTCGACTGCTTCGGTTTCGGCGAATCCAGGCTCACCGGCGTTGGCGAAATGCGCATCCTGCGGCGTGTCCGGCTGGTGATAGTTCGGACCCACGGCGCATCCGCCCAAAAATGTCATCGCCGCGGCAGCCGCCGCCCAACTACGCACGCGGCGACTCCGGCGTGACGGGTGTGACGGGTGTAACGGGTGTAACGGGTGTGACCGACAGCGGCGCATAGTCCGGGTGTTGCTTGCGCCGCGCCAGCCACGACTCGATGGCGACAAAGAACACCGGCGTTAGGAACAGGCCGAACGAAGTGACACCCAGCATACCCGCGAATACCGCGATGCCGATGGCCTGCCGCATCTCGCTGCCGGCGCCGCTCGCCGTCACCAGCGGAATCACGCCCATGATGAAGGCGAAGGAAGTCATGAGAATGGGCCGCAGACGCAGCCGACAGGCTTCAATGGCCGCCTCGACCGGCGCCAAGCCGTGCTCGACGCGCTCGCGCGCGAACTCGACGATGAGAATGGCGTTCTTGCAGGCGAGCCCCACCAGCACGATGAATCCGATTTGGGTCAGGACGTTGTTGTCGGAACCCTTCAGCCAGACGCCGCCCATCGCCGACAACAGGCACATCGGCACGATCAGAATGACTGCGAGCGGCAAGGCCCAACTCTCGTACTGCGCGGACAGGATTAAAAACACCAGCAGCACGCAGATCGGAAACACCAGCAACGCTGTATTGCCGGCCGACTTTTGTTGAAAGGTCAGATCCGTCCATTCGTAGCCGAAGCCATTCGGCAAGGTCTCCTTCAACACGCGTTCCATGGCAGCCGACGCCTGACTTGATGACACTCCCGGCGCGCCCTGGCCATTGATGTCGGCGGCCAAGTACACGTTGTAGTGCGATACGCGGTCCGATCCCGCCTCAAAGCGGATGTCCGCTACCGCACCCATGGGCACCATGTCGCCGCTGAGATTGCGCATCTTCAGGTTGGCAATGTCCTCGGGCTGATTGCGGAACTGCGGTTCGGCCTGGGCATAGACGCGATAGGTGCGGCCAAAGCGATTGAAGTCGTTGATGTACACCGATCCCAGGTAAGCCTGCAATGTGTCGAAGACCGCGGAGAGCGGTACCCCCTGGCGCTTGGCCTTGACGCGATCCACATCCGCAAATAACTGCGGCACGCTGTTTTGAAACGTCGTGTAGGTGGCGTACGGATTCAATTCGCGCTGTTGCCGTGCTTTGTTCAACACCTCACCGGTAACCCGCGCGAGTTCATCGTAGCCATGAGCGGCTCGATCCTGAAGAAACAGTTTGAAACCGCCCGTGGTTCCGAGACCCTGCACCGGCGGGGGCGGCACCGCGAAAATGACGGCATCTTGAATGGTGGAGAACTTCCTGTTCAGCGCTTGGGCAATGGCCCCCGCCGACAAGTTCTTGGTCGTCCGCTCATCGAAGGATTTCAGCGGAAAGAACAGCACCGCGGCATTGCTCAAATTCACGAAACCCTGCACGGACAAGCCCGAAAACCCGATGACGTGATCGACGCCGGGGGTCTCCTTCGCTAGCGCCGAGATTTGCCGTACGACTTTTTCCGTGCGATCCAGCGATGCCGCATCCGGTAGCTGTACGATGCCGATGAGATATTGCTTGTCCTGCGCGGGAATGAATCCGCCGGGCACCAGCTGAAACATGCCCCAGGTACCGGCCAAAAGACAAGCGAACACGCCGAGCACGACGACGCGAATGGCGGTGAGTCTGCGAACGCCATTACCATAGCGCTCAGAGCCGCGTTCGAATCCACGATTGAACCAGCGAAAGAATCCGCCAAGCACCTTGTTGATGCCGCGCTGAAACATATCCGGTTGGGAGTTCCTCGGTTTGAGCAGCAGCGCGGCCAGAGCGGGCGAAAGGGTCAGCGAGTTGAACGTCGAGATCAGCGTGCTCGCCGCAATGGTGATGCCGAACTGCCGGTAGAACTGGCCGGTGAGCCCGGAAACAAACGCCACGGGCACGAATACTGCGCACAACACGAGCGCGATGGAAATGATCGGGCGGGTGACCTCGCCCATGGCGGCATGCGCCGCGGCGTGGGGATTCAAGCCCTGCTCGATCTTGCGCTCGATATTTTCAACCACCACGATGGCGTCATCGACCACAATGCCGGTGGCCAGCACCAAGCCGAACAGCGTCAGGGAATTGATGGTGAACCCGGCAAGCAGCAGCGCCGCCAGCGTACCCACGATCGCCACGGGTACCGCCACCAAGGGGATGACGCTGGCGCGCCAGGTTTGCAAGAACACGACCACGACCAGGACCACCAACATCACTGCCTCGAACAGGGTATGCACCACCGATTCGATGGAACTGCGCACGAATACGGTAGGGTCGTAGTCGATTTCGTAGCTCACGCCCTCCGGGAAGTCCTTGGCGAGTTCCTTCATTTTCGCGCGCACGGCGTCCGACAGCTGCAATGCGTTGGCACCGGGCAATTGGAATACCGGGATGGCGACGGCCGGGCCGCCGTCCAGCATGCTGCGCAGGGCGTAGTTATCCGGACCCAGTTCGATGCGCGCGATATCGTGCAAATACGTGGTCTCACCGTTGGCGCCGCTCTTGACCACGATATTTCCGAACTCTTGTTCGGTTTGCAGACGGCCCTGCGCATTGACGATGTACTCGAACTGGGTTCCCGGCAGCGAAGGTTGTCCGCCGATTTGTCCCGCGGCCACCTGCACGTTCTGCTCGCGAACCGCCGCCAACACCTCGTCGACGTCCATGTTGCGCGCGGCAATCTTGGCGGGATCCAGCCAGAGGCGCATGGCGTAGTCGCCGGATCCGAAGACCCGCACGTCGCCCATGCCGGGAATGCGCGCCAGGACGTCCCGGATCTGAATCACGGCATAGTTGCGCAAATACAATGAGTCGTAGCGGCCATCGCCCGATTTCAAGAACACCACCATGGTCAGGTCGGGCGAACGTTTTTGCGTGACCAAGCCGATCTGCCGGACCACGTCGGGCAAGCGCGTTTCCGCCTGAGCCACGCGGTTCTGAGTCTGCACCTGCGCAATATCCAAATCGGTGCCGAGCTTGAAGGTGACGGTGATGGAAAATGTCCCGTCGGGAGTCGCCGTGGAACTGGTGTAGATCGCATTTTCCACGCCGTTGATCTGCTGCTCGAGCGGCGTGATGACCGACTCGGCGATGGTCTTCGGGGAGGCTCCCGGATATTGGCCGCTGACGACGACGGTCGGCGGCACGATTTCGGGATATTCGCTGATCGGCAGGTTCGGCATCGCGAGCAAGCCGGCCACGGTGATCAATATCGCGAGCACAGTCGCAAATATGGGCCGCTCGATGAAGAACGAGGAAATGTTCATCGGCTTAAGCGGCGGCCGGCGCGCCGGAACCCATGGTCACCCGCTGCGGCGTCACGGTGACGCCCGGATGTACCCTCTGCGCGCCGTTGACGACGACCACGTCGCCGCTTTTCAGTCCTTCGCGCACGACACGCAAACCGTCGATGACGCGCCCGAGCTTGACCTTGCGATATTCAATCTGATTGTTTGCCCCGACCAGCAGCACATATTTTTGACTCTGGTCGGTATTGACGGCGCGGTCGTCGATTAAAATGGCCGAGTACTCACCGCTGCCCAGCAATTGCACGCGGGCAAACATGCCGGGCGCCAAGCGGCCGTCTTTGTTCGGCAAAACCGCACGCGCGCGGATCGTACCGGTCTGAGGATTCAACTGGTTGTCGACGAAATCCACGCTGCCTGCGTGGGGAAAACCTTCCTCGTTGGCGAGGCCCACATGAACCGGGTTGCGGGAATCCTTTGAACTCAAACCCTCGCCGCTGTGCGCCATCTGCGTGTAGCGCAGGTAGCTTTGTTCATCGGCATCGAAATACAGATAGATCGGATCGATCGATACCACCGAGGTGAGCAAGGTCCCGCCATTGTTGCCCCCGGTGACCAGGTTTCCACGCGTCACCTCGGCGCGGCTGACGCGTCCATCGACGGGGCTGGTGACCCGCGTAAAGTTGAGATTGAGCGTGGCGGACTCCAGGGCGGCCTGTGATCCCGCGACATTGGCTTCCGCCTGCGCCACGGTGCTCAAGCGCTGATCCAATTCTTCCTGAGAAACGGCACCGCTGTCCTTGAGCCGCTGCACGCGCGTCAGTTCGATCTGGCCCAATTCCAGGGCCGTTTTGTTGCGCTTGAGGTCCGCGGCAGCGCGATCGCATTCGGCCTGGTAGGGCCGAGGATCAATGACGAACAAGAGCTCACCCCGCTTGACCAGTCCGCCTTCGGTGAATGCCAGCTTGTCGATGTAGCCGGAGACCCGCGGACGTATCTCCACGGTCTCCACCGCCTGAAGCCGGCCGGTGAACTCATCCCAGTCCTTGACTTGCTTCACCAACACTTCCGCCACGCTCACCTGTGGGGGCGGAGGGGCCTGCGGGCCACCCGATTTGCCGCAACCGGCGAGGAATGAGGCCGCGAGAGCGGAACCGCAAATTACTGTCAGCTTATTGATTTTTAACACTTTTAAATCCCACGCATCCCAGGGGACAGGCAAGGGTGGTGCCCTAGCGCCCTTTCATTTGATCACATTGAATCGGCTTAGACATAATGAGGCTATCAAAGCTGCGTTACATCGCTAATTGTCCGATACGGTATTGACAATCATTCGCATTCGCGTTCACAATACCCACATGATTATATGCGTGTGCAAAGCTGTTTCGGACCGGGCGATCCGTTCCGCCGTCAAGGGCGGCGCCAACTCGTTGCGCGACCTGACGCGCGATCTGGGGGTGGGAACCTGCTGCGGCAAGTGCCTGCCCGAGGCCAAATCGGCATTGGCCGCTTCCCTGAAATCCTGTGACTCGGCGCGGCCCAGCCTCTTCTCCCGGCCCACCACCGAATTCGCGGTCTAGCGATTGATTCCTCGAGGGATTGATTCCTCGAGGGATTGATTCCTCGAGGGATTGATTCCTGAGGCTCGAGTTCGGGCTTACAATCCCACACTGAGTTGGTGCGCAATCCAAGGGGGACGATCGTGCAAGGTGACGCGAAAGTATTGAAGTTCCTCAATCAAGCGCTAAAAAACGAACTCACGTCCATCAATCAATATTTCCTCCACGCACGCATGCTCGACAACTGGGGCATGAAGCGGCTCGGCAAGCTCGAGTACGAGGAATCCATCGACGAAATGAAGCACGCCGACCGCCTGGTCAAGCGCATCCTTTTTCTGGATGGCCTGCCGAACCTGCAGGATTTGGGCAAACTCTTCATCGGCGAGGACGTGCATGAGATCTTGCAGTGCGATCTGCGCCGGGAAATGGAAGCACATCCCATGTACACCACCGCGATCGTTCACTGCGAGGCGGTCAAGGATTTCGTGACGCGCGATTTGTTGGTGCAGATCCAAAAGAGCGAAGAAGAACACATCGACTTCATTGAAGAGCAACTCGGGTTGATCGAAAAAATGGGCTTGCCGAACTACGTGCAGAGCGCGGTCGGCGAACTAGAAGAAAGCAACTCCCCTTAAGCTGCGGGAGTGCGCGGAGCAGCCGCATGATCAAAAAAATACTGGCCGGTCTCGTTGCCGTTTTGGTCGTTCTCGCCGTCGTCGGCCTGATATTGCCGCGGCATGTTGCGGTGAAGCGCTCCGTCACGATCGATCGACCCGCAAGCATGGTCTACGCCACCGTCGACTCATTCGTGCTTTTTCCCAAGTGGTCCCCCTGGCAGGACTTGGATCCCAATATGATCCAGACGACGGAAGGTCCACGTGACGGAGTGGGTGCGAAACTCGTCTGGAAGGGAAATGACAAGGTCGGCTCCGGAACGCAGGTCATCACGGCCTCGACGGCCGATCGATCCGTCGCGAGCGATCTGGACTTTGGCGACATGGGCGCGGCAAAGTCCTTGATGACGCTGACTCCGGACGGCAAGGCGACTCGCGTTACCTGGACCGTCGATGTCGACATGGGCGCCAATCCCATCGGTCACTACGTCGGCTTGACGATGGATGGCATGCTCGGCAAGGATTTCGCTTCCGGGCTCAGCAGGTTGAAGACCTTGGTCGAGAGCATGCCCAACACCGACATCGCGGGATTCAGCGTAGAACCAGTACAGCTCACGGCAACGCCCGTCCTGGTCGTGAGCGAGGCCGCCCCGCTCGAGGGAATCGGCAAGGCTTATGCCGATGGCTATGCGCAAATCGGGAAATTCATGGCGAAGAACAAGCTCCATCAAACCGGTGCGCCGCTCGGCATCGATGGCGAAGTGTCCGCCGGCAACTTCAAATTCGACGCCGGCATCCCGGTGGACCGCGCGGATGTCGTGAGCGCCGACGGCGTGCGCGCGATTCAAAGCTACGCGGGCAAGGCGCTCAAGACAAC